>ERZ791746.188-NODE-188-length-66055-cov-8.975682_pt1 | contig 66055 bp, 49 predicted proteins | sample MGYA00510038_ERZ791746 | MGnify/ENA primary metagenome ERZ791746 (study PRJEB30046, sample SAMN00792018) | human gut metagenome | study: EMG produced TPA metagenomics assembly of the A metagenome-wide association study of gut microbiota in type 2...
GTGTGGCAACACATGGAGCTGACTGTTACTAATAGGTCGAGGGCTTGATTAAAAAAGCGGTTGAATCTGTATGAAGTTTTGAAAGTACAAATAATTTGATAGAAAGTTAGCAACGTACTTTGTCTACGTTGTTTTCTCATATAGGGGATTGGTCAAATGGTATGATAGGGGTCTCCAAAACCTTTGGTGGGAGTTCGATTCTCTCATCCCCTGTTCTTTAAAAACACCTGTTTAGGTGTTTTTTTATTTATAGTAATTTAAATTAAATTTTTATAGAGGAGAATATATATGAGAAAAACAAGTAACAGCGTGCTTTCGCAATATCGAGGTGCGTTAATGGGAATATCCATCATATTGATTATAGTTTTTCATTTTACGGATGACTGTCATTATTACTCCTATCATTTTAGTGGCTGGATTTCCTTCTTTTGGAGATATATTTCATCATCAAGTGTGGATGCTTTTTTATTCTTTTCTGGTCTGGGGTTATACTATTCCATGAAAAAAAGATCAGATGTTAGAAGCTTTTACATAAGAAGATTAAAAAGAATTCTGATTCCTTATTGCATCGTAGCCGCACCCTCTTATATTTTACTGGATGTCTGTGTAGATAAAACAGGATGGGGAGAAGCCATAAAAGACTTCACATTTATCACATTTTTCAGTGATGGAGACAGGCTTTACTGGTATATTGGACTTATGCTGTTATGCTACCTGATTTATCCCTATATCTTTCAGATTGTGGATAGCGCACGGGACGCAATAGATGGAGAGATCCGTCTGCTTTCTATTGTAAGTGCTATTACAGTATTAGCACTTGTAATTGCATTATATGAGAAAGATATGTTTGGAAATGTGAATATTGCTTTGCTTCGTCTGCCTGTTTTTATAGCGGGCTGTTTTTATGGCAGATCCAGTTATGAAAAAAGGGAAAGTTATTGGAAATGGTTGATTCTTTTTGCGTTATCCGGCTATTTGCTCACCATGCTTCCAAGTGGATCTCCTATTTTTGCAAGGTATGTGACCGGAATTTTTAATATCTCATGTTGTGCGGGAATTGCCTGGATCTTTTCCCAGTTATCTATGCGCCCGGTTATAAGAATACTGGAATGGTTTGGTGCTCATTCGCTGGAATTGTATCTGGTACATGTTACCATACGAAAATTTATGAAGGGAGCAGCATTTCATACATGCCATCTGCGTTACGAACTGGTGCTGGTATGCAGTTCCATTGTGATTGCATGGATACTTCAGATCCTTGTCCGGTATATAACAGATCATTTGCTTAAGGAAAAGAGGTAAGACATATGACCCTACAGCAGTTACATCAGGTAATTACGATTGCAGAAAGCCGCTCCATGAACGAAGCATCCCGAAAATTGTTTGTCTCACAGCCCAATCTGTCTGCGGTTGTGCGCGAACTGGAAGAAGAAGCAGGAATCACCATTTTTATCCGGTCCAACCGGGGAATCGTGCTTACACCAGAGGGAGAGGAATTTATCGGATATGCCAAGCAGGTCGTGGAGCAGTATCATTTACTGGAATCCCGTTATATTTCGTCTGCATCCAAAAAGAAATTTTCCGTGTCTATGCAGCATTATACCTTTGCGGTCAAGGCATTTGTGGAAGTGGTCAAGGCGGTGGGAATGGAAGAATATGAATTTGCCGTGCATGAGACACAGACGAATCAGGTAATCGAAAATGTGCGTAACATGAAAAGTGAGCTGGGGATTCTTTTCCTGAGCAAATTTAATGAAGCAGTACTCCAGAAACTTTTCAAGGAAAATGATGTGGTTTTTGAAGAACTGTTTACCTGTGACACCTATGTATATCTGTGGAAAGGACATCCGCTGGCACAAAGGGATGTAATTTCCATGAAAGAACTGCAGGAATATCCATGTCTTGTGTTCGAACAGGGGAAAAATAATTCCTTTTATTTTGCCGAAGAGATGAAAAGTACCTATGAATATAAGAAGATGATCCATGCGGATGACCGGGCGACCATGCTGAATCTGATGGTTGGGCTGAATGGTTATACGCTCTGTTCCGGGATTATCTGTGAAGAATTAAATGGAAATGATTATGCGGCAGTGCCGCTGGCAGAGAGCGAAAAGATGCGGATTGGCTATATCCGGCACAAAGGGATAAAGGTCAGTCCGATCGGAGAATTATATGTGGATATTCTGAAAAAAAGTGGGAAACCACTTTGATAAAAATAGTTTTCATCAAAAAATGCTTGTTTTGGTGATTGGAAAGGCAATTTTTTGGAGAAATTGCATAAGATAGCAGGTATAAATATAAATACACGAAAAAAAACGGTAAGAATCTGATGGAAACGGTTGCGCGATTACCGTCATTATGCAGGAAAAACCGGAGAAATGCGAAGTTTGCATAACTTTGACAGATGAGAAAAAAAGTGGCATAATCTTTTCTAAACTTGGGGATGATAATAAAAGTATGTTGTTTAAAGGTAGAAAGAGGTGTTGGATTATGTATGAAACTGTTAAAGTAATTCGGTTATCAGATATGGATGAAGTTAAGGATTTTGTACGTGCAGCAGGTGGTTGTGATTTTGATATTGATGTAAAATGTGACAGAACATTCATTGATGCAAAGTCATTGCTTGGTATGATTGGACTTGGCGTAAAAAAGAATCTTCAGGTTTGCTACGGTGGAAAGAATGAAAATTTCGAAAACGTAGTTGCTAAATTTGCAGTGGCATAATACAATTATTATATCGTGACTATGGAACTTTAAGTCCCGCTCCGTATTCCGGAGCGGGGCTTTTTATTGTAAAATAATGGAACAAATAAAAACCCGCTTCATACAACAGGAAAATACCCGCGGGAGAAAGGAGGTGTACATGCAGGAATTACATATATCTGTGAGAAATCTGGTAGAGTTTATTTTCCGTGGAGGAGATATCGATAACCGTGCAGGAAAAATGGCCAGCGCGGAAGCCATGATGGAAGGCAGCCGTATCCACCGGAAAATTCAAAAAAGCATGGACGCCTCCTATCAGGCGGAAGTACCGCTGAAAATTGAATGGAAAGCCAACGATTACGTACTGGTCGTGGAAGGACGTGCAGACGGAATCGCCTATGGAAAATTTCAGCCGGATCTGCCGGCTGCGACGGAGTCTGTGCTGCAACCGGAGATGGAGTTTGCGGCGGAAATCCCTCCGGAAGAAGAAATCAGCTTCATCGATGAGATCAAGGGTGTATATAGAAACGTTGCGGCAATGGAACAGCCGGTCTACGTGCATAAAGCCCAGGCAATGTGCTATGCATATATCTATGCGAAACAGAACCGTCTGGAGCGGATCGGCGTGCAGATGACCTACTGCAATCTGGATACCGAGGAAATCCGGTATTTCCGGGAGATTTATACATTTGAGACACTGACCGTGTGGTTTGGCCATCTGATCGAAGATTATCGGAAATGGGCAGACTGGCAGATCGCATGGAAAAAACAGCGGCAGGAGAGTATTCATACACTCGAGTTTCCATTTCCCTACCGGCAGGGACAAAAGAAGCTGGTTGCCGATGTTTACCGCACCATTCTGCGGGGGAAGAACCTGTTTATCGAGGCACCGACCGGAGTGGGCAAAACAATTTCCACAATCTTTCCGGCGGTAAAAGCAGTGGGAGAAGGGCTGGCAGACCGGATCTTTTATCTCACGGCAAAGACCATCACAGCAACTGTGGCAAAAGAAACGTTCGCACTGCTGGAAGAACAGGGATACCGTGCCAAAGTCATCCAGATCACAGCAAAAGAAAAACTCTGCCTGTGTGAAGAGATGGACTGCAACCCGGTAAACTGTCCATATGCAAAGGGGCATTTTGACCGGGTGAACGATGCGGTGTTTGATCTCTTGCAGAAATCCAACCTGTTTACCAGAGAGGAGGTTTTAGCGCAGGCGAAAGAATATCAGGTGTGCCCGTTTGAGATGAGTCTGGATGTGGCAACCTGGGCAGACAATATTGTCTGTGATTACAATTACGTATTCGATCCGAATGTATATCTGAAACGCTTTTTTCAGGAGGGGATAAAGGGAGACTATCTGTTCCTGGTGGATGAGGCACATAACCTCGTGGATCGCAGCAGGGAGATGTACAGTGCCGATCTGTACAAAGAAGACGTGCTTGCAGTGAAGCGGATCATGAAAGCGCACAGCCGTACGATCTGCCGTATCCTGGACAAATGCAACAAAGCCATGCTGGAAATGAAACGTGAGTGTGAGCACTACCAGATTCTGGACAGTGTGGGAACGTTGACCTTCCACCTTATGCGGCTGGCCTCCCAGATGGATGAATTTTTGGAAAAACCGCGGGAATTTCCGGAGAAGAAAACGGTGCTGGATTTTTACTTTGCGCTGCGCAATTTCCTGAATATCTATGATCTGGTGGATGACCATTACGTGATCTACAGCCAGATGACGGAGGAAGGTCAGTTCCGGATCCGGCTCTTTTGCGTAGATCCGTCGGTCAATCTGCAGAAATGCATCGATAAAAGCAATTCCACGATCTTTTTCTCCGCAACGCTCCTGCCGATCGGATACTACAAGCGGCTACTTTCCACGGACAAGGATAACTATGCCATTTATGCGCAGAGTACGTTTGCCCAGACACAGAGACTTCTCGCATTTGGCCGGGATGTGAGCACAAAATATACGCGGAGGAACAGAAAAGAATACGAAAAAATCGCGGACTATATCGGTGCAGTCACAGAAGCACAGCAGGGAAATTACATGGTGTTTTTCCCGTCTTACCGGCTGATGCAGGATGTATATGAGGTCTTTGCCGGGAAGGCGGCCGATTCGTGCGAGATTCTGATGCAGCATAGTAATATGAAAGAACACGAAAGAGAAGCGTTTTTGGAAGAATTTGAAAAAGAGCGCCAGGGGACACTCGTTGCGTTCTGTGTGATGGGGGGAATTTTCGGGGAAGGCATTGATCTGAAAAACGACCGGCTGATCGGTGCCATCATCGTGGGAACCGGACTTCCGCAGGTCAGCGATGAACGTGAAATTTTAAAGAATTATTATGATGAGCGGGGATTGTCCGGATTTGACTATGCGTTCCGCTATCCGGGAATGAATAAAGTCCTGCAGGCGGCAGGGCGCGTGATCAGGACCAGCGAGGACCGCGGCGTGATCCTTCTGCTGGATGAACGTTTCCTGCAGCGCGAATACGGAGCGCTTTTTCCGAGAGAATGGGAAAAGAGAAGCGTCTGTGGTCTGCCGCAGCTGCGGGAAGAAGTGAGCCGGTTCTGGTCAGACGTCCGGGAGGAGCTTTAAAAACTCTTCGGTGGAGGCAGAAACCGGAAGGGTAGGGTTTAACGAAGCCACCAGCTGCCGCTGCGGGATCGTTTCCTGCGTGCGGACGAGGAAGAGATCCTCCGGCTTGTGTTTCAGACAAAAATCCGGGATAAAAGCAATTCCAAGACCGATGCGGGCCATGTCAATGAGCAGATCGTTGCTGCTGAGCTCTACCTGAGGCAGCAGTTCCAGCTGATGCTGCAGGAAAATGTGGTGCAGAAACTCACTCGTTGTGCTCTTGCGGTCTAACATCATGAGAGGATAGGTGCCAAGCTCCGAGAAAGGAACGATGCGGTCCGCCAGATCAAAATATGCCGGATTGGCGACGAACACATCCGAGAAAGAGCCAACCGTTTTCTGAATATAGGAAGGATTCAGATGCGGGTTTGGAAAATTTGTGATAATCAGATCTACCCGGCGCTGCTCTAACAGGTCTACACAGCCCATCGAGCTGGCATTGGTGATTTTAATCGGAACATCCGGGAATTTCCGATGGAATTTCTGCAGATACGGCAGCAGAAAATAGCGGCAGATCGTGTCGCTGGCACCGATATGCAGCTGTCCTAAACCAAGAGAGCCGGATTCTAAAAGCTGGCTTTCGCCGCGTGAGATCAGATTCATGGCAGGTTCCACATGTTTCAGAAGCAGAGCACCGGCAGGAGTCAGCTGCACTTTTTTTGTGCTGCGGATAAAAAGCGGCTGTCCCAGCTTGCGCTCTAATGTTTTGATAGACTGGCTTACCGCTGACTGGGAGATAAACAGCTTCTTACTTGCATCCGAAAATGAGAGAGAGCTTGCAACATAATAGAAAACCTTGTATAATTCATAATTGATATCCATCGATCATATCCTCAGTAGTATAGTATAGTATAGGATATATTATATACCTTTCACAAAGGAGAGAAAAGGAGATTATCATGAAAAAGGGAATTTTGAAAACCTTATGCGGATTGATGGCGGCACTCATGCTGCTTGTGTTCGCAGGAACACCCGTTACAACTCAAGCAGCAAAACTGCCATATTACATTAAAATCAATCGTCAGCAGAACTGTGTGACCGTATATGCACTTGATTCCAAAGGCAAATATACCAAACCGGTCAAAGCATTTGCCTGCTCTGTCGGTGTCAACAATGCCACCCCGACAGGAACATTTTCGATTCCGGCAAAATACCGCTGGCATACACTTATGGGCGGTGTGTACGGACAGTATTGCAGCCGTATTCACGGTGGTGTGCTGTTCCACTCTGTGTTTTACAGTTCACAGGATCCGAGCAGGCTGGCATACAATTCTTATAACCGTCTGGGACAGACGGCATCCCACGGATGTGTCCGTCTGAATGTGGAAGATGCCAAGTGGATCTATGACAACTGCCCGGTAGGAACCAAAGTAACCATCTATGACAGCAAAGATCCGGGACCATTGGGCAAGCCTACCCCGATCCGTATTGATGTAAACAGTCCGTACCGCGGATGGGATCCGACCGATCCGGATCCGAGAAATCCATGGCTGAAACTTCGCCCGACGATTAAGGGAATCAAGAATAAAACCATCGAGAGAACAAACAGCAAAGTAGATCTGAAAAAGGGTGTGAAAGCTACCGATTACAGAGGTAAGACACTTAAATTTACCGTTTCCGGAAAAGTCAATGCGGCAAAGACCGGAAAATATAAGATTACATACACCGCAAAAGATGCCAAAGGAAACAAGACCCAAAAGAGCATCGTAATTACCGTAAAAGATACGAAAGCACCATCCATCAGCCTGAAGCGAAAGACACTGACCTACAATAAAGCCGTTTCCAAAGAAAAACTGGTTTCTGCAATTAAGGCAGATGTAGTGGCAAAAGATCTGGGCAAAAAACTTGCGTCAAAATATGTTTTCGTGGATGCCAGAGAAGCACATAAGGCAGTTACCGCTATGGAAAGAGGAACCTATGGAACTTATAGCGTGACCGTATATGTCAAAGATACGGCAGGAAATAAATCCAGAAAGCTGAAAGTAAAGATTAATTTTGTAAATCCAAACCCGGGTACCGATCAGCCGGATCAGCCGGAACCGGACACTCCGGGCGTTGTAACGGACAGTGCAATTACCGCACAGTAATTTCATAAGAACAGGTAATAGATATCGTAAGCGATATTAATTTTACTTAATTGTCAACCCATGATACAATAACATAAAGATCAATAGAATGCCCCCAAATGCAGGGGGCATTCCGTTTCGCAAAAGAAGGAGGTAAATCCAATGGGCAATGTACGTCGTGTGTACGTAGAAAAGAAACCGGATTTTGCCGTAAAGGCAAAAGAATTAAAACATGAGGTAAAGCATTATCTCGGAATCGCTGCAGATCAGGTGCGTGTTCTGATCCGTTATGATGTGGAAAATGTATCGGATGCCACTTACCAGAAGGCATTGCAGACGGTATTTTCCGAGCCGCCAGTGGATGATATTTATGAGGAGAACTTTGACGCAGAAGGCGGAAACGTATTTTCCGTAGAATTCCTGCCGGGACAGTTCGACCAGAGAGCGGATTCCGCAGAGCAGTGCGTGAAGCTTTTAAATGAGGATGAGGAGCCGATCATCCGCAGCGCGACGACCTATGTGATCAAGGGTGACATCACAGAGGATGAGTTAGAGGCGATCAAAAAGTATTGTATCAATCCGGTAGATTCCCGTGAGACCGGTATGGACAAGCCGGATACCCTCGTACAGAATTTCGATGAGCCGGCAGACGTGGCAGTTTTCGACGGATTTATCGACATGGCAGAAGCACACTTAAAGGAACTGTACAGCTCTTTAAATCTTGCCATGACCTTTAAGGATTTCTTACATATCCAGAATTACTTCAAAAATACCGAGAAGCGGAATCCGTCCGTGACAGAGATCCGCGTGCTTGATACTTACTGGAGTGACCATTGCCGTCATACCACCTTCTCGACAGAACTGAAAAATGTGAAGTTTGATGAAGGATTTTACCAGGCACCAATCAAAAAGACTTACGAAGAATATCTGGATACCCACAAGAAACTGTATGCGGGACGCGATGACAAGTTTGTCTGCCTGATGGATCTGGCACTGCTTGCCATGAAACGTCTGAAAAAAGAAGGAAAACTTGCAGATCAGGAAGAATCTGACGAGATCAATGCATGTTCCATCGTGGTACCGGTGGAAGTAGATGGAAAGACAGAGGAGTGGCTTGTAAACTTTAAGAATGAGACACATAACCATCCGACCGAGATTGAGCCGTTTGGTGGTGCTGCTACCTGTTTAGGCGGAGCCATCCGTGATCCGCTTTCCGGAAGAACTTATGTGTATCAGGCAATGCGTGTGACTGGAGCCGCAGATCCAACCGTATCCGTAAAAGATACGATTGAGGGTAAGCTGCCACAGAAGAAGATCGTGCGCGAGGCAGCCAGAGGTTACAGCTCTTATGGAAACCAGATCGGACTGGCAACCGGATATGTCAAAGAAGTTTACCATCCGGATTATGTAGCAAAACGTATGGAGATCGGTGCTGTCATGGGTGCCGCACCGAGACGTGCCGTACAGAGACTGACCTCTGATCCGGGAGATAAGATTATCCTTCTGGGCGGACGTACCGGACGTGACGGTATCGGTGGAGCAACCGGATCTTCCAAGGCACATAACACACAGTCTACGTCTGTATGTGGTGCCGAGGTACAGAAAGGTAATGCACCGACTGAGCGTAAACTGCAGCGCCTGTTCCGCAGAGAAGAAGTCAGCCATATTATCAAAAAATGTAACGATTTCGGTGCCGGCGGTGTATCGGTAGCCATCGGTGAGCTTGCAGACGGACTGCGCGTGAATCTGGACAAAGTACCGAAGAAATATGCCGGTCTGGATGGAACGGAGATTGCAATCTCCGAGTCTCAGGAGCGTATGGCAGTCGTTGTCGCTCCGCAGGATGTCGAGCAGTTCCTTGCTTATGCAAAAGAAGAAAACCTTGAAGCAACCGAGGTGGCAGTTGTTACCGAGGAGCCGAGACTGATCTTAGAGTGGAGAGGAAAAGACATTGTCAATATTTCCCGTGCATTCCTCGATACCAACGGTGCGCATCAGGAAGCAGATGTCGAAGTCGAGATGCCAAAAGAGGAAGACAACTTCTTTAAAAAGATCGAACTTCCGAAAGTTGCAGATGCATTACAGAAAAACGATAACAAAGCGGCATGGCTTGCCATGCTTGCGGATCTTAATGTATGTTCCCAGAAGGGACTTGTCGAGATGTTTGACGGTTCTATCGGTGCGGGAAGTGTCTACATGCCATACGGCGGTCGCTATCAGCTGACCGAGACACAGAGCATGGTTGCCAAACTTCCGGTTCTGAAAGGAAAATGCGATACCGTAACCATGATGTCCTACGGATTTGATCCGTACTTATCCTCCTGGAGTCCATACCACGGATCGGTATATGCCGTACTGGAATCCCTTTCCCGTATCGTGACCGCCGGTGGTGACTACAAGAAAGTACGCTTCACCTTCCAGGAGTATTTCCGCAGAATGAGTGAAGATCCAAAGAGATGGAGTCAGCCGTTTGCAGCACTGCTCGGTGCATTTGATGCACAGATCGGTTTTGGTCTGCCGTCCATCGGTGGAAAAGATTCCATGTCCGGAACCTTTAACGATATTGACGTGCCTCCGACACTTGTTTCTTTTGCGGTTGATGTGGCAAGAGAAAAAGATGTCATCACACCAGAGTTGAAAGAAGCAGGAGATAAGCTGGTACTCTTTACCATCGAAAAGAACGAATATGATCTGCCGGTATACGAGCAGGTAATGAAGCTGTACGATAAGATCCATGAACTGATTGGCAGGGGCGCAATCCGCAGTGCCTACGCACTGGACGGAAAAGGTCTGGCAGCAGCAGTCAGCAAGATGGCATTTGGTAACAAATTAGGTGTCACCATTGCAGAGGATGTCACAGCAGAAACATTATTTGCACCGGGATTTGGTAATATCGTTGCAGAAGTAAAAGAGGAGTTTCTTCCTATTATAAAAGAAGCATCCGGAGTTGTTGTCGGTGAAGTGAACGATGCACAGAAATTTGTATACAAAGAAATGTCACTTTCCATGGAGGAAGCAATTGCAGCCTGGACCGGAACACTCGAAAGAGTCTTCCCAACCCGCGCAACCGAGGGCAAGGAAAAAGTGCAGAGTGATGTATATGATACCAAGAATATCTATGTATGCAAGAACAAAGTCGCAAAGCCGACCGTATTCATTCCGGTATTCCCTGGAACAAACTGTGAGTACGACAGTGCGAAAGCGTTTGAGCGTGCAGGTGCCAATACAATTGTAAAAGTATTCAAGAATCTGAGTGCAGCAGACATTCGTGATTCTGTCGATGAATTTGTCAAGGCAATCAACCAGTCACAGATCATCATGTTCCCGGGTGGATTCTCCGCAGGAGATGAGCCGGAAGGATCTGCAAAGTTCTTTGCAACGGCATTCCGGAATGCAAAGATGACCGAGGCAGTAAGCAGACTGCTGTCAGAACGTGACGGACTGGCACTTGGTATCTGCAACGGATTCCAGGCGCTGATCAAACTGGGACTTGTTCCTTACGGACAGATCCAGGCACAGAGTGCGGATTCCCCGACACTGACCTACAACACCATCAACCGCCACATCAGCAAGATGGTATATACCAAGGTCGTGACAAACAAATCCCCATGGCTGCAGCAGGCAAAGCTTGGTGCAACATACTGCAACCCGGCATCCCATGGAGAGGGACGTTTCGTAGCTCCGAAGGAATGGCTGGACAAGCTTTTTGCAAACGGACAGGTTGCCACCCAGTATGTCAATGAAGCCGGCGAGCCAACCATGGATGAAGAGTGGAATGTCAATGGTTCGTACATGGCGATCGAGGGTATCACCAGTCCGGATGGACGTGTACTCGGAAAGATGGCACACAGCGAGCGCCGCGGTGAGGCCGTTGCCATGAACATCTACGGAGAGCAGGATATGAAGATCTTCGAATCCGGAGTTGCTTACTTTAAATAGAATTGTTTATCTTCACGCGTAGTTTCACTCGAACTACGCGTGAAATAGTTTTAATAATAGAAAAAAGTGAAAAAACTCTTAAATGCTTAAGAAAATATTAAAGAATTTTTTCAATAAAATGTAATTTTGGTGTTGCAAAGATACAATACTTGGTGTATGATTGTCACGTAGAGTAGTTAAAAGAGTACTATAAATAGTACGACAAGTGATGAACTACTATCGAGGCTATGGAAACTGGAACTTGTTCCAGACAGACCTTACAATTACAGATACATATTAGAAATATAAGTCATCGGAACCTCAGCTTGCTGATCTTGATGCTGGACAATCAACGTTGATATCACACTCTACGCCGACGTCTGATGTGCGAAAGTTTCTGGTCATTTATGATTTGTGTGTCTGTAGATGAAACTGACGATGGACTTAACAGTAAGACCGAGGAAGGTCAGTGGAGGCAATTAGCGAGAACATTGGATTGGAAAAATCGTCCGCAGCGGTTTGAAAGAGAAGATGAAGGAACTTAAACGTGCAGGGTTAAACGAGTAGAAGAGATGGAAGTTAGTCAAAAAGAAAGAGAGGAAAAAACATGAAATCAAGCAAAAAAGTGTTAGCTTTTGCTCTCGCTGCAGCTATGGTTGTAACAGCAGTTCCTGCTACAAACGCACAGGCAGCTTCTACAGCAAAGCTTAGCGCAAAAAAAGCCACAGTTTATTCTGAGGGCTACAAGACAGTTACAGTTAAAACTCCAAAGTCTTGGAAGTCTGTTAAAGTAACTGCAACAAGCAGCAAGAAGTCTGTTGCAACTGTTAAGAAGACAGCAGCAAAGAAGATTAAGGTTACAGGTGTTAAGCCAGGTACCGCTAAAGTTACGGTTAAGGTAACTTACAAGACTTCTACAAAGAAGAGTGCTAAGACAAAGACAAAGAAACTTACTTACACAATGAAAGTTGCTAAGGTAGGCGTTGCTTTATCTGGAGATTCAGTAGTAGCAGTTGGAAGCACAACTAAGTTAACAAATACTAAGAAAAATTCTTCAAGAGCTAAGATTACTTACACATCAAGCGATGATTCTATCGCAACAGTAGCAGCTGACGGTACAGTAACTGGTGTTAAGGCTGGTAAGGCAACAATCACAGCTAAGATTACCGTTGGTAAGGATTCAGCTGAAACTACTAAGGATGTAGAAGTAAAGAATGTTATTTTAGATTCTGTTACTCCTACAGAAGCAAATAAAGTTGTTGCTATTGTAAAAGGTAATACCAAGAACCTTAAGAAAGCAGATTTTGTTGTAACTGGTACTGAAACAAAGGCAACTGTAGCTGTTACAGACATTAGTGTTGATGCAAAGGATGCTACAAAGGTTACTCTTACTCTTGCAGCTAAACTGACAGATGCAAAAGAGTACGGAGTTGCATTAGACGGTATCACAAAGACATTTGTAGCTTCTGATGGAAAGGTTGATTCTATTTCAGTTGATCCAGTTCAGATCCCGTATGCTGAAGCAACAGAAATTGACCTTTTAGCAAAAGATACAAAGGGAATTATTGTGAATAGAATGAAATGGAACAATCCAGATGCTGGATTTTCTTTCACATTCACAAAATATGATGGAACTTTACAGGGTGAGAAACTTTACCTGAATAAGATTGGTTCTGTTGCAGAAGGAAAGATTACTTATACATCTTCTGAGTATAATGCAGATGGAACACCTAAGGTAAAACTGGAGCAGCCATTTACAATTACTGCTGTTGATCAGGCAACTGTTAACAATTATGCTGTACGTCTTGGAAAATCTACTGACAAGTTTGATAAGTTGAAAGATGATAATAAACTTGCTGTTGAAGATAACAAATATGCATTTATCAAAATCAAAGATGCAAATGACAAAGAAGTTTCTGATTATAGCAAATACACAGTAGAAAGTTCTGATAAGAATATCCTTCTCCTTGGATCTTCTTCAATCAACAATGCAGACCATAAGGTTCAGGTTAAAGCCGTAACAACTGGAACAGCATATATCATTATTAAAAAAGATGGCAAGTATTGCACATCCCTTCCAATCAATGTGGTTGCTAAGAGAGAAGCAGCTTCTTTAACTATCGACAATGCTGCATTTACCTTATCTAATACAACAAAAATTGCTGATAATAAAGTTGTAACTGCTAAGGCAAAAGACCAGTATGGTGATGATATCACAATCGGTACTAATGCTCTCTCAGCAGAATGTGTATATGTTGATGCTAAGAGTGGTTCTGCTGTTAAAGTTTCAGATGTAAATACTAATAATGCTAATAAGTATGTTCAGAAAACTGCTGATGATAAGATTACATTCAAGGGTCAGGTTGAGCCAGGTACTTATACATGGACAATTAATCTGAAAGTTTCTGATACTAAGACATTAAAGCAGACTGTTTCTGTTACTGTAAAGAATCTTGATGATACAAAGAAAAATATCAGCTATGCATTAGAAGCTTCTGATAGTGAGATTGATGCTGTTGTTAAGGATGATGCCAAGAATGGTGATTCTTCTGATGCAACTGTACAGATTGCTTTATGCAAGGATGGAGTAAAATCTGATTATCAGACAGTTAATTATACTGTAAAGAAAGATGGCAAAGTTGTTACAGGTGCTGGTCTCTCTGTTGATGGTACTACTGTTACAGCCGAGAAAGCTAATGGTAAATTATTAAAGATTACAGCTATGTCCGTAAGTGGAAATGTCGCAACAAAACTTGCAGCAGGAACTTATGAAGTAACTGCAGAGTGGAAGGATACTAATAATGTAGATTATTCTCAGAAGACTCAGGTTGTTGTAAAGGATACTCAGACAGGTGCTGACGCACAGGTTGTAAATGCTGGTGTATCTACTGCTACAAAGACTACTGTAAAAGATCTTGCTGAGGATACATTAAAGGTTGTTCTTGGAGATACAACTTATGTAAATGTTGATAAGAAGTCAGGAGATCAGGCATTAATTATCACAAAAATTGAAGGAAATACAATTTCAGCTTCTGGAGATATCACAGGTGTAAAAGATCTTGCTCCTGGCGCAGAAGTTAATATTTCTAAGATTACTTTTACTGCTAAAACATCCAGTGGTGTATCTTACGATTATACTGTATCTGTAGGAAGAACAGTAACAAACAAATAATTAAATTTGTTAGAAAGAGGTTGCTTTCGGGCAACCTCTTTTTCAAGTATAAAAAAGGATCTGAAATAACAGATATATATTTAAAATCCGTAAATTTGCCATTGCGTAAAATAAAATCCGAACCTACAGAACATGATGCAAATGAATTTATATCAGTAATTCAAGAGTCTTTTGGTAAATTTAATTCACTCACTATTGAGTTTGAATTTCCACACGTTTAAAGGAATCAGAATTCCAAGTAGTAAAATAAATACCAAAATGTCAGCATTTGGGAGTTTGTCAAGTAAAGTGTGTAAATTTTTTAATTTTTTGTGGTGGTCGATAAATCGACCACCATTTTTACGAGCTTCAATCAAACGGAAGTTCTTGATATCCGTACTTCAACTATTAAGATTTCTGGGCAAATGGCAAACGCGTCATTATAGTAAAAAAACCTCTGGGCGATTTCCTCGCCCAGAGGTTTTTTAGTAATTGGTTAAATTACTTGGTTGTGAAAGAAAGTGAAATATTAACTTCCTTATCTACATATCCGATAGTAGTTCCGTTTGCATCGTGGAAAGCAACTCTTACCGTAACCTTTGTAACATCAACAGTCTTTCCAGAAGCTAAAACCGTATTCATGTTGGATGCATCAACTTTACCATTGGTAGCTCTTACACCATTTGAATATCCTTCTACAGCAACAATCCGAGCGGCCTGGTCACCATCTGCACCATACTTAACTCCGTCGTAAGAGTACTGGATGGTAGATGCCAGTGAAGCCTGAATAGAAGATCCAGATGTAACACTAGCATCTTTTAAATTCATATCGGTGATTGCATCGTTTGAAGAATCTTTGATAACAAATAACTTTGTAACTGTAGTCTTTGTATCCTTAGATCCGTCAGCATAAGCAGCATCTGCAGAACTATCATGTTTTGGAGTAACTACGATTGTAACAGTTACAGTATATCTTCCCTCTGCAAGCTTGGTAAATAAAGTTCCATTCTTTGCTACAACATCTACTGTAAGCTGATCAGGTGTACCATTATTACCAGCATCAAATGCAGATCCGGTCTTAACAGTTGTATTTGGTACGTTGTTGTATACAACATCACCTTTAGCATTCTTTACGGTGTAGTAGATTCCTTTAACATTACTTGCAGTCTTTGAAGCTGCATCAGCAACTGCTACATCATCTAAGTCAATACCAGCGGTTAATTTCTTCTTTTCAACACCCTTTAATAATTCAGAAACGCTAACAACAAGCTGACGTGCAGATGTATTATCAGCATTTACAACAGCATCTTCTTCTGTCTGTGCTGCACCATTTGCATTGTTAATATTTAAGCTATAAGAGATAGAATCTCCAGCTACACCGGCTTCCTGTACGTTAACAGTTACAACCTGTGCACATACTTCTTTACCATCCTTCATGAATGTGAATTTGAAAGTATATGTTCCCTTTGTTGCATAATTAGAACCAACAAATTTGTATGTTGTTTTGCTTCCTGGTGTTCCTGTCTGAGTAGGTAAAACAACTGTAGATTTAGTTACACCATCTGGAGCACCTTCGCAAGACACGCTGATGTTTCCGTTATTTCCACTTGTATAGTCAAAGTTATTTCCATACTGATCCTTAGTGGTGAATGCAACAGTTTCAGCATTTGCACCAGCTGCATTAGATACAATTACGCTAGTCTTATCAGCGCTCATTGTAACAACTTTTCTTGTAGCTACAACAGTTACAGGTACAGAAGCAACAATCTTGTCATCTTTTTTAATAAAGATATATGCAGTTCCTTCTTTTGCTGGAACGAGCTGTACTTTATTATTCTTCTGCATTGTATTTCCAAGGATCATCAGTGTAGTCTTATCACTAGACTCAACAGTATATTCTCCATAGTTAGAGATTTCTTTTCCATCAGTATCTTTGATTTCAAAGTAAGCCCATACAGCCTTTGTTTCATCTACAGCAATTTTATCATTGTCCTTTAAAGAACTGAATTTCTTATTGTTCTCACCAATTCTTACCTTGAAAGAACTTACAGCAGCCTGATCAGTAGCTGTGATTGTGAGCTTATTTGGTCCGATGTTTCCATCTGCTTTACCATCTGCTGTGTACTTATTTGTCTTATAAGTAATCTCTGCTGTTGCAGTGTCACCAACTTTATTTAAGTAAAGTTTAGAACCATTTACATATCCGTTTGCTGTTGTAAGTGAGAAATCATAGTTTACATCAGATGTTCCGTAAGGAAGCTCTTTTAAGATAACTCCGTTAGCATCCTTTGCAACCAGCTTAATCTCTGTCTCAGTTTTTACCGGAATAGTAGCTTTATCAATGCTGATAGAAGCAACCTTATTGTCAGTAGCAACAAAGTTTACAGTTGTTCCGTCTAATGTAACTGTATACTCTTTGCCATCTTTCATCTCAGAGAACGTAGTAAGAGTAACCTTTGTAGCATCCTTGCTGTCTACAGAAACCGATTTAACCGGAAGAACTACATTGTCAGGAGTTTTGATAGTTACATCAGAAGCCTTAATATTCTTTGTAGCACCATCGATAGTTGCAACAAGCTCATTTGTCTTGTTCTGTGCTACACTCTTAAGAACATAGTTCTTTACTTCTACATCCTTAGTAGTTTCAGCTGAATCCTTACCAACTGTAATCTTAGCTGTGATTGTTGCCTTACCAGCCTTAACACCAGTTACTGTACTGTCAGCTGCTACTGTTGCAATAGAATCATCGCTTGATGTGTAAGTAATCTTAGCTCTTGAAGAATTTTTCTTAGTATTTGTTAACTTAGTTGTGCTTCCAATAGCTACTACTGAATTTCCAGATAAAGCAACGCCTACCTTAGCAACTTTCATTGTGTAAGTAAGCTTCTTTGTCTTTGCCTTAGCACTCTTCTTTGTAGAAGTCTTGTAAGTTACCTTAACCGGAAATATGGGCGGTATTTTCTGCGGAAGTGTTGGAAATACTGGGGTTGTAAATAGCAGTTGATGCAAAATTATTGCTACAAGTAACACGTAATCAACATATAAGAGACTGGCAAGTGACAAAAATGAGGAACCACTTATAATGTAGAATATCAAATTCCGACAACGGCATAAAACGGAATATGTAATACAAAAGTGCCAGCATTCATCAATAAATCGAATACTGACACTTTTGAGTGATCGCAAGTAAAGTTTTCCGTTCCTCAGAATATTCTTTTTTAGTTCTTCCGCAAGACCTTCCTTTATATCTCTACCGGGATTTGATATCCGGCCGCAGACATTTCTTTTTCAAATTCTTCTACGGAAAGATTCAGTTTCTGAGCTCCCCGCACAACTCCATAATCACCCTCCTGTACGGACACAAATACCTCTGTTTTGCGACCTTTTGCAAGACCCTTTTCAAGACCTTCCGCAAGTCCTTCCTCCCGGCCTTCCTCGCGGAGGACATCTTCATATTTCTTTTCATCAAATTCAGTAAGACACATATTCACCAGCTCCGGTATCTGTTTCAAAGGCATCCGATAACCGCAAAGTCCTTCGTTCTTCCGCCATGTCCATTTCACTTCCATTGTAAAATACAATGTAGTGGGGGCGTGGGATTTTCAACAGATGCTTGCTGTACAGCCGCTCGGATCGGTGAATCAGTTTCCGGTACAGATCCGCATAATACAAAAATCCCCGGAGCGGCATATTCGGGTTATAGGAACTCTGATGTTCGTAAAGACTCAATGTTTTGTCAATCAGAAATGAAACATCATTTTTGTATTTCATGTAAATGACATCTTCCAGAGTTGTATATTCCAGATCATCCGGATTGGTATATGAGGTATGGTTTACCGCATTATACAGACTCAGGGCATTTTCTTTGTTTTCGCCAAACAGTTTCCGGAATACGGTGTCCTTATATTTTTTGTTAACATGAATATCAGCATTTGTTTTTTCCATGTTTTTCAGGAACCCTTTCTTTATAACTCTTTGTTTTATATAAAATATGGGTTATTACAGATTATAGAAGCTTTCTTAACGTGATAGCAGAATCCACAGATTCTTTTTCCATTCCATCTGCAACTAACTGTTCCGGAGTTTTTCCTTCTTTCAGCTTTTGGACGATCTCAAGCAAGGTTTTCCGTTCTTCAGAACGACCTTTTGCTAGACCTTTTTCAATCCCTTCTGCTAGTCCTTCCTCCCGGCCTTCCTCGCGGAGGACATCTTCATATTTCTTTTCATCAAATTCAGTAAGACACATATCACACACCTCCCTGCGATGCTGTTCCAAAAAATCTCTGAGTATATTTTCCTCGATGCATTCCCTGACGGTAAGATCAATGGCTTCTTTTAATTCCATGGAATCCCGGTATCTTTTAATCTTTGCAACAAAGACCGCGTATTCGTATAAAACATGGCAGTTGTCCATGATGGACTGGTTCTTCCCACTGTTTATGTTGATCATTGTGGCTGTCCATTCATATTCACCAGCTCCGGTATCTGTTTCAAAGGCATCCGATAACCGCAAAGTCCTTCGTTCTTCCGCCATGTCCATTTCACTTCCATTGTAAAATACAATGTAGTGGGGGCGTGGGATTTTCAACAGATGCTTGCTGTACAGCCGCTCGGATCGGTGAATCAGTTTCCGGTACAGATCCGCATAATACAAAAATCCCCGGAGCGGCATATTCGGGTTATAGGAACTCTGATGTTCGTAAAGACTCAATGTTTTGTCAATCAGAAATGAAACATCATTTTTGTATTTCATGTAAATGACATCTTCCAGAGTTGTATATTCCAGATCATCCGGATTGGTATATGAGGTATGGTTTACCGCATTATACAGACTCAGGGCATTTTCTTTGTTTTCGCCAAACAGTTTCCGGAATACGGTGTCCTTATATTTTTTATTTATATGATTGTCATCATTTGTTTTTGTCGTTGACTGTCGGGATTCCTTTCGTTAAAATCCTTTGTTTATCTACCTATATTATAGCATATGGCACAAGGATTACAACTGAAACAATTTGTCACTTATCTGTCTCTTATGTGTTAATTGTGTGTTATTTGTAGTGCTAATATTGCATCAAACCTTTTTCACAAATCCAGTATTTCCAATACTTCCGCGGAAAATTCCATGCGTATTTCCGGTTAAGAAAAATTCTATTTCTGGTGGAAAGACGGATTTAAGAAATACGAATATTGAAATTTCCGGTAAACGAGTAAAATTATAATTGGGATTTTATAGAAAAACCCCAGACGAAAATCGTCTGGGGTTCTAAGGTTAGATGAATAAATTTAATTCAGTCTAAACTATTTAGCTGTAATTGTACCAGGTACAGTTACTGTAACATATGTATCAATACCAGTAGCTACATTAACCTTTACAGTTAACTTAGTAACTGTGAAATATTTTCCAGCTGAAATGTTAGTATTGAGATTATTATTATCTTTCTTAATCTTAGTACCATCATTAAGAGTGGCCTCTACTTCACCGATATTAAGAGCACCGTCTTTATCTGTCACACTAGCAACACTTGTATATGTCTTACCATCAAATGCAACAATAATAGCATCTTTTAACATCTGTTCAACAGTATTGCCGGTTACAGTATTATTCTTTACCTCGACCTCAGCCTTGGCCTGAGTATCAGTAATGGTAAATGAAGTTGAAATTGTAACTGTCTTGGTTGTTCCATTCTCAACGATATTTTTCTCAGCAATAACAGTGTATGTTCCAGCATCAAGCTGCTTAACTGCTAATGCACCACCACTGATAATAACTGGCTTAACAACTAATGAACCAGTAGAAGCACTGATTGCTGCATGTGTTGTGGTTTCAGCATTTTTATTTCCAACAAAAATCTTAGTACCATCAGCTTTCTTTACTGTAAAAGTAGCATCATTTTCCACTTCTTTGTCAACACCATCAGCAACACCAATCATCTGAATGTTGATGGTCTTTTCTTTGTTATCATTGTCAACCTTCATATCTACATTGCTGTTATCAATATCAAGACGATATGCAGAAACTTTTGCATTAACATCAGCTTTCTTTACAGCTACGCTTACTGTTTTAGCTGCAACTTCCTTATTGTCTTTCTTATAAGAAATTTTATAAACATAGTTGCCCTTTTCTGCGGTAGCATTGAAAGTAACATCTTTTCCAGTTTTTGCAGTAAATGTGAAATATTTGCTTGCAGCATTAGCGTTAACAGCATTTACTGTTAAGGTATTGCCCTGTGCATTTTTAGCATCAGTAGAAAGGCACTCAACGTTCAGGTTGTAATCACCAGCCCATTTGTCACCATACTGATCTTTTAATGTAACATTTACTTTCTTGGTGTCGTTTGTTAAATCCTGTGAAAGTGTAACAGCTGACTTATCTACATCAAGAGTTGCAACAGCTCTTTCAGCTACAATATCAATTGCAACAGAACCTACAACTTTATCATCCTTTTTAACAAGAATATAAGCTGTACCATTCTTTAATGCTGTAATTGCGATAGAATTGTTAGTTCCAACTTTATTACTTGCAAGCATTAATACAGACTTGTCAGATGATTCAAATGTATACTTGCTGTAGTCAGAAATTTCCTGGTTATCAGCATTCTGAATCTTGAACATTGCAACCTTTGTCTCATTTACAGCAATCTTGTTTGTATCTTTTGCTTTGTCAAACTTCTTTGCGGTATCATCAATTCTTACAGCAAAATTATTAACTTCTGACTGAGCAGTTGCTGTAATTGTCACTTTGTTTGGTCCAATGTTTCCTTCTGGCTTACCATTCTGGTCATACTTACCTGTCTTGTATGTGATTTCAGCTGTAGCTGTATCACCAACCTTGTTTAAGTATAACTTAGAACCATTAGTATATCCGTTTCCGTTTGTATTGATTGTAAAATCATAGTTGGAATCAGTTTCGCCATACTTAAGCTCTTTTACAACAACGCCGTTAGCATCCTTAGAAACTAACTTAACTTCTGTTTCTGTAGCATATGGAATTGTGGCCTTATCAAGTGCAATAGAAGCAACCTTTCCGTCAGAAGCTACGAATGTCTTTGTAATTCCATCAAGAGTTACATCATATGTAGCAGCATCCTTTAACTCACTGAACAGTGTTAATGTAACCTTGGAAGCATCCTTAGAATCAACAGATACCTTGGATACTGGGTAAACAACCTTTGTTGCTTCACTCTTGATTGCGAAATCAGTTGCCTTAAGGTTCTTTGTATCGCCAGTAACAGTAGCTGTAAGCTCTGTTAACTTGTTCTGTGCTACTGTAGAAAGAACATAGTTCTTTACTTCTACTTCCTGAGTAGCTGTAGCTGTATCTTTACCAATTGTAAGCTTAGCTGTGATTGTAGCCTTACCAGCCTTAACACCCTTTACAGTTCCGTCTTCAGAAACTGTTGCGATTGTCTCATCACTGGATGTGTAAGTGATCTTAGCTCTTGAAGAAGCTTTCTTAGTTGTTGTTAACTTAGTTGTGCTTCCAACTGCTACTGCTGAATTTCCAGATAAAGCAACGCTTGCCTTAGCAACTTTCATTGTGTAAGTAAGTTTCTTTGTCTTTGCCTTAGCATTCTTCTTTGTAGAAGTCTTGTAAGTTACCTTAACCGGAAATACGCATGGTATTTTCCACGAAAGTATTGGAAATACTGGATTTGTAAACAGAGTTTGGGGCAAAATCACTTCTACAAGTAACACGCAAGCAACATACAAGAAGCGATTAAATCTGATTAATGGCTTCGACCAGCGCAGGTACATCCAGATGTGTGTAAATCCGTTCCGTCAGGGACATAGCGCCGGAATGACCGACTATTTTTTTGATGGTAGTCTGATCGACATGTGCTTCGGCGAGCAGGGAAATCGTGGTGTGCCGGCAGCAGTGAGGTGTATGATCGATGTGCAGACGAAACATTAGGGGTTGGAAAACATTGTGGTAATACATATAATAGGTAAAATGCTGGCTGTCCAGAGTATGGATGAGATATTCACAATCGGAACAGTCATGAAGCCAGCGCTGGTAAAAGGGGAGTACTTTGTCAGCAATCGGAACTTTTCGAATGCCGTTTTCGGTTTTGCTGTCAATGACATCAAAATATTGTTCGGACAGATGAACATTTTCTTTTTTCAGATCCAAAAGCTCTGAGACGCGCACACCATTGTATATTAGCATGAGGACTGTCTGGCAATAGGGATTGTTTTTGTGCTTCCACAGGAGAGCAATCTCAGAGGTGGAAAAACAGCTTCGTATGTTTTTATTAGGATTTCGGTCTTTGTATTTCGAGATATTTACATAGGCAGAATAATCTTTTGAGACAATTTCGTGTTTCATGGCATAAGAATAGAGCTGGTTAAAGAGAACACGGATTTTTTTCAGGGTAGGATAGTTCTTGCCGCTGTGATCAATCACCTGCTGTAAATCATTGAGTCTCAAATTGTGAAATGGCATATCAGCAATGTTTTCACAAGTGGCAAAGGCCGCCCGATAGCCTTTGATGTTGGAGTGGGAAATGGTAGGAAACTTTTCTTCGGACCATCGGAGATAAATTTCCCGGAAGGTTAATTTCAGCGTTTCCCCATCGATGGGATAATTATTGTAACGTGCCAGAATCTGCAGAGCTTCCGACCGGGTAGGAGCGTACCCCAGAATCTGGTAGTGCTGGATGCGCTTTCCCGTGATGTCATTGATGTGCCAGCCCGTAGTGATGCGCGCTGCGTAGGGTCTTCTTCTGTTGCCGGAGAGTTTTACGACTCCACCGTATCCGTTTGGTAATCTCATTTTTCTTCCTTTCATGTGTAAAAATTTATATTATCGTGTCAATCATACACATTTATTTGTAAAATTTTTAAGTAACACATAAGTAACAAAAAAGTGTTTTTACCTATTAATAACAAGAAAAATAAAATCCACATGCCGGAATGATTGAAAAAAAATAAAATTTGGGGTATGATTATAGGCAATGAAACATAAGGAGAAAATAATCTTGAATACGAATGGAAACAAAAACACGTTAAAAGCAAATAAGATATTGATTCCCGTTATTTTGTTGATCGGATTGATTCCAATCATTGTGCATTCTTTTGTTTATGACACAAATCTGGCACAGTTTGACTGGTATCCGGAGAGCGCCGCAAAACAGACGGATTTCTTTTTTGCATGGAAGATGATTGCGATCATCCTTGTGGGAGTTGTAATGCTCGCAATTTTACTGATCCGGTATTTGAATAAAAAGGAGTTTAAATTTGAAAATTCCTTTTATTTTCTGATGGTGTATGCATTGTTTGTTGCAATGTCTGCCCTGTTTTCCAGTCACAAATACTGGGTGGCACATGGTACATATGAACTTTTTGAGCCTGTATGGGTTGTATTTGTCTATATGATACTGTGTTATTATGTCTATAATTATGTACAGGAAGAAAAACAGATAGAGGTAATCCTGCGCTGGTCCGGCATTGGAATCGCAATTGTTACTCTGATTGGATTTTTCCAGGTCTTTGGATTGGATTATTTTAAGACATCTCTGGGCAAACATCTGATGACGGACACAAGCTGGTGGAACCAGTTAGATAAGATTTCCTTTAATTTCGCAGATAAGACTGCGTATACGACACTTTACAATCCAAACTTTTTGTCATTTTATTTTGGTATGTTAATTCCACTGCTGATCTGCCTGTTTATTGGGGCAAAAAAGATGTGGCATCGTCTTGTAATCGCAGTCACAGAGATTTGTTGCATTGTAGCACTGGTTGGAAGCAGAAGTTCTTCCGGATTTATTGCACTGGCAATTGGAGCGGTGATTCTCGCATTGGTTTTGCTCAGCCGGAAGAAAAAATTATTTGCAGCCGGGATTGTTGTAGTTGTCATTGGAGTGATTGCAGCAGGAGTGTTGGCAAATACGACAGGCATCGGTCAAACTCTTAAAAAGACGGTTGTTGGAACCTATCATATGAAAGATCAGTTCTCTTTAAACGATATCAAAACAAACACAGATGATGTGGAACTTGATATCTGGAACAATCCTCTGTATGTGTCCTATGATCTGGGGAGCGACGGTGTAATCACCGTGGTATGCAAAGATGCAGATGGTCAGGAGATTCAGACAACAGAGGTAGATCAGGAAAATCATATTTTGGCCCTCAATGATGAACGGTTTGCAAATGTACAGATTCAGCCGATCATGTTTACCGATAATACAGCAGGAATAAAGATGATCATAGATGGTGTCGAATGGGATTTCTCAAAAAATGATACGGACGGATATGAATATCTCAATCCAGCAGGAAAATTAGTGAAGTTTGAGAATCCGAAGGTTTCAAATGTATTTTTGGATGATGCAATGAGCAATCGAGGACATATCTGGAATAAAACGATTCCGCTTCTTGGAAAGCATGCTTTTATGGGGAGTGGGGCAAATACCTATATGTTTGAAGTGCCACAGGAAGATTATATCAGTCAGAACTATGTCTACGGCGCAAACAGCTATGACGTAAAAGCTCATTGCTGGTATCTGCAGCAGTGGGTAGAAACCGGATTACTCGGTACCCTGGCACTTCTGGTATTTCTGTTCTGGTATCTGGTACAGTCGATACGCATTTACCGCAGAGTGGATCTGCACGAGAGTATCAGCTGGGTTGGATTTGGATTATTTGCGGCAGTGCTGGTGTACATGATTGCAGGTATTGCAAACGATTCCAATGTATGTACCGCTCCGGTATTCTGGGGTATGCTTGGTCTGGGACTTGCAGTGAACCGTATGCTCGTAAAGAAAGAAAATCTCTTTGTTAAAGAAACAGCGGTTTCTGCAGAAAGTGATACTGCCGTAAAACAGAGTATTCCAAAAGCAGCAGAGAGTGTAAAAGCAGATACCGCGCAGATGGTACAGAATACTGAAGGAGCAAGAGTGATGGAATCCTCAGTCAAGAAAAAATCGTCGAAAAAACAATCGAGAAAACAGAGAAAGAATCAAAAATAACAGATTGAAATTATGAAAAAAATCATTCAAGATAAACAATTACTGATCAGACGGATTTTTCTGATGTGCTACGACGTGCTTGCAGTGTTTGCTGCAAGCATAGTTGCGTTATTGATTCGGTTTGATCTGAATATCAAAAGCGTACCGTTTCAATATATGGATGAAGTGTGGAGAGCACTTCCTTTTATGATCATTGTTACACTGATCATTTTCTGGATGCTCCGGCTGTATTCCAGTCTCTGGAGCTATGCGGGAGCACTGGAAATGATGTATGTGGTTTCAGCATGTATTCTGGATACCGTTGTTGTGACAGTGCTGATATTGCTTCGGAACTGGGGGGATATGTACCCGGTGCCAAGAAGCTTTTACATTCTGTATGGATTGTTTCTGTTTGTATTTGTCATGGGATGCAGATATTCTTACCGCGGACTGCGTGTGCTTCGCAATATGCGCAGAGCCGGCGTGTACAGACGGAATGTACTTGTAATCGGAGCAGGGGATGCAGGAAACCAGATCATCAAAGAAATCAACAACAGCCGCTATGTGAAAAAGAAGGTTGTTGGTGTGATTGATGATGACCGGAACAAGATCGGCAATTATATTCATGGAGCGAAAGTTGTAGGAGATCGGAGCGATATTCTGGAAAAAGTCGAAGAACTGCATGTGCATGAGATCATCATTGCCATGCCATCGGCCACACAGAAACAGATCAAGGGGATTCTTGATATCTGCAAAGAAACCGGATGCACATTGAAACGTTTGCCCGGCATTTACCAGCTTGTAAACGGCGATGTCAGCGTCAGCAAATTAAAAGATGTAGATGTCAATGACCTGTTAGGCAGAGATCCGGTGACCGTTGATCTGCAGTCCATCATGGATTATGTTTCTGGGAAAATCATAATGGTTACAGGGGGCGGTGGCTCCATCGGAAGCGAATTGTGCCGGCAGATTGCCGCACACAAGCCAAAACAGCTGATTATTGTGGATATTTACGAAAATACGACCTATGATGTGCAAAACGAACTGAAAGTCCGGTTTCCGGAGCTGGATCTTGTTGTGCTGATTGCATCCGTGCGGAATACGAATCGTATGAACTGGATTTTTGGACATTACAAGCCGGAGATTATCTATCATGCAGCGGCACATAAGCATGTGCCTCTCATGGAAGAGAGTCCGAACGAGGCAATTAAGAATAACGTGCTTGGCACGTGGAAGATTGTGCAGGCGGCAGATCGGTACGGTGTGAAGAAATTTGTGATGATTTCCACGGATAAGGCAGTCAACCCAACCAATATCATGGGTGCCAGCAAGCGCATCTGTGAGATGATCATTCAGACCTATAACCGCAGATCGAAGACAGATTTCGTAGCCGTGCGTTTTGGAAATGTGCTTGGCAGTAACGGAAGTGTGATTCCGCTGTTCAAAAAACAGATTGAGCGTGGAGGTCCGGTCACGGTTACCCATCCGGATATCGTGCGGTATTTTATGACAATTCCGGAAGCGGTATCTCTGGTGCTGCAGGCGGGCACCTATGCCAAAGGTGGAGAAATTTTTGTTCTGGATATGGGAGAGCCGGTTAAGATTCTGGATCTGGCAAAGAACCTGATTCTTCTTTCCGGTCACAAGCCGGATGAGGATATCCATATCATTTTCACAGGACTTCGACCGGGAGAAAAACTTTATGAAGAGATGTTGATGGATGAAGAAGGGATGCAGGATACCGCAAACAATCTGATTCATATCGGCAGGCCGATTGAGCTGGATGAAGAAAAATTCATGCAGCAGTTGGAAGAATTAAAAGAGTACGTTGTGACAGAACCGGAAGACATCCGGGAGTGTGTCAAAAAAATTGTGCCGACGTATCACCCGGAACTGGCAGGGGAGAATAAATAAGTAAAAATAGAACGGCTATCAATGACAGCAATTCCGTGCATGGCACGTGAATTGCTGTTTTGCTTTTTACAGATGAAACGTATTGCGGGGATGTCTGGTAGTGAGGATGGCACGCTGCTTTGACATGGCAACATGCGTATAGATTTCTGTGATATGAATGGAACTGTGACCAAGCATTTCCTGTATATAGCGGATATCGACATCCGCTTCTAAAAGGCTGGTGGCAAATGTATGCCGGAACATATGCGGTGTAATATGCTGTTCAATTGCAGCAAGAGAAGCATATTTGTTGATCATCCGCCGCACCGACTGATCGGATAATGCCGTTCCGTTTAGCGTCGCAAAGAAATGCTGGCAGGTTTCCATCTGGGGGAGAAATTCATTGCGGTATTCCGACAGAATCTGTATGACCTCATGGTTTCCGATCTGAACAATTCGTTCTTTGGAACCTTTTCCGTAGATCAGGACTGATCCATCGTACAAATCAATGTCACAGATACGCAGAGCGCATAATTCGGAAATCCGTATTCCGGTTGCAAATAAAAGTTCTATGACAGCGGCATCCCGCAAAGCGTTTTTTCTCTGATAATCCGTTTTGGCGACGGTGCGCTGCTCATAGATCGTAGATAAGAAAATTTCGATCGTGTGCAATGGAATGGTTTTCGGCAAAATCACAGGTTCGCGGAATTTGATCTGCACCTTGTTGAAAGGATTCCGGGCGATGATTTCTTTATATTCCAGGTAGTGAAAAAGAGCTTTGACCGAGGCAATCTTTCTTTTTACGGTTTTGGGTTTGTACTTCTGGTGCAGACTGCCAATATAATTTTCCAACAGATCCGGTGTAATATCAGAAACATTCCTGCATGAAAAAATGGCATAAAATTGCTGAAGGTCGATGCGATATGCTTTCAGAGTCTTAGAATCCAGGCGTTTTTGGTGACGGCAGTGTTCCAGATAGTTGTTGATGTGTGTCTGTAAATTATTCATGGGTGGTCTCCTTTGTATATGAAGTTTTGTTTAGGAGTATATGGTACATGAAATGGGGAGGATTTTGTTGGATAAGGCAAAATTTGAAAAAATTGTACAATATGTAACAATTACATGGATAGAGCAGTGGTGTTTCCTGTATCAGTATGGGTGGGAAAGGGTATAGAATAGATTTTGGGGAAATACAGAGTGTGGATGTCGAAAGCTGATGTTTTGATGGGAAAACGGTGAGATTAAACAATAAATTGCCGTTTGAATAAGAAAAATGGATTAAAATAAAGGATTTTGTTATATTTTTTGGAAAAGTATGCTATAATTTTAAAAGTATGAATATAGGATAATAAAGAGTTATCTATAAATTTCCAATAGTTGTGGTGAAATTTTAAAATTATTTGTAAAGGGAGTTCTTTATTAAACATGGATATTAAAGACAATTTAAAAGAGAGAGAATTAATAGCAAGTAAGTTAGCTGATCAATATATTACTCAAACATCACCAAATGTTATATTTATACAAGCTGGATATGGTCAGGGAAAATCATATATTATAGAGTGTTTATTGAATGCTTTAAAGAATTATAAGGATATTGAGACATATCGCAATATTGATAATGAATTCATTTCCGGATCACAAAATATTATTTCGAATATAAATTCTTTAAACGTTTCAGGAGGAGCTTATGGTTTTTCTTTTGGACTTGGTGTAGGATGGAATAATAATAATTCCGATTATGCAAAAATACGAAATATATTATCTAAGAAGTTTAAAAACAATATTTTAATTTGTGTGGAAAATATTAGTGATGTTTCAGATGAGATTCGTTTTTTTACAACTTCTATTATCAAAAATATTTTGAAATTACAAAATGAATTCAAAAAAAAAATATTTTTACTAATTACTGATTCGCAAGAATCCTACCAAGATATTATATATGCATATACAAATTCTTATAGAAAAATAAAATTACCTGCGTATACTAAAGAAGATATAAAAAACTTTTTGAGTATGAAAAAATCTGTTCTTGATATTTCAGAAGAACGTTTAGAATATATTTGGACGCTAAGTCAAGGAAATCTTGATTTAGTAGATTTTTTATTTGAAGAAGTTTTAATAAACGAACAAGAGTATATTTCGACTCTGCGAGATGTTGTTGTAAAGAGAATAGCACTTATAAAAAATCAAGGGGAAAAATGTGAATTAGGTGGAAAAAAAATGGAGGAGATAGTTTTTTCTGCGTCGTTGGCTTTAAAAAAATTCTCAGCTTCATTTATAACGAATATAGTTAATGAAAAAATTTCAGATGTTGAAACCGGATTGAATATTATTAGACAAGAGGCAATATTAAAAAAAGATATTAAAAATTATTATGATTTCATTTCAATTGATATACAGAATTATATTACAGAGATCACATTAGAAAAACATGAAAGTTTATTGATTTCATATTATAATTTTTACACTAAAAATGAACAGGACGAATATTATTTCAGAGCATATTATATCTATAAATATTGGAATCAAATGTGTCCACACGCATTTTCTTTATTTATTCTTGCCTATTCATCAGCAAAACAAACTTCAGATAATATAAAGATTGATAAAATTGAAAATATTATGAAGCAGAAACAGGTTAATGAAAAATATAAAGAGATGTTTGAGATCATATGTGAGTATTATAATATATTATTTGAGCAATCGTCTATAGAAGAAGTAGAACAAGCATATAAAAATATAACTCGTAAATATAGTTGGGAACTACCAGTAAAGGCAGAAATAACGTATGAATATTTTTATTATATTTATAAAAATACTGATTTAGATAAAGTAACATATCATAATACATTAAATGATTGTATTAATTATGCACTAAATGAATTGATTATTGATACTCAGGATACAACTATTATAAAACCTATAGATGAAACAATACTTCGCTTGAAAATTATATATGGAATTTCGCCGTGTGTTCTTGATATATTTAATGACTATGATACTTTTAATCTTCTATATCACAAAAGTCAAGAATTATCTTCTAACAGTAATACAAAACACGGAATTGGAGAATATATAGAAAATGTATTTAATCGGAAGGCATTTTTGTTTGCTAATCAAGCAGCTTGTAGTATTTATTATGAAAAAGCAAAAAAATATTTTGAACGTAATGAAATATGGGATGAATATTATATAACTTTGGTTTGTCAGGCTGGAACTGATATTGTGATTCAGGAATTTGATGAAGCTATTGAATTATGCAATCAAGCAGAAGAAGAATCTAATGAAAAAAATATAAAAATACCTCAAATAGAAAAATTATACAATAACAGGATTATTGCAGAATTTCTATTAAAAGAACAAACGGTAAAAACACCTCAAAAAGCAATTATTTTTGCGAAAACCGCTATTCGTGAACTCAAAAAGCTTATTACTAAAGAAAAAAATGCAACCCAGTTTGTTATTTACACAAATATTTGCTCACTATATTTATATATTGGTAATGATAAACAATATATAATATTTAAAAACAAATTAGAAAAGTTATATGGATGTGATGATATTTCTGATATAACTGACCAAAATATTGATGATTTTTACCGTTATTATTTTGCTTGGTTCGAACTATATCGTATAATAAATTGTAAAAATTGGGAAAAAGCATTGCAACAAATTTCTCAATTAGATAATTTTATTCCAGCATTGTTTCGCAAACAAGAAATATTTTGGCAAGAGAAAAATAATGCAGTAAGAGCAATTATTGAATCTCATGAAAATATAAATCCTTACGATTTTTGCCACAATCTTGTAAAAACCAAACGAAATGCACAATCACTATCTAAGTTCTTTTTTCGAGGTCTGATGTTATCTGATTTACAATACACATCTTATGTTTGATTTTAAAATCATAATTTGACAGCATACAGGCAACGATTATTTTGTAAATAGCTTCATAGGCTATATGGTAATATTGTGTAAATAAATAGGCTATAGAACTATGGTATATTGTATAAGGGGTTCCTGCTATATCAAACAAGTATGGAATCCCATTTTTGATTCTAAAATCAAATCGGGCATAATCTTTTATTTCAAGTAATTCAGCAATTTTTTTTGCAGTTTCTTGGATTAATGATTTAACTGGTGAATTTATAACTCTGAAATCGTAATTATATGAATTAGATGTATCTGTATCAATAATATTCATCTCATTTTTGAATAAAATTTGAACCGGATCTAAGGCATAATAGTTTCCTTTGTATTGAAGAACAAAGATCTCACATTCAATTCCATCAATATATTCCTGAACTAATACAGAATTTGTATGCATAATTGTCAATAGTTTGTCCAGATACTGTACAGAGTCATTTTTGAGTTCAAAAATATTTTCATGTGTCATTCCAATACTTGCAGACTCGCATTTGTTTTTAACAATTACATATTGATTTTTAAATTCACTTAATAATAATGAAAAATCAGATGTGGTCCTATAAAGTAAACTTTTAGGGACGCTGATTCCATTTTGTTCCAAAAATTTTGTATATATATATTTATTACGAAGCAAAGATATAACAAATGCATCACTACCGGTGTATCTTATGTCCATTAAATCGCAAAAAGCAGGGATTAGAGATTTCTTTCCATTGACGCGTCCATCTCTGGAAAAATTGTATACGATGCATTCAGATTTATCAATGTTATGTGCTAATGTATATTGTATAAATTCTATTTCCGAGTAGAAAACTTTTGCAAAACCAAAACAATTAAAGATTGCAGACATTATTTCTGCAAATTCTGTTCGTGAAAAAAATTCGTCTTCATTTGCATGAATAATACGTTCTGGCATATATTTGCAGGTTTTTGTTTGGGCATCTGCTATAATATATACGTCAAAATCTATATTAATATTTTGGTAGTAATCTAAAATTGAAAAAATTATTTTATTATTATCCATTGTATATCTCCTCATCATTTTATGTAAATTAAGGCTTCAAGCAAAATGTTTTAAATAATTTTTTGAAACCTAAAGATTTGTAAAATTTTTCTGCACTCTTATCATAGACATTTACACGAAGTTCTTTTGAAGTAAACATGGAAAATAAATATATATATTCGATTATAGATTTTCCGATATGTTGTCTTCTATAATTAGGAATAATATAAAGCCTGCGTAATAAAATGTAATGTTTTGAATAAACAAGAGAAAAAAAAGCTATTTCTTGTTTTTGTTCATTTTCTATTGTATATGACATTTCTTCACGAGCAAATAATTCCTCATAAGTTAAAGTGTTTACAACATTTTCACCATAAAAAAGAAGAAGCTGTTTAACCCAATAAATATTTTTATCTTTATTTTTGCTAGAATTTATTTTGTATGAAAATTGCCCACCTTTATATAAGGCTATGTCATTAAAAAATAAATTTTCTAAAATAATGTTTTTACAAAGTTCCTGTGCATATTTATATTCTGTATAGGTATTCATCTCACAGGCAGCATATGATGGTATTTCATATGTTTTAACTGAAATTTTACCTAAAATTTCAATAATATTATCATCCCAAAATATATTTGGATCATCTAAGTTATACATTGATATTTTTTCGCTTAAATGAGAAGTTAATTGTGGACAATCTTCATGTGCCCAAAATGATATGCCAAATATTGCTGGTTTATTTGCATCTCCAATTTGAAAAGATGAAATTGTTCCGTTGGGATTTAAGATAGGATACCAAGCATCTGTTTCCGGATGAGGATATCTTATTACATAGTAGGTACTATGTTCAAACAAACAAAAAATATTTTTGGTAAGAACTACATCCCCTTCTATTATAAATGTATCATTAATATATTTAATTAATGGTTTAAGAGTATACAATGTATTTGCACAATTTGGGTGACTATGTACAATTTTACAAGAATATTTCTCACCTAAATAATCAAAGATATGTGTATTATATGGAACTGCAATAATGATTTCGTTTATCCCAAAACAATGTAATATTAGTATAGTTCGTTCTATATTAGGAATATTTTGAATGGGTAACAATGCTTTATGTATATTTCCACCAGTTTGAAACATTCGATAACTCTTTCCAGCGGCCAAAATAATAGCATTCATTTTAGTATCCTTTCTGTTCTGATAGATAACTCTTTATTATCCTTCAACTTTTTTAGGTAATGGAGATGGATAGTGAATTGTAGCATGAGATTGTTAATGACGTGAAACAAGAGTAGTCATGTCATTTATACGAAAAACAGGAGTGGAAGTAATAATCACGGTCATTGCAATATGCACTAAAATAGAGTATGATATAACATATGTAAATTTATGAAAATGTGGGAAATCAGGAAGGAGCAAGTCAGCCATGAAAGGATACCATTACATCAAAAGAGGAATTGATATCATATTAAGTGGGATGGCGATCGTGATTTTATCACCACTCCTTCTTTTTTTATGTATTGCGATCAAACTGGATACACCCGGACCGATATTATTTAAGCAGAAGCGTGTCGGCATCCACCGGAGTTTCTTCCAGATTTACAAATTCCGTACCATGCGGATTGACACACCGAAGGATGTACCGACACATATGCTGGAGAATCCGGAGCAGTACATCACAAAGGTAGGAAAATTCCTGCGCAAAACCAGTCTGGATGAACTGCCGCAGATTTTTAATATCTTCAAAGGAGAAATGAGTATCGTAGGACCGCGGCCGGCACTGTGGAATCAGGATGATCTGGTAGCAGAGCGTGAGAAATATGGTGCCAATGATGTGACACCGGGGCTGACCGGGTGGGCACAGATCAATGGCAGAGATGAACTGGAGATTCCGGACAAAGCAAGACTGGATGGCGAATATGTCAAACATCTGGGACCATGGATGGATCTGAAATGTTTTCTTGGCACAATTGGATCCGTGCTCATGCACGACGGCGTGGTTGAAGGTGGAACCGGCGAACTGAACAAAGCAGAAGAAGAGACGGAAGCGCACAAAAGCGAAACAGCACAGAGCAGCGCAAAAAAGGAAACCATTGCAAAAGACACAGAAGAACGTGAAAAGGGCAGGAGAAAAAAGAAGATTCTGATCACCGGAAGCGGCAGTTATGTGGGAACTTCCGTGGAGGCATGGCTGAGACAATGGCCGGAGTATTATCAGGTTGACACGCTGGATATGAGAACCCAAACATGGCGGACGCACGATTTTTCAGCATATGATGTGGTCTATCATGTGGCGGGAATCGCACATGCAGATGTGGGACAGGTGTCGGAAGAAGAAAAGAAGCAGTATTACCGTGTGAATACAGATCTGGCAGTAGAGACAGCCGAAAAAGCCAAAAAGGAAGGCGTGCAGCAGTTTCTCTTTATGTCTTCCATGATTGTATACAGCGGATGTAGAGAAAAGAAAATTACAAAAAATACAATTCCCAAACCATTGAATTTCTATGGAGACAGCAAATGGCAGGCGGATCAGAAAATACAGGCATTGGCAGATGAACGTTTTAAGGTTGTTGTATTGCGCCCACCGATGATTTACGGAAAGGGATCAAAGGGAAACTATCCACAGCTTGCAAAACTGGCAGGAAAACTTCCGCTATTTCCGATTGTACATAATCAGCGTTCCATGCTTTATATAGAAAATCTGGCACAGTTTGTCAAACGGATGATCGACAACGAAGAGACCGGAGTGTTTTTCCCACAGAACGAGCAGTATATCAATACTTCGGATCTGGTGCAGATGATCGCTATGGTAAAAGGACACCGGCTTGTGATGATTCCAGCGACTGGCTGGATCATCCGGCTGATGAAAAAGATTCCGGGAAAAATTGGCACCCTGACGGGCAAAGCGTTTGGTGACAGTGTGTACGATATGCAGATGAGTGAATATAAGGAAGAATATCGTGTGTGTGACTGGAAAGAGTCGGTAAGAAGGACGGAAGGATAAGAGCTGGAATGGGAAAATCTTGCATAAATAAAAGAATTAAAGTATGATACTACTGAAAAGATGATAAATAGCTTAATGGTATGCATTCGAAGGTTTAGGAGATAGAAAAGCGTGAGAATAGACAAACTGCAAGTGCACAATTTCAGAGGTTTTTCAGATACAGAAATAGTATTAAACGGAAAAGATGCCATTTTTTATGGAGTAAACGGAATGGGAAAATCGTCAATACTGGATGTCTGCAATCTTCTCTTTTCCAGAATTATGCAGGAAGCAGCACAGGATGAACAGATAACAGCCTCTCTTTTAGGAGAAAAAGATGTAAAAGTTGGAGAAGAAGAGGCAAAAATAACGTTGTTTCTTGAAGACCAGGGAAATAATTTTCACTATTACCGAAAAAGAATTCAGGGGAAAAATCTGCATAATTCCACAGAACTGAAGAGAGTTTCGGAATATATTCGAAAACAGTATCTGGGAGATTATTTGGAAACAGAAGAAGAGTATGAAAAAGATGACACGGAAACACCACAGAAAGAGTTTACTTTAAATAATGAAAATATTCCTGTTTATGTGTTTTATGGAGTTGACCGCTATAATGAAAAAACACGTAAATTGAGAAGGCGTTATACAGGAGCAGCAGGGAAGCTGGATGCGTGGAGAGATTCTGCATTTGGAGGAGTGATCAATTTCCGGTTATTTTTTGAATGGTTCCGGGGAAGACAGGAATATGAAAACAGTATACGAGTGGAAACGCCGAATGCAGAAGATCCACAGTTACATGCAGTAAAAAAAGCCATATTAAACGCATTGGGAGATGGATTTTCGGAAATTCGTGTGAAAGTAACAGAAGAAGATGCGGAACTTATTGTCATCAAAAAAGAATTGGAATTGGCATTTTATCAATTGTCAGAAGGAGAAAAAAGTGTAATCGCACTGGTAGGCGATCTGAGCCGGAGGCTGGCAATTGCAAATCCAAAGAGGGAGAATCCGTTGGAAGGGGATGGCATTGTGCTGATTGATGAAATTGATCTGCATCTGCATCCGAAGTGGCAGGAGAAGATTTTTCCGGCTTTACAGAATACTTTTCCAAATATTCAGTTTATTGTTTCCACACATGCTCCGAAAGTGCTGGAGTCTGTGGATGAAAATATACAGGTAATACGTTTGCATGAAGATGCAGAAACGCACCTGGTTTTGGCAGAACCGATGGAGCCGATGAACGGCTGGGATGTCAATACAATTCTGGAAGATTACATGGATACCGAAGTATATAACAGGAAGACAACGGAACTCTTAGAGCAAATAAATGTGTATCTGAATGAAAAAGCATATGATGAGGCAGAAAAACTTGTAAATAAGCTTGCATGGATGACATCGGAAGAGAATACGAAAGTTGTGCGTGCAAGAATCTTGATTGCAAAAGGGCGATAAAGTTTTTATGATTTATATTCAAAAGACAGGTGAACCAGAAGAAGTAAGCCGGTGAAAGAAAAAATTCAAGAATAAGCATAAAAGAGAAGCAGGGTATGAGGATATCCGGCATGAAAAGGAGCTGCAAATATTAAAGAATGCATTGCTTGCAGAACAGAGACATCTTTGCTGCTATTGTTGTTCTTATATTAAAAATACAGAGACTGAAGTACAAAAGAATAGTTTTCATGTGGAACATTTTCGACATCAGGCACAAAATCAGGATTTATCTCTGGCCTATAATAATCTTCATGCTTCTTGTAATGGAGACAATCGCAGGCACTGTGGGCATAAAAAAGAAAATAATTTTGATGCAAAGCGGATGATTTCTCCGCTGGAGAAGGATTGTGAAAGTCATTTTCGATATCAGCAGGATGGAACAATACAGCCGGCGGAAAAGACAGATGAGGCAGCTGAGTATACAATTACAAAGTTGAACCTGAATGATAAACGTTTATGTCGTGCCAGAGAAAACGCTTTATGGACGTTTAATGTGTTCCAGTTGAATGGAGAAGAAAAACAGCGGGAATTGAAAAAATTTGAATGTTCGGAAGAACTGCCACCTTATTGGGACGCAATTAAATATTTTTTGACACAGGGAGACTGATATACGTGAAATATGATAGAAATCTGGTCGCTACAATCATAGAAAACGAATTTTGGGATGACTTGTATAATGAAATTGACGATTCTGTTATGAACATGGAAGGTCAGGAATTGGATGAAGCGTTTGAGACATATGTTGACTATGCAGAATTGGATCAAATAGAAAATGTCAAAGTTGTCCGGGTAGAACAGGAAGAGGATGATACATGTACGATTGTGAGGGGCATATTGGAAGCTGATGTTTCTCTTGATGGTTATGTATATTTTGAAGGGGAAAATAATATGGTGAACAGTTCGGAAGTTACATTGGAATTCGAATTTCAATTTGAGCATCAGAATGGGAAAAATCGCCAATTTGTGTCCCGGGTAATTGCATAACTTATAATTGATAGAAGATATCATGAAGAATAAAAAATGGTAGAATCTGTAGAAACTGTGATAGGACAGATTAATAGAAAGAGTGGAGGTTTAGGGATGCCGTACGTGTCACCTGTTGTTGAAAATGATTTTAAAGACCGGTTGAATAAGTGCGTAGATATTATTAAAAATTCGAGTATCAAATATCAGAGTTTGGGGATTTTTGGAAGTTACGCGAGAAATGATTATAAGGCCAGCAGTGATATCGACTTTTGCATCATAGTTCCGGAAAAACCGGAAAGATGGATGATGGGAGCCTTGCGGGAAGAACTCGAGATGTTGCATGCGGATGTGGTTTTTGTAACACCGCAGTATTTCGAACATGATAATTCAAAGTTTACACAACAGTTAAGAAGAGATTATAAGGAGTTGAAAATATGATAAAGGCAAATTCTTATTATTCTATTGCGTGCAATGAATTCTGGTATTTAAGGGATGCAGTGTCACCTGTATACTGCAATCCGGCTGCAGCTTCGGCACAGCAAATTGCAGAAAAAATGTTGAAATCTGTGGCAGAACTGGTTTGTACTGGAATTGAAAAACTAATGACATCCCATAATTTGCGCGCCTTATACGATGAGATTAAAAGGGTGGATACTTCCTTGCAATTAGAGAGGAAGGATCTGGCATTACTCAAAGACTATTATTATGATGCAAGATATCCGGGGGATAATTTTGTTATTGTGACAGTGGATGAGCTACGTGAGGCATTGGAGATCATGCTTGACGTTGTAGAAGCTGTAAATTGCTGGAGAACGTCTCATGAATTGGAGATATTAATTGCTGATCCGAGAGGGGAGTTTCAATCAGCGATGAGCAGATTGAAATAGAAATTTTGAAATTATGTGAAAACTTATATACGCAGAATATTAATGCATTATTAAAAAATATGGAGCCATAGTTTCGGTAGAAGTGATAAAACCGGTTGGATGATAAGTCTAACTGGTTTTTTACATTGAGTAAGATAAAGGTTCGTGATATAATAAAAATAATATTTATTGGATTTGGGGTTACGGAAGACAGAGGACAAGAGAATGCATATAGTTAAGGAACTTATCGATAATATATCATCAACAAGCCTGAATAGATTTCTTACCGAACAGAAAATTGCAAATGAGCAGAGGCTGTCTTTTTCGGACCAGCGGGTTTTGCTAGAACAGCTTTGTCAAAATGGATTGATTTCTGTTGAGGATCTGAATGATTTTTTCTTTCAAGAATTATTATATGGTCATCATCGATTGATGCGCGTGTATTCATTAACTGCTTCGACCTGTCTGCGATTAAAGAGCAGGGATTCGTGGGGCAGACTTATGCGCAAATTCCAGATCCCAGATTGGACGTACAACCAGATCATAGCGACGATTCCACAGAAGGAAGACTCCACGAAGCTTGCAGCGATACAGGAAGAAAGAAGGAATGGAAATTTAATCAGGGTGCATCTGATTTTTGTATTCTGCATGTTAAAAGATTCTGCAGGTCCGATTGAGGAGGAGTGTTCCTATCTTCCAGTAACTATTGATCTGGAACAGCGCTGCATGATTGTTAAAGTATGGAATCAGCATGGAATTATACAGGAGAGCCGTCCGCAGATTCAGCTTGATAAAATCTATAGTATAGTAGAAGAAAACTTAGAACTGGAATTGGACAACAATAGACCGGCTGATCCGCAGAATGTATTGTATGACATGAGCAAAGAATTGTTCAACCAGTTTTTTGAACGGCTTCCAAATATAAAAGAGATTGATGATAAGAGAGAGAGCCTTAGCAGCATTATCGATGCAATGTTACAAAATATTCCGTTGCATCATGTGGAACAAAAAGACGGAAAATTATATATGCCGGATGGAATCATTAATTTAGAGGAAGAACTATATCGCCTGATTCAACAGACCGCATTATATGATTACCGGGAAGATCATGCATTGGAGTCGCTTCTTCCGCGCAAAGAAAAATATGTATCAAGAATTCGATTCAGTGACAGAGATAATCTGTCGGCAAACTTAACAGGAGAAAATGGCGTAGATTGTATTTATGATGCCAAGACGTTTATGTGTATCAGGGATTCTTTGGATATCGTGAAAAGAATTATTTCCCTGACGGTCAATTTCCCAAGAGCGCGAGGGGTATTACAAGTGAAATATGAGGCTGATAATTATCAGTTTCTGACGCTGCACATTTTGGAAGGAAAATATTATTCGGAAGAAGAATTCCAGCAGATATGGGGGCTTTATAAAGAGTATGAACGAAAGAGAAGCGGTTCGGCAATGTATGAAAATCCTGCCGCAGTTGACACAAAGGCAATGTAAGCAGTTTACGACGCAGGACCTGAGTGAACGGCTGGATCTGGAAATTACATATACCAAAAGTATGCTGCAGGTTCTGTGTGCAAAAAATCTGGTTCGAAAAGAACTGCACTATAGCTGCCCACAATGCCATAGTCAGAATGTCTTCGTATGTGATGGATTTGCTGCTTCGTATCAATGCTATCACTGTCAGGCAATCCTGAAACCGACACGGGTAGAAAACGAGGGGAGACCGTTTTACAGTGTTTCCAAGGATGACTTTATGCAGTATACAAAAGAGACGTATCCGGATATCTTTCATATGACATGCGAGCCGGAAAAAGAAATTATTCCATTCCGTCCGGTGGTTGTCGAGCAAGCGGAAGAAAATGTTGCTCCGGTGACCGGGGATGACAAGGTAGAGATGGTAGAGGATAAAGATGAGAAAACGGATAATGACCTTGAGAAGCGTGTGGTTAGCTTGGAAAATGATAAAAAGGGGAAGAATCTGTTTTGGGCGATGGTAAAGATAATTGTTTTGTTAGCCATCATGGGGTGTATGACCGTATTCATATTGTATGAATGGGTTGATATTTTTATTTTAAAAGATGCGCAGCCATTTCTTTATGAGATATTTATGCGCGCGATGAATGGAAGCGTGGTCAGGGCAGATGATTTGGGCGGTGTGTTTATTACTTTAATTAGTTGGATATTGACTTTTGTGGTTGGGGCTGTTGATGTATTGGGATGGAAAAGGGTTCAAAAGTATTACAATGAAATAAAAAATATGTTTTGAAGTCTTCCAAGACTGTGTACAGACAGAATACGACAGAGATATGTCGAACATTGAATTATTGAAGGAATTGGGGTATAATTGTGATGTTGTCTGCAACATTGACAGTGTAAAATAAGGATAATCATATGAAAATAGTACAATTATTTAAAATATATTGGCCAGACAATGGCGGTGGCATTGCTACGGTAATGGAAAGCATTGCTACAGCCATGAAAGGTGAAAAGCAGGAAATCATTGTCTGCCAGGCGAAAAGAGGCAGAAAATCAACAGTAGAGAAGTATCAAGGGATTCCGATATATCGGTGCAGCCAGTTATTTGATTTCGCTTCTACACCGTTTTCTATTCGATTTCTTCAGGCAGCACATCGGAGAACCAAGGATTCCGACATTACGATTTATCATTTTCCGTATCCGATGATTGATCTGGCAGTTTTGCTTGGACTTGTAAAAGGGAAGCTTGTAGTGTGGTGGCATTGTGATTTTGATAAATATAAATTACTAATGCCTATTTATAATGTATTTGTGCGCCATACGCTAAATAAAGCAGATCGGATATTGGTGTCTGCGCAGGGAAATATAGATCATTCGAATATTTTATGTGATTATAAAGAAAAATGCACGGTGATTCCCTATTGTGTGGATGAAAGCTATTTGGAGAGTGGAAAAAAATATCTGGAGAATCAGAAAAATGGCAAGCAGCATGATATCGTTAATATTTTGTTTATGGGCAGAATGGTGTGGTACAAAGGATGCGATGTTTTGTTACGGGCGTTTAAACAGATGAAACATAAAAATTGTACATTAACAATGCTTGGAGAAGGTCCACTAAAGGAAGAATGGAAACAAAAGGCTCAAGAGATGGATTTGACAAATGTTGTATTTACGGGTATGGTGTCAGAAGAAGAAAAAAAACGATATATTGAAGGATGTGATTTCTTAGTGTTGCCTTCTATTTCTAAAGCAGAAGCATTTGCATTGGTTCAGATAGAGGCAATGGCATACGGAAAGCCAGTCATCAATACGGATTTACCAAGTGGCGTACCTTATATAAGTATACATGGAAAGACGGGATTAACAGTTGAACCTAAAAATGTGCGTGCATTGGCAGATGCGATGGACAAACTTGTAGAAGATGAAGCACTTCGTAAAGAATATGGGAAGAATGCAAGACAGATGGTGGAACAGGAGTATACACAGGAAAAAATGACAGAACGCCACAGAAAAGTGTTTGAGGAATTGTTAAAATAATGGAGTATAAGTAGAAAAATGAATGGAATATCGAAACTGGTGTTGAATGTATCCGGAACATTAAAACCTGTACTGATAAAACTGCTGCCACTTTCGTTGTTACGGAAGATGAAACGAAGCATGATAGCAAACAGTTATGGAAAGTTGGAAAAATTGAACATTCTTCCATATGAAAATGGACGATATGAACATGGTGTGAATTTGATTGGAAATATTTGTGCGGAATCGGGCTTAGGGCAGAGTTGCAGGTTGGTGGCCTCTGCTTTAGATAAAACTGGATTTCCTCTTAGCATTTATAAATATGAACAACTTGGCGCGGAAGGACAAGGCGATCATTCATGGGAGAACAGATTATCAAAAGAATTGCCATATGATGTCAATTTGATACATATTAATCCTCATGAATTGGGACTGGCTTTCATACAGCAGGATGCATCTGTATGGAATTATCGTTACAATATAGGATATTGGTTGTGGGAGTTAGAGGAGTTCCCTGACGAATGGATTCCGTGTTTTCAGTGTTTGGATGAAATTTGGGCTCCATCAGAATTTATTTGCAATGCAATTCGAAAAAAAACAACACTTCCGGTACGTTGCATGCCATACTATGTTGATGTCCACATTGGGACAATATATGATAGAAAACATTTTGGTATTCCAGAAGATAAGTTTCTTTATTTGATGATGTATGATCAAAGCAGTTGTATGGAACGAAAGAATCCAATTGGTGTATTAAATGCATTTAAAATGGCATTTGAAAAAGAAAACGAGAATGTAGGATTGGTTATTAAAATTAATAATCCAACACCGGAATCTAGAAAGCAGATTCGAAGTGTTCTAGATGGATATACAAATGTTTATTTGATTGAAGAAACATTAAGCAGGGATGAAGTAAATAGTCTGACAAAATGTGTAGATGTGGTTGTTTCCCTTCACCGGGCAGAGGGGTTCGGTCTGGTGCTTGCAGAAGCAATGCTTCTTGGAACTCCTACGGTAGCAACAAATTGGTCATCTAATACGGAATTCATGAACGAAAATGTAGCATGTATGGTAGATTATGAATTGATCACAATTGAGAAGGATATGCCTCCATTTAAAGCAGGTAATAGATGGGCCGATGCAAATTTGGATCAGGCAGCAGAGTATATGAAAAAATTATATGAGGATAAAGAATATTATGAGATGATTCGGAAAAATGCAAAAGAATATGCCAAAGAAAAGCTGGGAATGGATCAAGCAGCGGGGAGAATAAGAGAACGATTGAAGGAGATATGGAATTAGATGAAGCGTATCGCAATTGTGAATCAAAGATACGGATTAGAGGTAAATGGTGGGTCTGAATATTATGCAAGATTGATTGCGGAACATCTTAATAAGTACTATAATGTTGAGGTATTGACAACGACAGCACGCGATTATGATACATGGGATAATTATTATGATGAGGGAGTTGAACAGATAAATGGAGTTTCCATTTGTCGTTTTCCGGTAAAACATGCTAGAAATATGAGACGTTTTCGTGTAGTTAATAAGATTACACGGATATTAGAACATTTTGGTATATCAATGGGAAAATGGTGGTCTGAAGAACAAGGACCATATTCACCTCAATTGATAGAATACATAAAAAATAAGAAGGCAGAATATGATTTGTTTATTTTTGTGACATATTTATATTATCCAACGGTTGTTGGGTTGCCTTTCGTTGCAGATAAGGCAATTTTGATTCCTACAGCTCATGATGAACCATATATCTATTTTAAAATATATAAGAAAATTTTTGAACTTCCCCGTGCAATGATTTTTTTGACAGAGGAAGAAAGAACATTTGTACAGAATACATTTAATCTTCAAAGTACTGCTAATGATGTAATAGGGGTGGGAATAGAAGTTCCTATGATATTACAAGGAGAAAAAAGAAAAGATAAAATAGATTATTTTCGGACTAAATATTCGATTAGCGGTGAATACATAATTTATGTAGGACGTGTTGATGTTGGGAAAAAATGCGATGAAATGATTCGGTATTTTGAAATGTATAAAGAAAAACATCCGGAAAATGAAATCCAACTTGTTGTGATAGGAAAAGTTATGATGGATGTGCATGACAATAAAGATATTCACTATCTGGGGTTTGTTTCTGAAGACGACAAGTATGCAGGGATAGTAGGCGCTAAATTTTTATGGCTGCCTTCGAGATATGAAAGCTTTTCAATTGCACTACTTGAGGCTATGGCATTGGGAGTACCAGGAATTGTAAATGGAAATTGTGATGTTTTGAAGGGACATTGCGAACGGAGTGGTGGTTCTTTCTATTATAACAATGAAGCCGATTTTGAAAAGGTATTGTACAATGCTCTGAATTTGCCGGAAAAAGAATATTTGACATATTGCAAATGTGCAAGTGATTATGCAATCGCGAATTATCAATGGAATCAGATTGAAGGAAAATTAAAGCATATGATAGAAAATAATATTCATGAATGATTGTGAATATAGGAAGGATTGGCAAGAAGTGATAAATCGGTTCAAAGAAATATATGCATATCGGGAAATGATAGTTTCCTTGGTAAAAAGAGATCTAAAGGGAAGATATAAAGGATCGGCACTTGGTTTTTTATGGACATTTTTAAATCCATTATTTCAGCTCGTTGTTTATACAATGGTATTTTCAGTAATTATGAGAGCTGGAATTAAAGATTATTATCTTTTTTTGTTTGTTGCGTTGATACCGTGGATTTTTTTTAGCACTTCTCTTTCTGGTGGCGCAAGCTGTATTATGGCACAACAGGATATGGTGAAAAAGATATATTTTCCACGAGAAGTACTACCAATTTCCTATGTAACAAGTCAGTTTGTTAATATGCTACTAAGTTTTATTGTTATCTTTCTTGTGTTGATTGTTGCAGGATATAAATTAAATGTTTTGGCAATTTTATGTTTACCAATTGTTATGATTGTAGAATATGTTCTTGCACTGGGATTAGCAATGATTATGTGTGCATTGACAGTGTATTTGAGAGATCTTGAATATGTAATAAGTATTGTGACAATGGCATGGCAGTTTTTGACGCCGGTTATGTATTCTATTGATATGGTTCCGGAGCAGGTGCGTTGGGTATTTGCATTAAATCCAATGACGCAAGTGATAGGTGCTTATCGTGATATTTTGTATTATGGGAAAGTGCCAATGCTTTCAAGCTTACTATCAACAATTGTTATGGGGATTGCTTTTCTTGCGATTGGTTGGTTTGTTTTTGAAAAACTGCAGAAACATTTTGTGGAGGAGCTGTAATGAAACCTGAAAATGCGATAGAAGTACATAATATTACAAAAAAATTTAAAGTATATTTAGACAAAGGACATACATTAAAAGAAAAAACGCTTTTTCGAAGCAGAAGAAAATATGAGGAGAGAAATGTTCTTAATGGTATCAGTTTTGAGGTGAAAAAGGGAGAAGCGATTGGACTGATTGGTCATAATGGCTGCGGAAAGAGCACTACATTAAAACTGTTGACTAAGATTATGTATCCAGATAGTGGAACAATTGAAATGAAAGGGCGTGTTTCAAGTCTGATTGAACTTGGTGCGGGATTTCACCCAGATATGAGTGGGAGAGACAATATATATACCAATGCATCTATTTTTGGACTAACAAAAAAAGAAATTGATGCACGTCTGGATGATATAATAGAATTTTCGGAACTGGAGGAGTTTATTGACAATCCAGTGCGTACATACTCATCTGGTATGTATATGAGGTTGGCATTTTCTGTGGCAATTAATGTGGATGCAGATATATTGCTGATAGATGAAATTCTTGCAGTGGGTGATGCTGCATTTCAGTCCAAATGTTTTAATAAATTAAGAAAAATTAAAAATAATGGAACAACAATAGTGATAGTATCTCATTCGATGGCACAGATTGAACAAATATGTGATCGGTGCATATGGATACATGATGGATGTGTAAAAGAAGATGGAAAACCTAGAATTGTTGATCCTCATTATATGGAATATATGAGTGAAAAATTGGCGAATAATAAAATAAAAAAAGCAAATGCGAATAAACAATGTGAGGGGGCGAAAAAAGATAGGAAAAGATGGGGAAGTCAAGAAGCAATAATAAAGAGGGCGCAGGTAGTTGATTCAAATGGAGAGGAAAAAAATATATTTTATAATACACAGCCATTTTCAGTTTTAATAGAATATGAAGCAAACAAAGTGATTGAAGATGCAGTAATTGGCGTGGCAATATATAGAGATGGTCAAACAAACATATTTGGTTCAAATACATTACTTGACTATTCTGAATTAATAAAACTGAGTAAAAGTGGAAAAGTATGGTTAAATATAGAAAGATTATCAGTAGCAGCAGGAACTTATAGTATCGATTTAGTAATTCGAAAACCAGATGGATTTGCATATGATTTTTGGAGAGATGCGTGTCTGATTACAATTAAAAGTAAAGTTAATGACATGGCAATGGTAAGTGCACCACATAGTTGGACAATTCGGTAAAAACAGTGGAAAAGCCAATCTGTGTGTAAAATATTAGATGAGAAAACTTGAATTTTCAAAAATTTAAATACATGAGGAGTGACTATATATGAAGATGGAAAATTATGAGGAGATTGTATTTGAAAAAGTTTACGACATTACCAAAGGGTATATGGATAAACAAAATACCAATATGCCTTTTAGTAAAATTGCTTTTATGTATGCAATCGGTCATAATGCAAATGAAATTGATATGCAATCATGGTCGAAGTTAGAAGCACGCGATTTTGTAATGGTAGCATATTTAGAATTGTTAAAACGTGTTCCTTCAGAATCTGAAATGGAGTATTGGATCAGCCGAAGTATGTTTAGAAATAAATTAATTACTACAATTTGCTCGTCAATGGAATATAGAATTAAGAATATTGAGGTACAAAATAATATATATAATAAAATATCTCTAAAACAGAAACTTATTGATAAAGTATTTGGTACAAGCATATCAGATGTGAACAATAGGGTGATATATAAAATATATAAAAAATTTCCAAATGCAATAAGACAAAAAATAAAGAAAATAGCAGGATTGAATGTCAATATTGATGCTTGAGTAAATTTGGAAATATAGGTGAGCAAAGGAGGTTGTTTATTAAATGAAAGTATACATAGATGTGTCTGAATTTATGAAAATAAAAGTTATAACAGGAATTCAAAGAGTTGTGAGAGAAATATTGGTCAGAATTTTGAAAAATGATGATATAAATACAGTCTTGATAGAATATTCTGAAAAAACGAAAAAATTTATTGTAATAGATAATGAGAGATTCATGAAATATTTTGAAGATGAAATTGGGGAACAAGATAATCTGAGTAGTCATATATCTTTGGATATAAATGACTTAGAATCTGGAAGTGTTTTTTTTGATCTAGATGTTGCATGGACATCTAATTTGAAAAGGAGTTATTTGTTGCCAATTTTAAAACGGAATGGTGTAAAAATAGCTGCACAAATATATGATATAATGGAAATTACCCATTTTCAATATTTTGAAACTTATTTTACTTATACATTCATGGAATATATAGGGGCGCATTTATTGTATTCAGATTTAATTATTGTTTCAACAAGAGCAAGCCTTCGGATTTTAGAAGAATTTGCACATAAATGTGGAATAAAACATATTAATGGTGTTGTGGCACATTTAGGAGCGGATTTCAAGCCACAGACAAGTGTTACTTCAGAAGTGCGTCCAGAAGTAAAGAAAATAGGTGCAATGGGTAAATATCTTTTGATGGTTGGTACAATTGAACCTAGAAAAAATCATCAATTAGTTTTAGACGCATTTGATAAAGGGTTAGATGATTTAGGAATTAATATTATTTTTGCTGGTAGAATTGGATGGATAAAACAGGAATTTCTTGATAGAATGTATAATCACAAGCAATATGGTAAAAGAATTTTTCATATCGATAAGGCTTCTAATGCTGATATTGATTATTTATATAAAAATGCATTTGTTGTAGCATTCCCAACACATATGGAAGGGTTTGGGTTACCATTAGTAGAAGCATTGGAACGGCAAACGCCTGTAGTTGCTACAAACATTGATGTTTTAAAGGAAATTGGGAAAAATTATTGCGAATATTTTGAGGATGATAACGTGGATGATTTTATAAAATGTGTGAGAAAACTGATGAAGCAAAGTAATTATGAAGGGAAAAAGAAACTGTTAAAAAATTATCAGGTATTTACTTGGGATGAGTCTGCGAAGATTATGATGGATGCGATTTTAGATTTAAATTAAGAAAAATGGAGATAAGCTAGAATGAAAAAAATGCTTAAATATTTTAAGTACATTTTTAAAATGGGAACTGAAGAAATTCCAAATTATATCGTGTGTAGAAGAATTTTGAATAAGTGGAAAAATGATAATTTGACAATATATATTGTGTGCCCATTTGGAATTGGAGATACTTTATTTATCGCAAGTCTGATAAGAGCGTATAAAGAGCATTTTGGTATTGCGAGAGTTATCTTAATTGTGAAGAATAGCCAAGCTGATTTGCCGGATTTTTTTGAGAGTATAGATGGAAAAATAGTGTCTAACAAATTGGTGAATCGCTTTATGAGATACTCGAGAACATGGCGAAGATTTAAAGAAGAAAATTATCAATATGGTCACTTTATTTTAGATAATGCGTGGCCAGAACCGGGACAATTGTTAGGAATTGGAAATGTAAATCTTATTGATATATATAAGCGGTGCGTGCTTAAGATTCCATTGAATACAAAATTGGAATTTCCTAAAATTTCTGTTGGAATAACAAGAATGAAGGAATTGGAAAAAAAATATGATAAAAATGAAAAAGTTGTTTTATTAATGCCCTACGCAGTCACTTTAGAAAGATTGCCAATGGAATTTTGGGAAATGATGGTGCAATACTATAGAAAGATGTCTTATAGGGTTTATACAAATGTAAAAGACGAAACGGAGATAGTAATTAAAGGTTCTGAGAGTGTTTGTTTGTCTTTAAAGGAATTATTTGTTGTATGTGATACATTTGGATGGAATTGTATTGCATTAAGAAGTGGTATATGTGATTTGCTGGGATATTCGAGTTCAAGGTTAGTTACCATACATAATAATGAAGATGTAAAGACTGCCTGGAATATGTGCAATCTGCAATTGCCTAATCCGAATATGGTAGATTTATGCTGGGATCAGAAAAAAACAGTTGTTGATAATTTCGAAATGATAATAAAGAAAATTAATTTTGATTATAAGGAGGAAAAATGCAAGTAGATTATATTATTGTTCAAGCAGGTGGCAGAGGAAGTAGAATGGAATATCTTACAAAGAATAAACCTAAGGCATTAATTCCTATTGAAAATTTGCCTATGATTTTTTATTTGTTTAGACAATTTCCAAACAAAAAATTCATTATTATTGGAGATTATAAAATTGAAGTATTGCGAAAATATTTGCGTATTTTTTCAGAAGTAAGATATGTAATAGTAGATGCTTCTGGAAAGAAGGGAACGTGTGCAGGTCTAAAAGATGCATTAGAAGTTGTTCCGAATGATAAAGCATTTATGTTAATTTGGTCGGATCTTATTTTACCAACAGATTTTAAGCTCCCAGAGAAGAATGATGATTATATTGGACTTTCAAAAGGGTTTAAATGTAGATGGAGATACGAAAACGATATTTTTGAAGAAATTTCTTCTGACAATACAGGTGTGGCAGGCTTATTTATTTTTAAAGATAAAGAAAAATTACAAGACGTGCCAATAGAAGGAGAATTAGTAAAATGGATGAAAAATAAAGAAAAAAAATTCTCAATAATTGAATTGGAAAAAACAAAAGAATATGGATTGATCTCTGAATATAATAAAATAGATAGACCAAAATGTAGACCATTTAATAGTTTGGTTGTTGATGCAGACAAAATAATAAAAGAGGGCATAGACGAACAGGGAAAGCAATTAGCTATTAGGGAAAAAAATTGGTATCATATTGTTCAAAAAGAAAATTATGATAAGATACCTCATATTTATTCATATGATCCTTTTGTGATGGAAAAAATAGATGGGAAAAATATATATGAGTATAATTTATCATATCAAGATAAAACTAAAATTTTGAAAAAAATTGTTACAGCTTTAAGAGAACTTCATGCAATGCAAACAGACAATGTAGATTATTTTAGTGTGGATGATGCTTATTTTGGGAAAACGTTGAAAAGATTAGATAAAGTGAGAAATTTGATACCTTTTTCTAATGACAAGTATATACAAGTAAATGGGAAAAAATGTCCAAATGTTTATTTTTATTACGATGAATTGGAAAAATTATGTAGCCAAATTAGACCGCAGAAATTTTGCATGATACATGGAGATTGCACTTTTTCAAACATGATGATGCGGAAAAATGGAGAAATTGTGTTGATAGATCCTCGAGGATATTTTGGATATAGCTCTATGGTTGGAGATGCTGCATATGATTGGGCAAAACTATATTATTCACTAAAGGGAAATTATGATCAATTCAATTTGAAAAAATTTCGATTGGATATAAGGGATAATGAAATTGATTTAACTATTGAATCAAATAAATGGGAAGATACAGAGGAGTATTTTTTTGAATTGATTAATGAAGATGTAGACCCACAAACAATAAAATTAATTCATGCTATTATTTGGCTTTCCCTTACTACATATGCATGGGAGGATTATGATTCAATATGTGGTGCGTTTTATAACGGTATCTATTATTTAGCAGATGTTATTGGAAAGGATGAAATGTAATGATGGATTATTATGCAAAGAACTTTGAGATTTTAAGGGATGCTGTTCAATCTATTGATGAAAGCGTATATGTACGATTAATTGAAGAATGTTATAATGTTATTGAAAATGGTGGAAAGATTATAGCATCTGGACTTGGAAAGAATGTTCCAATTTGTGAAAAATTTGTAGGAACAATGAATTCATATGGTATTCCTGCTAATTTTTTACATACAAATACGGCTGTTCATGGAGATTTAGGAATTGTAAAAAAAGAGGACTTAGTCATTTTATTGTCAAAAAGTGGAAATACGTCAGAAACAATTGTGCTTGCACATCATTTGAAAATGAAAAAATGTAAAAGTTGGGCTATAACATTTGATAAATCGGCTAAAGTATGTCCTCTTGTAGATGAAAATTTGATTATGAATCTGGAACATGAAGGCGATCAATGGAATGTTGTGCCGAACAATTCTACAACAGTCTATTTGATTGTTTTACAAGGAATTGCAGTTGAACTATCAAAGCGATTAGGAATAACGAGGGAGCAATTTGGAGAAAATCATCCAGGAGGAAATATCGGAAAAGTATTAGGAGTGAAATTATGAAATTTATTTTGTCACCTTTGCCAAAAACATGGATTTTTGATTTAGATGGAACACTTGTAATACATAATGGTTATTTAAAAGGTAAAGATATCGTATTAGTTGGTGTGAAAAAATTTTTTTCCAAAATTCCTGAAAGTGATTTTATTTTAATTTTAACAGCAAGAGATGAAAAATATAAAAAGCAAATTGAACAATTTTTATTTGAAAATGGTTTAAGATTTGACCAAATCATTTATGGAGTTCCTGTTGGTGAAAGAATACTATTTAATGATAGGAAACCATCGGGGTTACAAATGGCGTATGCTGTTAACTCAGACCGAAATCAATGGAGTGATCTTGAAGTAGAAATTGATCAAGACCTATAATTTAGCTGGACAATATGATATTACCGAAAAGAAAGTTAAAACTGGCTAAGCCAATTGAGAAAGGAGAATATGCTTTTACTTGTGCGAGCATTATGAAAAAATGATATGAACGAAAAGAAAGTCACAACAGGACCTGTGGATTGGAATGCTGGAGAAGAAATATTGGGTTTAGAGCAAATGATGTGGAGAAAAAGAACCATTGCCTGTCGGAAATTTATTTCTATGGATGAAACGTCGGTTTTAGACATTGGAGCGGGCAATATGTATTTGCGAAATATATTGCCAGATACAGTTGAGTATTATCCTCTTGATTATAAAAAACGTTGTGATGATACAATTATATGCGATTTGAATAAGAGAGAATTTCCAAAAATTAAGGTAGACATTGCTGTATGTGCAGGAATTATTGAGTATTTGAATGATCTAGAATGGTTTTTTGATCAGGTTACAAGGTGTACAGATAAAATTATTATAACATACCGTGGAAAAGAAAAGGGATATAATACTTCTCTTTATACATCTAATGAAATTATAGGTATGTTGAATAGGAGAGGGTTTATTCTTACTGATAAGAACAATGAGTTTGAGGATGAATGGCCGTTAATTGCAAGGTTTGAAAAACAGTCGCCAAAGTCAATGGTCAATAATTATAATTGTACAGGATGCGGAGCTTGTGTGAATGCATGTGGTAAAAATGCTATTTCTTTTAATGTGAATAATCAAGGTTTTTATAAGCCAGAGATTAATATTGAATCTTGTGTAGAGTGCGGTAAATGCGTTGATGTATGTCCTGAATTAAGAGAAGTGAGGAAAGGCAATTACTCACAGGAAGAAAGTGAAGCTTTTGCAGCATGGGCAGATGAGTTGACACGTCAAAAATCTTCTTCTGGAGGGGCATTTTCTGTATTAGCCAAAGAAATAATAGATAGAAAAGGTATCGTTTTTGGTGCGACATATACTGAGGATTTTTATGTACATCATATGGGGGTGCGTAATTTTGAAGATATAGAATTATTGCGTAAATCTAAATATGTACAGAGTAATACAGAAAAAACCTATCGAGAAGTACTTCATGAGTTAAGACAAGATCATTATGTAATGTATGTAGGAACACCGTGTCAAATTGCAGGACTATATTCTTTTCTGGAAAAAGATTATCAAAAATTATTAACAGTTGATTTGATTTGCTTTTGTGTTACTCCGATTGTGAGTTTTAGAAAGTATCTCAAAGAAAATTATAATATAGAAACAATTAGAAACATTACTTTTAGGGATAAGGAAAAAGGGTGGAATCCAAGCGGATTTTCGATTACTTTTAATGACGGTAAAAGAATATATAAAGATGTAAATTCAGATGATTTTCAAAGAGTCTTTCATAGTGTATTATGCAGAAATCACGTTTGCAATTCATGCAGATATGCCGATTTTCCACGACAGGCAGATATTACATTAGGGGATTTTTGGGGGATTGAGCAACATGATGTGACATGGCAAGATGGGAAAGGCACAAGTCTGATAATTACAAATAATTCAAAGGGAAAAGATTTTATACATAATATTTCAAGTGCATTTAATAGAATTCAACAGATTCCAATTGAATGGTGTCGAGGAAAAGGCAATAGAATTGGAAATGATGGAAGACCACGTTCTAAACAGGCCGATTCTTTTTTGAATATGGTTTCTGAGTATGGATTTGAAAGATCTGTAAATACAATATTAAATAAAAAGTATGATATAGTTATGGTTTGTATGCACAATCATAATTATGGGAACAATTTAACAAACTATGCGCTGTATCAATGCTTGAAAGATATGGGGATGATAGTAGCGGTAGTTAATCGCAGCTTAGATGCTGAATGGAAACATATTAAATCAGATATGGCTATGTATGCACATAATCCATATGCAAGCTATGATTTAATTCCAGACTTTGCAACAAGGATGCAAAAAAAACAAGTAAATAATTGGAGTCATATTTTTGTTGTCGCTTCGGATCAATTATTTCGTGCTGAATTTATAGAAGGAATGGATTTTCATTCTTGTTTAGACTGGGTTTCATCAGATAAATATATGTTTAGTTATGGAACATCATTTGGGACAGATGAATTTGTTTCTAATAACAATGTAAAAGGGAAGACAAAATATTATTTAAGTCGATTTAATGCATTATCTATAAGAGAAAAAACAGGTGTGAAATTACTTGATGATGAGTTTGGATTACAGTCGCAGCTAGTATTAGATCCGGTTTTCTTGTGTAGCAATAGATATTATTACAAGATGGCTGAGATTGGAAAACTTAGATTGCCATTTGAAAAATATATAGGTGCATATATTTTAGATCCTTCGTTTGAAAAGGAGAATGTGTTAAAAAAACTGGAAGACAAGTTTGGGTATAGATTAAATGTTATTAGTAATTCGGAGGTAGATCCCAAAATTATAAATGGTTTATGGAATATGCCAGTTTTGAATGAGGCATTGGTTGAAGAATGGGTAGCAAACGTATGTTATTGTGATTTGTTTGTCACAGATTCTTTTCATGGAGTGTGCTTTGCTTTAATTTTCAATAAAGATTTTTGGGTGATAACAGAACCGGGAAATTGGAGAGGACGCGCTAGATTTGAGTCAATCTTATCTGAATTGGGATTGGAAAAGCGTATGATAGAGTCATTTGATGAATTGAATGATGAAATGATTTGTACACATATCAACTATGATATAGTTAATGAAAAGATTACAGAAATGCGTAAAAAGAGTATTGATTGGCTTAGATCTCAGATTGCTTTAGGAAAGGAGTACAAAGGAAGCTTGCAGGAATATGATATTTTTGATGCAAAATATGATCATACAATTCAAACAAATGAGAAACTAAGAGAACAGGTGTCTCATTTGGAGAACGATACTCATATGATGGAGCAGAAGGTAGAATTGTTAGTCAATGAAAATCAGCGGGTAGAACAAAAAGTAGAAATATTGTTCAATGAAAATCAGCAGGCAGGACAAAAAGTGGAACAATTGGTCTGCTCATATGGGAAAATACAAAGCGCGTTGAAGGAACTCATGAATGAACAGAAGAAGTTTTTTGAAGAAAATCGGAGATTAAATATGCAGTTATCTGCTGTATATAATAGTACTTCATGGAAGGTGACAAAATGGTTGAGGTGGATTAAACGTACTCTCATGAGAAATAAATAATTGGGGAAAGGAAAGTTGTATCACTAAGCTAGACATATAATAACAAAAATATGAGCGATAAGAAAAATAACGGTTATCAGTGGAGAAATCAATAATGGATAAATTACAATACGATAGTTTTTATAAATTCATCGTTTCAGTCGGTATTGTTTTAATTGTTGCACCAATATTTTGCTTGCATTTTCTAGTTTCTGGTTCATATGATATTATCATGACACAGGAGGAAGCAAACAATTTATCAAAAATTTCTTCTGACTTTTTAAGTATCAAAATAAAATATGTTCAGAAAATTTTTAAATACTTACCGACCACATGTATTTTGATTATTATTATTGGTGTATTTTTTGTTTTTTGGGGATGTTTAAAATGGTTTCAAATACAAAAAACTTTAGATCAAATAACTAAATTGGATTTGGAAGAAAAAGAATTGCATATTTAAAGTATGTCTGCTAAAGAAATTGCTGAAAAGGTCATTAATGAAGATATTGAGAATCATGAAAACCCAAGCTCTGATTCTCAAATAACTCGTTCTAACTTAACAGCTTCCGCTCGAATTAGAAAAACTTTTGAAATAGAAGATGCCTGTTATAGTTATCTGAAAATTAAACTCAACCGCAAGTATAACGTATATCAAAATGCTAAAGTTGGCAATTGTGATTATGATATTATTGCATCTTCAAAGTATAATAACATTGATTTATTATATGAAATCAAATACTGGAATAATCCTGTTTCAAAGTCTACACTTGTCCGACTAGTTAATCAAATTGAAAAGCGTGGTATTTCATACGAAAATATTGCTCACAGAAAAATTCGTTTTATTATTTTGATTATATTTCAAATAGATCGTTTTTCGGAAACTATGGATTATTTAAACAACCTAATTTTGAATAAAAATTTATCGTTTATTTCTATTGAGTCTATCAAGGAAGAACAATTATTCTCTGAATAGGGTCAAGAATGTATTTGGTAAGAAACTTGACGCAATAAAGTAAAAAAGTTTGGTAAGTTGGAACAGAATGAGTTCTTAATTTATGTAATTATGTTATAATAGATGAGAATCATAGAAATAATAAAAAATTGTATTTACATATTTAGAAGGAGAAAATAATATGAAGAAAGCACTGATTACAGGAATCACTGGTCAGGATGGAAGTTATTTAGCAGAGTTCCTTTTAGAGAAGGGATATGAGGTACATGGAATTACCAGACGTATTTCCATCTCAAATACACAGAGAATTGATCATTTGCTTGCAGCGAATAAGATTAAGATTCATGATGGAGATCTTTCAGACGGAAATAGCATTGTCCGCATTATCAATGAAGTGCAGCCGGATGAGATTTACAACCTTGCGGCACAGTCACATGTAGGAAATTCTTTTGATGTGCCGATTTATACAGGGGATGTGGATGCACTTGGCGTCCTTCGTATTCTGGATGCGGTTCATCAGCTTGGACTTGATAAGAAGACACGCATTTATCAGGCTTCGACGTCTGAACTGTATGGACAGGTGGAGGAAGTTCCACAGAATGAGAACACACCGTTCCACCCATTCAGCCCATATGCTGTTGCAAAGCAGTATGGTTTCTGGATGATGAGAGAGTATCGTGATGCGTATGGTCAGTTTGCTGCAAATGGTATTCTTTTTAACCATGAGTCTGAGCGTCGTGGAGAGACTTTTGTTACAAGGAAAATCACACTGGCAGCAGCACGTATCTCCCAGGGACTTCAGGAGTGTTTATATCTTGGCAATCTTGATTCCAAGCGCGATTGGGGATATGCAAAGGACTATGTAGAGTGTATGTGGTTGATCCTTCAGCAGGATGAGCCGGACGATTATGTGATTGCGACTGGTGTTCAGCACACGGTTCGTGAATTTGCTACACTTGCATTCAAGCATGTCGGGATTGATATTGAGTGGCAGGGCCAGGGTATTGATGAGAAGGGAATTGATAAAGCAACTGGGAAAGTGGTTGTTGCGGTCAGCCCGGATTTCTATCGCCCTACAGATGTTGTTGATCTCTGGGGAGATCCTACAAAGGCAAAGACGAAACTGGGATGGAATCCACAGAAGACAAGTTATGAAGACCTTGTAAGAATTATGGCTGAACATGATCTTAAGATTGCTAAGACAGAGAAGATGTTGAAGGAATAGAATAAGATTATATGATAGAAAGCAAGGGATATTTCAGAGATGAAATATCCCTTTTCGGCTAAAAGGAGAAAAAATGAAGTCTTTAATTATAGGCGGAGCTGGCTTTGTCGGCGCATATCTGGTGAGACATTTAAAGAATGACTTGGGGCAGGATGTTGTAGTGACCAAGATGCCGAGGGAGCAGGTAAAAGTAGATGGTGTCGATATGAACAGCATTCAGGTGCGTGATCTGGATATTTTACAAAAGGAATCTATTGTTGCATTGTTTCGAGAGATTCGTCCAGATTATATTTATCATTTAGCGGCGCAGAGTTCTGTTTCTGTATCATGGAAGAATCCGGCTCTTACCGTTGATGTAAATGTGAAGGGTGGAGTGAATATCTTAGAAGCACTCCGAGAGTTAGAAGATAAGCCTCGCGTTTTGTTTATTGGTTCAGGAGAAGAATATGGACATATTTTACCGGGTGAGATACCGATTAAGGAAGGCAATGTGCCGCGTCCGGGAAATATTTATGCAGCAACGAAAGTCTGTCAGAATATGCTTGCTAAAATTTATGCAGATGCATATGGTCTGGATGTTATGATGGTTCGTGCATTTAATCATATTGGACCGAATCAGTTGCCGCTTTTTGTTGTCGCGGATTTTTGCAAGCAGGTAGCAGAGATTGAGGCGGGCAATAGAGAACCCGTTATGAAGGTGGGAAATCTGAGTGCAAAACGTGATTTTACCGATGTGCGGGATGTGGTTCGTGCCTATGCACTTCTTATGAAATCGGGATGTGCCGGAGAGACGTATAATATTGGAAGCGGGCATGCGATTGCAATAGAGGATATTTTAAAACAAATTCTGGATCATTCGTCAGTTGAAATTAGAGTGGAGGTTGATCCAGAAAGGCTGCGTCCGGTAGATGTGCCGATTATAGAGGCTGATACAACGAAGGTATATGAAGCAACCGGATGGAAACCGGAGATTTCATTGGAACAGACAATTCGTGAAACATTGGATTATTGGAGAACAAAAAGTATTTAAAATTTATCAGATTTAGGGAGGGAAATGATAAATGAGAACATTTGGAGTGATTATGGCAGGCGGTGGCGGAACACGTTTCTGGCCGTTATCAAGACAGGCGGAGCCAAAGCAGCTTTTAAATTTAAGTGGAAAAGATTTAATGATCAATGAAACCATTGATCGTGTTGCAACAGTTTGTGATAAATCGGATATTTTTATTGTGACGAATGTAACGCAGGCTTCGAAAATGGAAGTTGTTACAGATGGACGTGTAAAAAATGATCATATTTTGAGAGAACCAGCGGCTAGAAATACTGCAGCATGTATTGGATATGCAGCTTTTGAGATTATCAAGAAATATGGGGATGGTGTTATGTGCATTTTCCCTTCGGATCACTATATTCAGAAGCAGGAAGCGTTTACGCAGACACTGAAAGAGGCAATTGAGGTTGCTGAGGATGGATCTCTTGTTACGATGGGAATCAAACCGACTTATCCTTGCACCGGATATGGATATATTCGGTTTGACAAATCAGAAGAAGGGATTGCAAAAAAGGTAATCGAATTTAAGGAAAAGCCGGATCTTGCGACAGCGGAGAAGTATGTTGCAAGTGGAGAATATGCATGGAACAGTGGCATGTTTGTATGGAAAGCTTCTGTGATTTTGGAACAGTTTAAAGAATTTCTTCCAGAGGTGTATGCGTGTCTGGTGAAAATTGGGGACGCGATGGGAACTGACTCAGAGATGGAAGCAATCAATGAAATTTATCCGGTTATTCCAAGTATTTCTATTGATTATGGAATCATGGAAAAGAGTGATATTGTGAAAGTTATTTCTGCGGATATGGGATGGAGTGATGTCGGAAGCTGGGACAACCTTGGGGTGCTTCATGATACGGATGCCAATGGAAATATTGTAGCTGGAAATCATCTGGCGATTGATACAAAGGATTGTATTACATATTCTAAGAAGCGCCTGATTACAACGATAGGAGTGGATAACCTGATTATTGTTGAGACAGAGGATGCGATATTGGTGTGTGATAAGAACCGGGCGCAGGATGTGAAGCTGATTGTTGATAAGTTGAAGGAAGATGGAAGGGAGGAATTGTTGTAGAGAGTAGAAATCAGAAGCCGGTGTGGAAATCGGCTTCTTTTATATAAATAAACTTTAATGAGTTAATTGGGTGATGTGCGCGAATTGTCATTTTGATGAAAAATACTTGATAAATGATATGGAGAAGCGTATTGTATAAATATAGAAAAGAAAACGTTGAATATTTGGTGATTTTAGTCTAAAGAATATCCAACATAGTGAAAAAATGGTAAAATAAAGACAAAATATGAAAAAAGATAGGGGAGACAGGTGGATAAAATGAAAGTAGTTGTAGTGAGTAATCCCGTTATTGAGTATTTCCTGGCAAAATTTAGAGATAAAGATACAAATTCTTTTGAGTGTAATGTTGCCGTAGAGAATATTTCTTTTTTTCTGGCTGGGGAAATCTCTAAATTTATGCAGACAAAAGATAAGAATGTAATTACTCCACTAGGGGAAAAAGTATGTCCAATAATTAATGATGACATAATATTAGTTCCCATATTAAGAGCTGGGGTATCAATGCTTGGAGCATTTCAAAGACTTTTTCCCATGGCAAAGACAGGATTTGTGTGGGCACATAGAAATGAAGATGCTGTAGCAGTAATTGATAAATCAAAGTTTCCTAAGAATGAGAATGGAGATGTTGCGATTTCTGGGAGGACAGTTGTAATATTGGATACAATGTTGGCAACTGCTGGAACAGTGAATGCAACAGTTGAGTTGATTATGAAGTATAGACCGAAACAAATAGTATGTGCATCTGTTCTTTCTACACCTTTAGGAATTAGAAATCTTTCTGGGGATGTTTCTGCTTTAGTAACTATTTCGGAAACAGACGGATTAGACGAACGCGCTTATATTTGTCCTGGAGTTGGAGATTCAGGAGATCGATTATATGGATGAAATAACGAAAATGGGTGTGAAGTTTGGGAAAATATAGATAGTACGGATAACGGATTTGGAGGTGAACCTATATGCTATTTGTTCTTGCAGGTCCTTCATATGTAGGAAAGAAAACGGCTTTGGCTCATTTTATGAAATTGTATTCTTTCTCAAGTATAATTCCATATACGACAAAACCATTGAAAAGACAAAGTGGTGAGATTGAAGGCATAAAATATCATTTTGTTGAACCGGAAAATTCTACAGATATTGATAATGATGAATTTATACATGATTGTCCATTTTCTTATAAGAATAATAGAGATTCGGTAATTTACGCATATAAAAAAACAGATATACAGCAAGCAATAGACAGTTATTCAAATTTTATTATTCATGCATCTGTTGGAAATGCGATTAACATTTCAAAGGAATATAGAGAAAAAAATGAAAATCACTTATTTATCATATTCTTGGATTATGATGCTGGATTAACAGAAGATTTTTTTAGAGCTAAATTCAAAAAAATGGATTCGCAATATCGAAATTGTACAGATGACAATGTGCTTATTGACGAGGAACAGTTTCAGAGAAGATATAGACATGCAAAAAAAGAAAGAGAAATGTATTCTAAAAACTCAAAATATTTTGATAAAGAAATTAAAGGTGATCAGCCATATAGTATTTGCTCAAATTTGGAAACATATATTTTACCAAAACTTATGGTTATGCCAACTTCTCCGGATAGGATTCCAGGACCTTTAAGTGATAATGACATCTTGTACATGATTGATAAGAGACAGAAAGATAAGCTATTAATCAAAATAGAGGGAGAGGTACTTCCTATTGAAGAATGTAAAAAACGACTTTCGGGATGTACGATTCAGTTATCATTAGCGGATACAATACGAGAAATTAAAAAACCCATGTTTCATGATTATATAGATATGGGACAAGATGAGCAATTTCTTGAGGTAAGACTTTCAAAGATATACAGAGAAAAAAATATTGCGTTAGGATACATCATTAAACCAAATGAGACTATTTTATGTTCTTCATTAGAGAGTATTAGTGTACCACATGATATTTACGCAATAGTATCTTCAAAATTTTCATATGCGCAATTAGGGCTTTCTATTGAATTAGGAACAAGTGTGATACAACCAGGACATGAGGGTAAAATTCATTTTCAGATTAAAAACAATACGGAAAATAGTATATGTATTTATCCCAATATTCAAGTGGCACAATTAGTATTGTTTAGGACGGTGCAACCCAGTTTTAAAAAGTATTGTGATGAAAAGGGGACACATGCATATGACAAGGAAAGTGTTTCACCTATTTCAAAATTTCGAAAAAATAATCAAAAATTGAAAGATGTCAAAAAACCAGGGCAAAATTTCTTTAAGAATGTTGCAGAGGCGTTTAAAAATAAAGTTATTCAGGCTTTACTTGGTTTGGTGGTTATTGGAGGAACTGGTTTTGTGTTCGCATCGCAAGTAGAGAATTTTATTGAAAAATATGTTATTCCAAGATGGAATTCTAGTCCTTATATTGTTAAGGGATTTGGAATTGCTATTATTGGATGTTTGTTTAGTAGTTTGTTTAGCTTTATAGGAGCAGTAATTGTTCATATAGGTGAGTGTGCAATTAGAAAAATAAGAGAGTTACTTAGATAAAAAAGTATTAAATAAAAATGAAATTTAGTTAAGGCAGGTACTATGAGATATTTTGGATCTAAAACCCTTTTGCGTAATCAAATTTTCGAAATTATATGTGAATATAACGGAGGTATATTTTGTGACCCATTTGGAGGGATTGGAACGGTTGGAGCCAAAATGAAAGAAAAAGGATTTCAAGTTATTTCTGGCGATATTTTGGATTTTGCATATTTTTTTCAGTATTCTTTGCTTGAGAGAGAGGGAAAAAATGAATTTAGCAATTTGAAAAAAGAAATAAATGCAAAGAATATATGCGATATAGAACTTTATTTAAGCAATATATATTCCAATGGGGGATGGTTTTGGGAAGAATATTCAAAAAAACGTAAATTTTTTACTGAGCGAAATGCAAAAAAGATACAGGCATGCATTAATTGTATTGATGAGTGGTATAGGTATGATGTTATTTCTGAAAATGAAAGAAAGGTACTTATAGCATCTTTGATCAATTCTTTTGATAAAATAGCTAATACAGCAGGTACATATTATGCTTATTTAAAAGAATTCGATAGACGCTCTCTCAAAGAATTCTCCTTTTCATTTTTGCCGGTCGTGGAAGGTAAAAAATCATATGTATTTAAAATGGATGCGGAACAATTAGTAAAAAATACAAAGTGTGATGTTTTATACTTAGATCCACCGTATAATGAAAGAAATTATTCTCAATATTATCATTTACCTGAAACAATTGCTGAGGGACAGGTACCGGTTCCTAGAGGAAAATCTGGAATATATCGATCAAGTAGTTTCGTTTCAGATTATAACAAGAAAGATAAAGCAACAAGTGCATTTGAAAAGTTGATTAGGCAGGCGAATGCAAAATGTATTTTGTTTCATTATACAGATAATGGGTTAATTGATATGGATGCTGCGAAGGAAATGTTAAAAGAAGTTGGAACAATTGAAAAAGAATGTTATTTTAATTGTAAAGGCTATAATACTTCTTCGAAACATAAGGAGAGCATGCATCATATAATTAAAGTTTGCTTATAGGGAGTTGAGACATGAAATATTATTTGCCAGACAGCAATAGTACATTGGATTCATATCGTATATTTTCTGATGTAGAATATATAGTGTCTGATATTGATGGAACGCTTACGTTAGGGAGTGCTCCTATAATCGAACAGATAAAAAAGAAAACAAATAGATTAAAAAGAAAAAAAGTTATGACAACGATTGCAACAGGTAGACCATATAGCGGGGCATACAATGTTATACAACAGTTAGGGATAGAATTGGGGATGCCATTAGTTGTATATAATGGGGGAGTTTTGATTGAACATAATACAGGAAGAATAATTAAGGAATATGTTATTTCGGAGAAATCAGCAAATAGAATTATTAGTATAGTTTCAAAGGAGAACGTGGGAATTTATGTGTATACATGCGATGTTTTACCTTTTAATATGTATAATATTTTAAATCAATATCGATTAAAAGAAAATGTATATTATGCGGGAAGTAAGAAAAAAAGTGTTGATATTAACGGGAAAAAAGTAAAGATGTTGACGGGGGAATGTATTAGAAATGAAAAAATTGTATCTATGCTTATTGAAAGAAAGAGTATTTCTTCAGAAATTTATAATCAGGTAATGAGGTGTTTAGAGTCTGATTCTGAAATTTCGAGTACAGACAGTGGAAATGGTTTTATAGAGATAAGAGCAATACAAGACAAAAAAAGTATAGTAATTGATGAATTAAAAGATAGATGTATAATGAAAAAAAGCATGGGAAAAATATTAGCAATTGGGGATAATGATAATGATGTAGATATGTTAAAAGCAGCAGATATAAGTGTTGCAGTGGCAAATTCGTCGTTAGAAGCGATAAAAGTATCCGATTATTTATGTGGTAGAAATAGCGCAGAAGGATATTTAGACATGTTGACTGTGGTGGAAAATGCAAAGAAATATTTTAAACAATAAAGAGAAAGAAAAACACATGGAAGCATATTTTTATTCATATTATGATATGAAAAAATTATTAAATAGAGAATTGAGAGAAAAATATAATGAAGAAAAATTGAATCTGATTATTGATTTGGGGATTGTTGTTCCGCTTGAAAAAGAAAAGCAATTGTATTTCTTGAAAAAGGATTTTTTTATTTGTAAAAAAATATTAGAGGAAAATTATAATATCGAAAAAGAGATTAATTGTGTTTTTGGATATAGAAGTGATTTGCTGTTTGATGTTTTGAAAATAGGGAATGGAACATTTGTAAAAGTATCTAAAGATAAAAGAAGTGGACTACCAGCATTTATAAGAAATATATTTTTTGATTTTATTCCAGTTTATTTAAAAATGAAGGATAATGCTATATATAATTGGGGTGAAAATTCTATTATTTCAAATAATTTTTATGTTAAAAAATATTTAGATGAAGTACAGGAAAGAAGAAATGTAATAAAAAAAATACAGAAAAGTGATTTTGCAAATACAAGTACGTACATGGGAATAAAGAGACCTATTATGGAATTTATCATGGAGGCAATTATACCTAATTGCAATGAAAATACAGCTTTTTTTGACTTGATGTGTGGATCGGGAATTATATCGAACGTTTTTTCAAAGTACGGGACAACATATGCATCTGATGCTCAATTATTTTGTCGGCTATTGGCAAAAGTGCAGGGACAAGGGATGAATTCTGAAAAGGCATATAAATTATTGGACAAAATTTATCCAGATTATCTGTATAACATGAAAAAATTGGATATTATGTTTGCGGAAAATATTAATAAGGAGGCAAACATTTTTCATATGGATATGGCAAATCCACAGAGTGTTGCGGAAACATATTTGGAGTTTATAAATAATGTAGAACTTTATTCTTCTACACAAAAGATTTCAGAAAGTATTAATTGTATTATAGAGGAGAGAAAGCAAAATAATAAACTAGAACCGTATTGTTTATTTACTTTATATTTTGCAAATATTTATTTCGGAGTTGAACAATCATTTCAAATTGATAGTATGAGATATGCAATTGACAAAATAGAAAATATAGAGGATAGAGAGTGGCTATTAGGAGTTTTGATTATCACAGCTAGCGTTATCGCCTCAAATTATGGCGGACATTTTGCACAACCTAGAAAGATAGAAGAAAAAAATATAGATACTATTTTGGAAAAGCGAAAAAGATCAGCATGGCTTGAATTTTCGAAAAGAATGATAGCTATTGCAGGAGAAAGTGAAACTAGGGAGCATGAAATTTCGATGGTTGAAGGTCCCTGGGATAATGCTATGGATTGGTTTGAAAAGCAAAGCATAAACAATGTTTTAGTTTACTTGGATGCACCTTATAAAAGGGAGGATTATAGTAGATATTATCATGTGCTTGAAACATTAGCCAGATATGATTACCCATGTTCTGAATTTAAGAGCAGATCTCGTTCGTCAAAATTAGGAGAGCGTTTTCGATCAGAATTTTCAACAAGGAATGCAAAAAAAATAGATGAACTCTTTATTGCTATTATTACCAGAATATTAAAGAATAATTTTATTTGCGCATGGAGCTATTCTAATAACGGCAATGGAGATATTACAAAAATAATTAGCCAGGTTATTGAAAAGAGTAAGTGTGATGTGATTATATATGCTATAGAGCATAAGTACAAGAAGCAGGGAAAAGCCAAAAACAGAACACTAAATAATGACGTAATAGAATATTGTGTTATTTTTAAAAATTCAAAACTAGTGTAGTGACCCATTGATATTTAGCAATACTATCGCCTTGTTAAGAGGCAGTAGTATATGCAGGATATAATGAACTGAGCTTTATTCGGGCATCATTGGTTCTGAAGTGCCAATTGACCTTTGCTGCTAGTATCGATCAAGAGGCAATGCCATTAAGCCAGTTGTTCGAAGTTTTGTTCGATAGCTCAGTTGTTGTCAAATGTCCGATATTTTGAACTCAAAAAGCCAAAAACAGGTATGCCAAAAAGACAGATGCCGTCCATCTGCCAAAAAGAAGGATATTCAGTTGCAGAACTTACCGATATCCAAAATGAATTGCGCTGATTCCACGGAGAGGCCGTTGAAACTGCCGGAACCTGTCTTTCACTGCGTGGACATATTTCATCATCAGCCGGATAATATCGATGTGCCTTCCGGAATCCCTGCGCATGAAGAACTTTCTGGCTGTTTTTAATGCTGAAGAAAAGT
>ERZ791746.198-NODE-198-length-63755-cov-12.029074_pt1 | contig 63755 bp, 58 predicted proteins | sample MGYA00510038_ERZ791746 | MGnify/ENA primary metagenome ERZ791746 (study PRJEB30046, sample SAMN00792018) | human gut metagenome | study: EMG produced TPA metagenomics assembly of the A metagenome-wide association study of gut microbiota in type 2...
TTATCTATATAAATTCAGTTGATAATGGAAACCGGATGCCCTTCCAGGTAGCACCGGAAATTGTCGATCGCCATATCGATCGCACGGATTCTGGATTCTCTTGTGAGCCATGCGATATGTCCGGTGATAACGGTATTTGGTGCAGTTAACAGTGGGCTGCCGTGAACCGGTGGTTCATCTGTCAAAACGTCAAGTCCTGCGGCTAGTACCTTTCCGGTTGCAAGAGCATCCGCAAGCGCCTGTTCATCGATGAGGGCACCGCGGGCGGTATTGATCAGGATCACACCGTCTTTCATTCTGGCGATGGTGTCCTGATCGATCATGTGCTCGGTTGCCGGGGTATGCGGCGTGTGCAGGGAAATAAAATCGCTTCGGGCAAGCAGCTCGTCTAACGATACCTGTTCAATGAAATCATACTCAGCACCTGTTTTTTTGTGGCGGCTGTATGCGAGCACATGCATACCAAATCCCTGTGCCATTTTTGCAAAAGCAAAACCGATTGCACCAAGACCGATCACACCGATCGTTTTGTCATATAATTCGATCTGTCTGGTGACCGATTTACAGAATTCGTTGTGGTTTTCCGGTACAGACCAGTCGATCGTTTTGATACGGGTGTCATGCGTGCCGATATGATGGCAGACATCCATTAATAAAGCGAAAGCGTATTCTGCGATCGTCTGTGAACCGTAGATGGTATTGGAAATGGAAATACCGTGTTTTCTGGTCATTTCCGTATCGAATTTTTCCCATCCATGTCCTAAGGTGGCAACATATTTTAAATTCGGATGCTGGCTTAAAAATGCTTCATTCATATTGTCCGGACCGATCCACAGTCCGAATACTGCGTCCGCATCTCCGATACAAGTATGAAGTTGTTCTATATTGGGATAATGTGCAGGAACTTCAATGACAACCTCGTCAATACCGGGGAGCTGCTCCAGCCCTTTCCAGCGTTCTGTAAGCTCCTTTGGAGTGATATCTGTCTGAATAATTTCCTCCTGGATCACAACAATTTTCATTTGTCTGTCACCTCCATTTGTTTATGATTGCTAATATAAGTTCAAAAATGTTGATTTGTCAAGTATAAATTTCTTGCAAATTAAACAATAAAATACAATTGTGAGACACTTTCTTCTATAGTTAATATATAAGCGTGCAATATGCGCTATCAGACGTAAAAATCACATTTTTTACGTTTTTCACAATAAAAGGATAGAAATCATGCACATTTTGAAAAAAGTATACAAATCTATAAAAATTGGCTGGATTTTGTTGACAGGAAAACAAAAAGTGTGATAAAACAGGTTTAATTTAAAACAGTAGGCAATCAGGCAGCAGACCTGAATATAGCAAAGGCGCTAGGGAATCATCCTTAGCGCCTTTTCTGTACATAGAATATATGCAGGGTACAGATGCTGTTGTTTACAGAAAACAGAAGAACAATCTATTTCATTAGTTCATGGATGTTTCTTCGGAACAATAAGGAGGATTAGTTATGACGAATACACCTACCACATTTTTTGGCTGGATCATTTTTCTGATACAGCAGTATCACGGATACTATTTACAAGGGCTGCTTACCACATTGGAAACATCCCTCGCAGGTACGATCTGTGGATGCTTTTTAGGATTTCTGGTTGGAATCATCCAGGCAACGGACATCCGGGCGCAGGATAACATGATCAAAAAGATTTTACTTGGTATTCCATGGGTGATCGCAAAAATTTATGTCACGATTTTCCGTGGAACACCAATGATCGTTCAGGCAATGGTAATTTATTATGGATCATCTACAGTATTCGGAATTGACCTGAAACCATTCAATGCAGCGATTTTTATCATCCTGTTAAATACAGGAGCTTATATGTCAGAGACAGTCCGCGGCGGTATCAATTCCATTGATGTCGGACAGATCGAAGGAGCAAAGGCGCTTGGAATGGGGTATGTTCCGATGATGATCTATATTATCCTTCCACAGACTTTTAAAATTATCGCACCGCAGATCGGAAATACTTTTGTTGCAAATATCAAAGATACTTCCGTATTAAATGTAATCGCAGTCACAGAACTTTTCTATATCACAAAGGTTGCAGCCGGAACGTATTTCAGAATGTTTGAGGCATATACGATCACAGCATTGATTTACCTGACACTTACCTTATTATTTAACGGTTTGCTGAAGCTGATCGAAAAGTATATGGCAGGAAAAGAAAGCTACGAGGTTTTAAATCCGGCAGCCGCAAAATAAATCAGGGGATCAGATGGAAAGAAAAGAGGAACGTGTTATGGCAAGACAATCAATATTTAAGTTTAATGAGAGAGTGACGACTGAGGCAAAGGATGCAACGTATGAATTTCGTGGCCCGGTCATCAGTGTCAGGAATCTGGAAAAGAAATTCGGGGAACATGAAGTTTTAAAAGACATCAGTTTTGATCTGTTTGAGGGCGATGTGGTCTGTATCATCGGATCTTCCGGATCAGGAAAATCTACCTTATTAAGATGCATCAATCATTTGGAGACACCGACGAGCGGTCAGATATTATATCATGGCTATCCATTGACGAAGGATGCACAGACAATCAACCGTTTCCGTTCCCAGGTGGGAATGGTGTTCCAGCAGTTCAACCTGTTTAACAATATGACGGTTTTTGACAACTGCATGGCTGGTGTCCACAAGGTGAAAAAAAGAAGCAAGGAATATTCCACCGAGATCTGTATGAAATATCTGGAAAAAGTAGGAATGGCTCCTTATGTAAAAGCAAAACCACACCAGTTATCCGGTGGTATGAAACAGAGAGTGGCGATCGCCAGGGCACTTGCAATGGAACCGGAAGTATTGCTTTTTGATGAACCGACTTCCGCATTGGATCCGGAAATGGTCGGAGAAGTTTTATCGGTTATGAAACAGCTTGCAAATGAAGGACTTACTATGGTGATCGTAACGCATGAGATGGCGTTTGCAAGAGATGTATCCACAAGAACCATTTTCATGGATAAAGGATATATTGTGGAGGATGCACCGCCACAGGAGTTATTTAATAACCCGAAGGAAGCGAGAACCAGAGAGTTTTTAAGCAGGTTTATGCAGGGTTAAGGTTTGTAAAAGACAAATTGTATTTGTTTTTTAAGCATAGAAAGAGGAGGACAATATTATGAGAAGAAAATTAACAGCAGCACTTTTGACAGCAGCAATGGCAATTTCATTAACAGCCTGTGGCGGGTCAGGTGACACAGCTTCGGCAGGGGCGTCCACAGGAGAGACAGCAAGTGTGACAGAGGCGGGCGGAACAACAACCGCTTCCGGAAAAGAAGTTCTCCGGGTTGCAATGTCAGCAGATTATGCTCCGTTTGACTGGCTGCAGGAGGATGACTCCAATGGAGCAGTGATGACATCGAATGGTTCCTATATGAATGGTTATGATGTTCTTGCCGCAAAATACATAGCAGAAAAACTGGATATGGATCTTGAGATCACACAGATTGACTGGGACGGTCTGATCCTTTCCATCCAGTCCGGAAAAGTTGACTGTGCGATCGCCGGAATGTCCATCACAAGCGAGAGATCCCAGTCGGTAGATTTCTCGGATCCGTATTACAATGCAAATATTGTTGCGGTTGTTGCGGCTGACGGACCTTATGCAGATGCAGTAAATGTCACAGATTTTGAGGGTGCAACACTTACCTCTACACTGAACACAGTATGGTACGATGTATTAGACCAGATCACGGATTATGCGACAAAGGATGCAGCGCTTGATACATTTGCATCTATGGTTGCAGCAGTCCATGCAGGAAAAATTGATGGATTTACCTGTGATATGCCTTCTGCAAAATCTATTTTAGTAAGCAATCCGGATTTAAAGATCATCGATTTTGAGGGCGGTACCGGATTTGAGGTCAGCAATGAAGAGACAGACCTTGGTATCCCTTGCCAGAAAGGAAACACAGAATTAGTAGATAAGATCAATGAAGTGCTCGCCGGATTCTCACAGGAGGACAGAGATGCTATGATGGATCAGGCAGTAGCATCCCAGCCGGTAAGCAACTAATATGGAACAGACAGCAGTCGAAAAAAAATTCGGAAAATATGTCATGGCTTCCATGATCACCATGTTTCTCCAAAGCGCCTACTCCATGATTGACGGTTTATTTGTCAGCAATCTGATAGGTGACACGGCATTATCCGCAGTCAATGTTGCGTGGCCGGTCATTGCAGTGGTAACTGCGATCGGCACCGGCGTTGGATGCAGCGGAGCCGTAATGATGTCAACCAAACAGGGAGAGGGAAAGAACGAAGAGTCGAACATTGTACGGGCAAATGTCATTCTTGCATTATTGGCATCAAGTATTGTGGTTACGATTCTTTTTCTTGTTTTACTGACACCCTTACTGAAACTGATGGGCGCGGAAGGCGAACTTTTAAGGTTATCGCAGATTTATGGAAGGGTAATGCTCACAGGCGGCGTGCTTCAGATCTTATCCTGTGGACTGACACCTCTTCTTCGAAATGACAACCGGGCGGTCAGTGCCATGATGATCATGGTGGGTGGTTTATTTGCTAACCTTGGTCTTGATTTTGTTTTTATGTATGTTTTTCATATGGGAATTGGCGGTGCAGCAGGCGCTTCACTGTGTGCACAGTTGTTTACGACCTTGTGCTGCCTGATCATTCTTGGTACAAAGAAAACCGATCCGATCCGGTTTTCACAGTTTATGATAAGGAAGGAATACTGGAAAAAAATTTTTAAGACAGCGGTTTCACCGTTTGGAATATCGCTGACACCTTCCCTGTTGATCTTATATCATAACGTAGCGTGCCTGAAATTTGGCGGTGACCTTGCGGTAAATGCCTATGCACTCATCAGTTCCACCGTTGGCTCGTACCGTGTGCTTCTGATCGGTGTCGCAGAGGGGATTCAGCCACTAGCAAGTTATGCCTATGGTGCACATGATTTTCATGCGATTCGGAAGATAAGAAACAAGGCGGTCATCACAGCGATTGGGGTGAGTTTCTTCCTATTTATATTTACCATCGCAACAGCCCGGTTTTATCCGGCAATTTACGGATATGAGGGGGAAGCCGCAGAACTTGGGTATCATGCGGTTATGGTGACGGCGGCACAGCTTATTTTTACAGGACTTGTCCGCGTGACCAATTCCTTTTTCTATTCAGTTGGAAAAGATAAATATTCGCTGTTTATGATTTACTTTGATCCACTTATTATGACGCCGCTTACGATCGTGATCCTCCCACGGATTTTTGGACTGGATGGCATCTGGATCACAGCGGTTGTGACGCAGTTTATTTTAAACATTGTGGCATTTGGAATGTTTGCAAGTCACGAAAGACAGATGAAGAGGATGGAAGCAGAGAAAGCACTTGCAGGAAAATGAGTGGGATAAGAGAATCGTACAGCAGACAGGTACATGAAAAAGAACGTAACGAAGATGGCCGGTACACCATCAGAGTTACGTTCTTTTTCCTTTCCCTGATCAATTGCGTAAATACGCATTAGATGAAATAAAATGTTTGTTAATGTTTATATAATAGGAAGAAACTCCTATGTAATAAAACCAAAGTTATAAAAACGTGCAGATTAGAAATCTGTAAGATCAGCTTTTCTCTTCTCTAAGAAGGCACCCATTCCTTCTTTTTTGTCATGAGTATCATTTACAACACCGAAGAGGTTTGCTTCCATCTCAACAGCATTTTTGATATCCATATCGTAACCATTGTTGATCGCTGCTTTTGCAACAGATACAGCGTAGCTTCCTTTGGAGATGATCTTTGCTGCCATAGCTTTTGCAGTTTCCATTAATTCTTCTTTTGCAACAACTTTGTTCACTAAACCGATACGGTAAGCTTCAGCTGCATCAATGTTATCGCATGTGAAGATCATTTCTTTGGCACGTCCCATACCAACTAAACGGGCAAGTCTCTGTGTGCCGCCGAATCCAGGAATGATTCCAAGTCCACATTCCGGCTGACCGAAGATTGCATTGTCAGATGCAATACGGATATCACATGCCATGGCAATCTCACATCCACCGCCAAGTGCGAAACCGTTAACGGCTGCGATTGTTACCTGACGCATATTCATTAATTTGAAGAATGGAACAGAAGCTCTGATACCGAATGCTCTTGCTTCCGGAGCTGTAAAGTTCACCATCTCGGCGATATCAGCACCTGCAACGAAAGATTTGAATGCGTTGTCTTTCTTGTCAGGACCACCGGTTAAGATCACAACTTTGATATCGTCTCTTCCCTCGATCTCTGTTAAAGCTGTGTTTAACTCGTCTAATGTCTCACTGTTTAATGCATTTAATGCTGCTGGTCTTGAGATGGTAAGAACGGCGATCTCGTTCTCCACATCTAATTTTAAATTGTTGAATTCGCTCACGATAATACCCTCCTAAATAGATTGATAAAAAATTAACAATACATGTTATATCTAGAGTACTTCTTTTGAGAGGATTTGTCAATATGAACGTCGATAAACTTTTTCTAAAATCTGTAAAAAATGGAAAATCGCTCCGTTTACATCCGGGGGATTCCTTATTATAATGGGAATATGAGCGAAACATACTTTATGTTATGAAGACTTTGACAATTGCAAAACATATATAATTTTTTTAAAATTGTTCAAAAGTAACAAAAACATTCAAGACACGCTCCCGCTATGTGTCACTCGCAGCGGTACTAAGAAGCCAGCCACGACTAATGTCGTGTCTGCCTTCTAAGTGCCGGCGGTTCCCCAATGTCTTTCATGTCTTTTGTTACTTTTTCACAATTCAATTTACATTTTGTGAGTTTTGCAATTGAATCTACATTTCACTTTACATTTCACTTGATGTTTATAATTAGTTTCATAATTTGATATTTGAGGATAAAGAGGAATAACACATGATTACAGATTACAATTTACAGATTTTAATAGAGCCGTTATTAAATTGGTTTGCGGGGCATGCCCGTGTGCTTCCGTGGAGGGAAGAACCGACACCGTATCGGGTGTGGGTGTCGGAGATTATGTTACAGCAGACGAGAGTGGAAGCGGTAAAACCTTATTTTGAGCGGTTTACGAAGCGTCTGCCGGATGTGGAGGCTTTGGCGGAATGCCCGGAGGATGAGCTGCTAAAACTCTGGGAGGGATTAGGATATTACAACCGCGTGCGGAATATGCAGAAGGCAGCCGTTCAGGTGATGGAAGAATATGGTGGAAAACTTCCGGCAGATTATGAGAAATTGTTGAAACTAAAGGGAATCGGCAGTTACACCGCAGGGGCAATCGCCTCCATTGCATACCAGATTCCGGTGCCGGCTGTGGATGGGAATGTATTCCGCGTTCTGACGAGAGTGGCGGCGGACGATACTGATATTATGAAACCGTCCTTTCGGACTTTACTGGAAAAAGAGCTGCGGGAAGTTATGCATGAAATGGAGACACCGGGGGCATTTAATCAGGCACTGATGGAACTTGGTGCGACCGTGTGTGTGCCGAACGGTGCGCCGTTATGTGAACAGTGTCCGTGGAACAGTCGCTGTCTGGCAAGGAAAGAGGGCAGGATCGCAGAACTTCCGGTCAGGACGAAAGCGAAAGCGAGACGTATCGAAAAGAGGACGGTGCTTGTCATCCGGGACAATGATAAAGTGGCAATCCGGAAACGACCGGAAAAAGGACTTCTGGCAGGACTCTATGAACTGCCGAATGTTGTTGGGCGATACTCGCAGGATGAGATTGTTCATCTGGTAAAAGATATGCATCTTTCTCCAATCCGGGTGCAGAAGTTAGAGAATGCAAAACATATTTTTTCTCATATCGAATGGCAGATGGAAGGGTATGCAATTTTAGTGGAAGAAGCAGGATTTGACGCCGAGGCAGAGAAAATGGCAGAAAATCATCTCATTTTTGTAGATGCAGAAAAATCTCAGGAAAATTATGCAATCCCATCTGCGTTTGCCGCCTACGCAAAATATATGGGGATCAGACTTGGAAATGAAAAATTTCTGGAGACGGATTAGAAAGCATGGAAATATTACAATTTCCGGGATAAAAAAGAGGGAGCCGGTGCAATGCACCGGCTATTCATATGAAAAAGATTGTGTATGGAAAGTGAAATGCTTCACTATTTTCTGGGAGGAACCTTGCTTACTGGTTAAGCAAGGCAACCTGATTTACTCAGGTATGAAAAAAAGTTCTATGAAAAATTTTCTTGTTGGCTTAACTTATGCTTAGAGTATAAAGTTGAATTGTGTCTATCGTATGATGGCTTTGTGAGAAATTTGTAAATAAAATATGAACAAAATGTTCAAAATTCAGGCTGTAATAAATAATTAAGAAAAAATAAATTGGCTTGTCATAATAAAATATGTATAATAGGAAAGTACTACAACCGTTTCGCAGTCCGGATACAGGATTGCAGACGATCAGTAAATAATGTTGGAAAATGTTGAAATTATAATAAGGAAAGTCAGAGGTAATAAAAGATGTACGATTGCATCGTGATAGGAGCCGGAATTGCCGGAGCAGCCTGTGCCAGAAAACTGGCAGAGGAAGCCGGAAAGAAAGTTCTTGTGATTGAGAGACGAAGCCATATTGGAGGAAACTGTTATGATGTTTTGGATGAATATGGCATTTTAATCCATGAGTATGGTCCACATATTTTCCATACAGGTCTGGAAGAAGTTTATGAATATTTGTCGAGATTTACGGAATGGTATCCTTTCGGACATGAAGTGGTAGCAAAAGTGGGGGACAAGCTGATTCCGGTTCCATTTAACTTAAATACGCTGCACATGGTCTATGATAAGGAAAAAGCAGATCTTCTGGAGAAAAAACTGATCGAAGCTTACGGTGAGGGAAGCCGTGTGCCGATCATGAAACTTCGTGAGAATGATGATCCGGATATCCGTGAGATCGCACAGTATGTCTATGAGAATGTATTTTTGAAATATACCATGAAACAGTGGGGACAGAAGCCGGAAGAGATCAGTCCGGAAGTGACAGGAAGAGTGCCGGTGCTGATCTCTTATGATAACCGCTATTTTCAGGACAAATATCAGGGTGTGCCAAAGGATGGCTTCACACCGATGTTTGAGCATATGTTAGATCATGAGAACATAGAAGTTGTTCTGGATACAGACTGCAGGGATGTCTTAAAGTTTACAGGGAATGAGATCCTTTTTGAGGGAAAACCATTTGAGGGAGATGTCATTTACACAGGAGCGCTGGATGAGCTTTTTGATTGTAAATTCGGCAGACTGCCGTATCGTTCGCTGGATTTCCATTTTGAGCATTATGATGAGGAGTCTTATCAGGGACACAGCGTGGTAAACTACACGGTAAGCGAAGATTACACCCGCATTACGGAGTTTAAATTTCTGACGGGACAGAAAAATACAGATGGAACTACAATTGTAAAAGAATATCCATTTGCATATACGGGCGCAGCGGGCGAGATTCCCTACTATGCGATTTTAAATGAGGAAAATCAGGCGCTTTACGAGAAATACAGGGCACTCACAGCAGGATTTCCGAAGTTCCATTTATTAGGCAGACTTGCAGAATACAAATATTACAATATTGATGCCATGACGAAAAAAGCCATGGAACTGGCAGATGCCATTATGAATCAGTAGGAAAGGTTAGCATTATGAAGTTACTTACATTTGCAATTCCATCTTATAATTCGCAGGATTATATGGAACACTGCATCCTGTCTCTGCTTCCGGGTGGGGATGATGTTGAGATTTTGATCGTGGATGACGGATCAAAGGACCGCACCGCAGAGATCGCAGACGAGTACGAGAGAAAATATCCGGGAATCGTGCGTGCCATCCATCAGGAAAACGGAGGGCACGGAGAGGCCGTGAATGCCGGGATCCGCAATGCCACAGGACTTTTCTTCAAGGTTGTGGACAGTGACGACTGGGTGGATTACGAAGCCTATATGAAGATTTTAAAAAAATTGCGTGAACTTGCTGGCGGAGATACCGTGCTGGATATGTTCATTGCAAATTATGTTTATGAAAAAGAGGGTGTACGGCACAAAAAAATCATGCGCTATTCTTCCCTGCCGCAGGATAAGATTTTTACATGGAATGAGGCAGGAAGATTCCACAAGGGACAGTACATTCTGATGCATTCTGTCATTTACCGTACACAGCTTCTGCGGGAATGTGGGCTTGAACTGCCAAAACATACTTTTTATGTGGATAACATTTATGTGTACAAGCCATTGCCAAGCGTAAAGCATATGTACTACATGGATGTTGATTTTTACCGTTACTTCATTGGACGTGATGATCAGTCCGTCAATGAAAAAGTGATGATCGGCCGTATTGACCAGCAGATCAAGGTAAATAAGATTATGATCGATGAGTTTGATCTCTGGAAGATCCCGAATCCAAAACTGCGCCACTATATGTTCAATTATCTCGAGATCATCACAGTAATCTCAACGATCATGCTGATCCGCTCCGGCACAGAGGAGAATCTTGAGAAAAAACGTGAGTTATGGAAATATATCAAAGACCATGATATCCGTCTGTTCCACCATTTGAGAAACGGTATTATGGGAAATGCGATGAACCTTCCGGGAAGAGGCGGAAGAAAGATTTCAGTTGCAGCTTACAAACTTTCACAGAAAATTGTTGGATTTAACTAAGGATATGGTGATTATGTATGTACGTTAGACGGTCAAATATGGAAGATATACCGGCAATGATGGATTTATATGCACAGGCAAGGGTTTTTATGCGTGAAAATGGAAATCCAAACCAGTGGGATGACAGTTATCCGTCGAGAGAACTGCTGGAAAAGGATATTGCCTTTGGGAACAGCTACATTGTAGAAGATGATGAGAAGAACCTTGCAGCAACATTTGCTTTTATAAAAGGTGAGGACCCGACTTATTATGGGATTGAGAATGGAGCATGGCTGAATCATGAGCCATATGGAACCATTCACAGACTTGCGGGAAATACTTCTTATCATGGAATTGCCAGTGGATGTATTAGCTGGTGTAAGAGCCAGATTGGAAATCTGAGAGCAGACACCCATGAGGATAATAAAATCATGCAGCATTTGTTGGAAAAGAATGGATTCGTGCGATGTGGAATCATTCATCTTGCAAATGGTGCGCCAAGAATTGCTTATCAGTTTGCCGGAGACAGTACAAACTACCGGGGCAGCAATGAGCAGTCGCAGCAGAATTATAATCAGCCAAACCGCAGTAATCAGCCGATGCAAAATCAGAACTGGAGTGTGAGAGAAGTTTCTTCCGGTGGGCGTGGATTCGGAATTGCGTCCATGGTACTTGGCATTATCGCACTGGTCTTATTCTTTTCCTTCGTGAATATTCCACTTGCGATTCTCTCGATTATCTTTGGTATCATCCAGTTGACGAGAAAGGCACCAAAAGGGATGGCAATCTCCGGGATCGTCATGAGTACAATCTCATTATTTCTGTTAGTGATTTTCTGGGCTTGTATGTTTGTGTCAGATGCCAGAACAGAAAGCACGGATAGCAGCACTTACTATTATGAAGGTTCAGAAAATGATGATGCTTCCGATGATTATTATGACGGCTTGTATGAGGGGTATCAGCAGGGATACAAAGATGGCTATTATGATGGCTACTATGGCTATACGCCGGATGAAGATTTTTATGATTATACACCGGATGATGGTTTCTTTGGTTATCTTCCAAATGATGATTCTTATAATTTTCATGAGAAGAACGGCATATATTATTAATAAAGAAATGACAGCCGGGGAATCCGTTTGAGACAGAAAAGCAATGGAAAGCAACAATTCGTTATAAAAAGAGCAGCAGGATTTCTGCTGCTTATTTTTGTGTTTACAGGGATCATTGGTATTTGTGTGGAAAAAAAGGACAATAGGATAAGAGCAGACAGTGGGATGGAGACAGAGAGAATGGCAGAAGAGAACACGAAAGCAGCATCAGGAAAAATCAAAGAGGAGGAAGTTAAGAAAGTGGCTTTGACATTTGATGATGGACCAAATCCGGATCATACGGAGACACTTTTGGAAGGCTTGAAAGAGCGGAATGTGAAGGCAACTTTTTTTCTTCTGGGTGCGGAGTGTGAAAAATATCCCGAGATCGTGAAGAAAATCCATGCAGACGGACATCTCATCGGCGTTCATTCCTATGAACATGTGAATCTTTCCAATCTCACGGATCAGGCGGCGATGGAGCAGGTGGACAAAACAGACCAGATTATTTTTGGACTGACCGGAGAACATGCGCAGTATATCAGACCGCCTTACGGCTGCTGGAAATGTAATCTCGATTATGAGACAAAAATGATCGAGGTGCTGTGGGACGTCGATCCGCTCGACTGGAAGACAGATAATTCCAGCGTCATTGCAAAGCGTGTCATGGATAAAGTGCAGGAAAATGATATCATTCTGCTGCATGATGCCTCGGATTCATCAGTAAATGCAGCATTTCTGATTATTGATGAATTGCAGGGAGAGGGATATTCGTTTGTGACGGTCGAGGAACTGATACTGGAATAAACAGGTTCAAGCGTCAGTTGTATAAAAAGTATACGCTTGAAAAAACGCTAATGTAAAATTTTACCCGGATCAAAAAAACGGATTGATTTACAAACGTAGAATGAAATGCTATGATAACAGAAAAAAGGGCTGTAAAATAAGTCCCTTTTTGTCGTTGGGTATCCCCGCATAAAACAGGTTGCTTTTGCAGGGCTATGTATGCAATAATATCATTAAATTCAGAAACATGACACAGGTCAAAATGACAATATAGGTAATTGCAAAACTTATAGAAAACATAATTAAATTGTGGAAAATAAGATAAAATGAAATATCCACTTGTCAAACAGGGCAAATTCATGTAATGTAGTAATTGCGATGAATTTTCACGAATAAAATCCGTCATATTTTTGGAATAAAATACTAAAAATTGAATTTGTGATCTCAAATATTGCAAGTTTTAGAATTGGAATATTCAAAATGGTCAAGTGTACGCACTACACGGACAAGAAGAAAGGTTTTTCGTATGGATTTATTTGATTATATGAGAGAACAGAACAGGGAAAAGGAATCGCCGTTAGCTTCCAGACTTCGTCCAGCGACGCTGGATGAGATGGTAGGGCAGCAGCATATCATCGGAAAAGACAAGCTGCTTTACCGTGCGATCAAGGCTGACAAGTTGAGTTCCATTATTTTATATGGACCGCCGGGAACCGGAAAAACGACACTGGCAAAGGTCATTGCCAATACCACAAGCGCTGAGTTCCTTCAGATCAACGCAACTTCCGCCGGGAAAAAAGACATGGAGGATGTTATTGCGCAGGCGAAGAACAATCAGGGCATGTACGGCAAAAAGACGATCCTGTTTATCGATGAGATCCACCGCTTCAACAAGGGACAGCAGGACTATCTCCTTCCGTTTGTGGAGGACGGAACCGTGATCTTAATTGGTGCAACGACCGAGAATCCATATTTTGAGGTGAATGGAGCGCTTTTGTCCCGTTCTATTATTTTTGAGCTGAAGAATCTGTCAACGGAAGATATTAAGACACTGATCCTCAGGGCGGTGAATGATAAGGAAAAAGGAATGGGTGCTTACGATGCAGTCATTGAGGAAGAGGCATTGGATTTTCTTGCGGACGTGGCAAACGGAGACGCAAGAGCAGCGCTCACAGCGATCGAACTTGGTATTCTGACAACGGAGCGGAGTGATGATGGAAAAATCCATATCACACTTGAGGTTGCCAGTGAATGTATCCAGAAACGTGTGGTGCGCTATGATAAAACAGGAGATAACCATTACGATACAGTCTCTGCGTTTATCAAAAGCATGCGTGGCTCTGACCCGGATGCTGCAGTTTATTATCTTGCCAGAATGCTTTACGCGGGGGAAGATATTAAGTTTATCGCAAGAAGAATTATGATCTGCGCAGCAGAGGATGTGAGCAATGCCGATCCGATGGCACTTGTTGTCGCAACGTCGGCAGCACAGGCGGTTGAGCGAATCGGTATGCCGGAGGCACAGATTATTTTGTCTCAGGCGGTCACGTATGTGGCAAGTGCGCCAAAGAGCAACTCGGCAGTCAATGCGATCTTCGATGCGATGGAAGCAGTAAAGAATACGAAAACAGCGCCGATCCCGGTACATTTACAGGATGCACACTATAAGTCATCCGGAAAACTGGGGCATGGTGTTGGATATAAATATGCACATGATTATCCGGATCATTATGTGGAGCAGCAATATCTGCCGGACGGACTGACAGACCGGAAGTTTTACGTTCCGGGTGAGAACGGCTACGAGAAGAAGATCCGTGAATATTTCAAAAAGATCAAGGGTGAGCCAGAAGAGGAGTAAGAGAACATTCCGGGCATGAGATGCTCTCTGTTTCACAGGATGATGAGCAGAGCACATTTTTCCGGTATTGGATCTTTACATATATTAAAAAGCAGGAGGAATTAGAGATGAAGTCCTACGAGGAAATGACAAAAGAAGAGTTATTGAAAGAGAAGGAAGGTTTGGAAGCGGAATACAAAAAATTCCAGCAGAGAGGCTTAAAACTTGATATGTCCAGAGGTAAGCCATCGCAGGAACAGTTAGATCTTTCCATGGGAATGATGGATGTACTGACTTCCGGTGTTGATCTGACCTGTGATGATGGTACAGACTGCAGAAACTATGGTGTGCTGGACGGTATCAGTGAAGCAAAACAGCTTATCGGTGATATGATCGAGTGTAATCCGGACAATATCATCATTTATGGTAACTCAAGCCTTAACATTATGTATGACACCATCTCCCGTTCCATGACGCACGGTGTAATGGGAAATACGCCATGGTGTAAATTAGATAAAGTAAAATTTTTGTGCCCGGTACCGGGATATGACAGACATTTTGCGATCACAGAATATTTCGGCATTGAGATGATCAACGTGCCGATGCTTCCGACCGGACCGGATATGGATATGGTGGAAGAACTCGTAAGCAAAGATGAGGCGATCAAAGGTATCTGGTGTGTGCCAAAATATTCAAACCCACAGGGAATCACTTATTCCGATGAGACAGTCCGCCGTTTTGCAAGATTAAAACCGGCAGCAAAAGATTTCCGTATTTACTGGGATAACGCATACTGCGTGCATCATTTATATGATATTAACCAGGATCATCTGATCGAGATTTTAAAAGAATGCAAGAGAGCAGGAAACCCGGATATGGTTTACAAATTCTGTTCTACAAGCAAGATCACATTCCCAGGTTCCGGTGTGGCAGCGATCGCAACTTCTGCCAACAACTTAGAGGATATCAAGAAACAGTTGAAGATCCAGACCATCGGCCATGATAAGGTGAACCAGCTGCGCCATGTCCGTTTCTTCAAAGATATCCACGGAATCACAGAGCATATGCGCAAGCACGCAGATTCTCTCCGTCCAAAATTTGAAATGATCCTGGATACATTTGAAAGAGAGTTAAAAGGACTCGGAGCCGGAAGCTGGTACAGCCCGAAGGGTGGATACTTCATCACATATGAGACACTGGATGGATGTGCAAAAAATGTTGTGGCAAAAGCAAAAAAAGCAGGGGTTGTGATGACTCCGGCGGGTGCGCCTTTCCCATATGGAAAAGATCCGCATGATTCTGTCATCCGTATCTCACCATCCTATCCAAGCCTGGAAGATCTTACGACTGCGATCGACATCTTTGTTGTCTGTGTCAAGCTTGCAAGCATTGAGAAGCTATTAGGAGAATAATAGTAAGTTTTTAACCGCTGAAAAGCAAAAGAAAAAGACCTGTGTGTACAATGTCATGATGTTCGCATGACATAGGTACACGCAGGTCTTTTTTATGAATTATGCCTCAGTGGAAGCATCCTCTGTTCCGTTTTTCCATTTGTTGAATTTCTCGACAACTGCGTCGTAGGTTCTCTGGGAAATATCCGGAAGTTTATCTCCCCATGCTTTGGTTGCCTGTTCGAAACCTTTCTTGAAAGCTTCTAACATAGCGTCTGCCTTGTCAGGATCATCACCGGATAAAGCTTTTGCAAAATCAAGAATACGGTCGGAAGTCTGTTCTACACCCCAGTAACCGTCGTCCGCGATATCTGCCTGTGCCTGTGCTTTCACATCAGCTGATACGGTAAAATCACCCTTTGCAAGGAATTTCCACATATCATCTGCGGTGCCGATCGCAACCCCCTGCTTGGTCATCATCTGTTCAACGATGCTGCGGAGCTGTGCAGTGCGCTGCTCTGCGTCAGCTTTTAACTTTGCAACGATCGCTGCGTTGTCGGTCTTGCTTGTTGTTTTATTGGAAGCCTTATCTGTCCTGGAGTCAGAACTCTTCTCGTAAATGACACCAGAAGCTGTCTTGGAAGAATCTGTCTTTTTCGTTGTCTCGGATGTCTTTTCTGCTGTTTTTGTTGTTGTCTGTGTAGATGCTGCTGCGGCAGCAGTCACAGTGTTAATGGAATTGATTGCCATATGATCCTCCTTGTCTGGCGAAGCTGGATGCATTTGTTTTTACAGAAAACAAAATGTTCAGCCACCTGAATGAATAGTTATTAACCTTCCATGGTTCTGTTAATTATATCGGGCCGGCAAAGAAAAAAGTTTAGTGCCGATTGACCTTTTGGACATAAAATGATAAGATATTAATTGTATACAAAAAACATAAAAAAAACAAGTTTTATTTTAAGTACAATCAATGTGTGTTAGCGACGATTTTGGTAAGGAGAAACTAACCGATGAAGGATATTTCAGTAAAGGCGCTGGCTAAGATCAATCTTGGGCTGGATGTGGTACGAAAAAGAGAGGATGGTTATCATGAGGTCCGCATGGTGATGCAGACCATTCATTTGTTTGACCGGCTGGAGATATCGAAGAATACTTCCAGTGAGATCACGATGGAAACGAATCTTTCGTTTCTGCCGACGAATGAGAACAATCTTGTCTATAAAGCGGCAAAGCTTTTGCAGGATGAGTTTGCGATAAAAGATGGCGTGCATGTATGGCTGCACAAGTATATTCCGGTAGCAGCAGGAATGGCAGGGGGAAGCACGGACGCAGCGGCAGTGTTATATGGTATGAACCAGATTTTTGATCTGGGTCTGACCAGGGAAGAACTGATGGAGCGCGGTGTGAAGATCGGCGCAGATGTTCCGTACTGCATTATGCGCGGAACGGCTTTGGCAGAGGGCATAGGAGAGAAGCTTTCGAAGCTTCCGCCGATGGTGAAATGTCCTGTTTTGATCGCAAAACCGCAGATCAGTGTTTCTACGAAGTTCGTCTATGAGAATCTGAAGTTAGGCTCTGATATGGTACACCCGGATATTGACCGGCTTGTGGCAGATATCAGAGAGAAAGATTTATATAAAATTGCAGCAGATATGGGAAATGTCTTAGAGACAGTGACAATCCCGGCTTATCCTGTGATCGCAGACATCAAAGATCACATGATGGAGCATGGCGCTGTGAATGCCATGATGAGTGGCAGTGGTCCGACGGTTTTCGGTCTTTTTGACAAGGAAGCGACGGCAGTAGAGGCATACGAGGCGATGAAAGCCTCCGGTCTTGCAAAACAGGTATATTTAACGAGTATTTATAATAACGCGCGTAAGTAGAAAGGCATGGTATCAAAGATGACAGAAGATTTAACATTGAATATGGATGCGTATCTTCCGCTGAGAGATGTTGTGTTTAACACGTTAAGAGAGGCTATTTTGAAAGGGGAACTGAAACCGGGCGAACGGTTGATGGAACTGCAGCTTGCGGCAAAACTTGGTGTCAGCCGTACACCGATCCGTGAGGCGATCCGTATGCTTGAGCAGGAGGGGCTTGCCGTTACGATCCCAAGAAAAGGTGCAGAGGTTGCCAAGATGACGGAGAAGGATATGGAAGATGTCCTTCAGATCCGTGAAGCGTTGGACGAGCTTGCAGCTAAAATCGCATGCGAACAGATTTCTGAGGAGCAGTTAGAGGAACTGGTTGCGACCATGCATGAGTTTGAGGAATCCACTAAGACGGATAATGTGAAAAAAATCGCAGAGGCGGATGTGAAGTTTCACGATATTATTTATCAGTCAACCGGAAACCCGAAGCTTGTGAACATGCTCAATAATCTCCGTGAGCAGATGTACCGTTATCGTGTGGAATATCTGAAGGATGAGAATAATTATCCGACACTGATGAAGGAACATAAAGACATCGTGGAGGGGTTAGTCCGCAAAAATAAAATGCAGGTGACAGAGACAATGCACCAGCATGTGAAGAATCAGGCAGTCGCAGTTAAGGCTATGATCCAGGAGCAGGAATAAGAAGTGACCGCCCAAAGGACTGGAAAACTGCATAAAAAATGGAAAAACGTACAGACTAGAAAGAGGATAAGCATTCTGCTTATCCTCTTTCGTATTTTTTTAAAACTATTAAGTAGCAAAACTCTGATTTTTACTGTGAAGATTATGAAAGATGAACAAAATTTATTATTTACTGTATTTAAGAGTTTTGCAAGCAGCTTTTTAACGGAAAGGAAACAAACTATAAATGCCGGAGAATAATAAACGTCCAGTGTCGACGGATTTAGCACAAAATATAGAGGAAATGGAATTTTATTTTCATGACTGTGCGGACATCAAAAAGAAGCAGATGAAGCTTGGCAGGAATCAGGATACCGCCTGTTATCTGACCTTTATAGAAGTGTCCGTGGACATGGGAACGTCCGCACTTGGAGAGACTTTAAAATACTTAAATAGACTGACAAGGGATGAGATCCTTTGTACACTGCAGGAAAATGCGCTTGGAATTTCGGATGCGACATATTTTCCGACCATTGAGGAGGCTGTGAGTGGTCTGCTCACCGGGGAGGCGATCCTTTTTGTGGACGGTTTTGACCGGGCAGTAAAAATACCGGATGACGGTTATCCGAATATGGGGATCACAGAGGTGGATTCCGAAAAAGTAATCCGCGGTTCTAACGAAGGTTTCTGCGATTCTGTGAAGCAGAATGCGGCGCTGATCCGGAAAAGGATCCGCTCGCCCCGTGTGAAAGTGAGGGGGCTGAAAGCCGGGATCAGATCGAACACGAACGTCTACCTTGTGTATGTGGAAGACCTTGCAAACCCGGGACTTGTAAAAGAAATTGAAAAGAGGCTGCAGGATTTCACAATCGATGGGATATTAGACAGCGGAATGTTAGAACAGCTGGCAGAGAAAAAATGGTATTCGCCATTTCCACAGTTTCAGACAACGCAGCGTCCTGACCGGGCGGCCATGGCGGTATTAGAGGGCAGAGTGATCGTGATGTGCGATAATTCGCCGATCGGACTGATACTGCCGACGGACTACAATTCATTTATCCGCACCAGTGACGATTATTACAGCCGCTTTGAGATTGCGACTTTCGGGCGGATCCTGCGGTATCTGGCATCCTTTTTTGCAATGACGCTGCCGGGATTTTATCTTGCGGTGACTAATTTTCATACACAGATACTCCCAACCACACTACTTATGTCGTTTGCCGAGGCGAGGCAGGGTGTCCCCTTTCCGGCAGTCGTGGAAGTGCTTATCATGGAATTGTCGTTTGAACTTTTGCGGGAGGCGGGCGTGCGGCTTCCCGGTGCGATGGGAAATACCATCGGGATCGTGGGTGGTCTGATCATCGGACAGGCGGCAGTCGAGGCAAATCTGGTCAGCCCGATCGTGGTGATCGTCATCTCTTTTACGGCGCTATGTTCCTTTGCAATACCGAACGAAGAATTTGCCACGGCGTTCCGCATTTTAAAATTCTTTTTTATTGGAATCTGTGCGTGGCTTGGCTACTTTGGCATGCTGCTTGGGCTGCTTGCAGTGCTCACCCATCTGTCGCATCTGACAAGCTTTGGCATCCCGTATCTCATGCCGTTTGTGGGAGCAGATTTGAACAATTATGAGGATGAGCGGGATTTTATCTGGCGGCAGCCTTTCCGGAAACTGCGCAAACGTCCGATTTATGCAAATCCGAAAGAGCGGACAAAGCTGACGTTTTCAAAGAAGAGATAGGTTGAGAAAAGTTTTTATCTTAAGATAAATGGAAATCTGATGAAAAAATGCGCAGATGTTAGAAGAGATAGGGGGAAGTATGTTCTCAGAAAACAATCAAATTTCAGGCAGACAGGTGTTCCGCCTTCTGACGTATGACTTTCTTGGAATGGGGACGCTGCTACTGCCGACAATGCTTGCAGATACGGCAGGGCGCGACGGGATTTTTTGCATTCTGGCGGGGATTTTGTCCACATTTTTGTACTTGAAATTATTGAGATATCTGTTGAAAGGCATGAAAACAAGTTATCCCGACTTTTTGAAGCAGAAGTGTGGAAAAGTATGCGGTTATGTGCTCTGGGGCGGATATTTTCTGTATTTTATCCTTATGGCTTCGTACACGGCGTATCTGTTTTCCACGCTGATGTTAAATGGTCTTGTGGAAAACGTCAGCTTTTATCTGGTGCTGATGTTGATATTACTGCTCGCATTTTATGGAATGGCAGGTGGGATCGAGGGCAGGGCAAGAGTGTACGAGATACTGTTCTGGTTTCTGATGATACCGCTTTTTCTGATGTTATTTGCGGCATGCAGGGAGGTGAAGCCTGCCTACTGGAGCCCGGTTTTTATGGCGGATGGAAAAGAAGTGTTAAGCGGTAGCTATTATGTGCTGTTCTGTTATTCCATGGTGTCGATCGTGCTGTTTCTGAAAGAATATGTTGCGGATCGCAGGAAATGCGTTGGCGCAGCAGAAAAAGCGGTCTGGTTTTCCGGCGGAGTATTTGCTGTGCTGTATCTGATCCTGATCGGGCTGTTTGGCGTCGAGGCACTGGCTCAGATGAAATTTCCGGCGGTCACGATGATGAGCCGCGTGCAGGTGACGGGCGGATTTTTGAAGAGAACGGATGCTTTTATGTTTAGCATCTGGTTTTTTACGCTGTATGCGATGTTAAACAGCATGGTTTTTTACAGTGGAAATCTGGCTGCAAAAGTGATCCGTGACTGCGGCGGTTATCTGGAAGGGAAAAAAAGGATGCTGCCGTATCTCATTCTGCTTCTTCTGGTGTATGGCGTGACAGTGCTGTTTTACAGAAATCAGCAGTTTTTGGACTGCGTGACATTCCTGCTGTGGAAGATTGGAACACCTTTTGTCGTTGGCGTGCCGGTACTGTTGTGTCTGACCGGAGAGAGAAAAAAACATAAGAAAAAAGTGCGTGTGCTGGTGCTGGTATGTTTTTTGTTTGGGTGTCTTTTCTTACAGGGGTGCAATGTCGCAGAACTTGAGGATAAGGCATTCCCGGTTCTTTTGAATATCAGAGATCAGGACGATTTCCAAAATGTATGGCTGAATCATGAGTATGCAGGAAACAAAGAGGTGGATTACAACCATTTGAAAGTGGTGCTCATTGAGAGGTCTTTTCTGGAAAAAGAGGCGGAAGTGGAAGATATGCTATCCATGCTGGAGCAGGAAAAAGAGGTTCCGTGGAACGCTTATGTGATGACGACGGAAAGCTGTGACCGTCTGGCGCAGACCGAAGGGAAACTTGACACGCTGCTTGGAAATTATCTGGAAGAACTGCTGGAAAATACATCGGGCATTGATCAGAAAGCGTACCCGACGCTTGGCATGCTCTATGAGGAGCGTGCTAATCACTTAGAGACACTGTATATTCCTTTTGTCGATATAGAGGGGGAGCAGTCCGGGGCAGTGGAGGATGATACCGAGAAACCGCAGATTACAGCCTACGAAGTCTGGAAACGTGGAAGGGCGGCGGGGCTTGTCGATACGGATACTGCGCGTGCAGCATTCTTCACACAGAACTTTGCGGACGATTACACCTTACAACTGGCACCGGAACTGTATGTGAAAGTGGATGCAGCTTCCTGCCGAGTCAAAGAAACGGAAAAAATCGGTGCCGGAGGTCTGACAGAGCAGATTGTCACAGTGACCGTGACCGGAGAAGGCGAAATCTTAAGCGGCACAGTTTCTGCAAGTGAAAAAGAGCAGCTTCTCAACACCCGGATGGAGGACTATCTGAATGCAATCGCCACACATGCACTTGAGAAAAAAATCGATATCACAAACAGTTACCGGAATCTCGGCGCTGATAACCGCACATGGTATTTTAAGTACCAAAACACTCCCGCCGATTATGAGAAAGACATCAAAATCCAATATCTGGTAGAAATAAACTGGAAATCGGAATAAATGCAAAGTTTTCGGGAATCATTGAGGATAGAAGGTCGATGAGCGAAACTCGAATTTAGGTTATGAAGATTGCGAAAAATGAACAAAAATATTCAAGACACGCTCCCGCTATGTGTCACTCGCAGCGGTACTATATTTCTGTTTATTTTTTGCAATATAACATATTCTATGAGCGAGTTTCGCAAGCAACGACACAGCCTGATAAATATGAATATTATCTACATTTATCTGATTTTTGGCAAGTGAAAAGGAGATTTGAATTATGGCAAGAAAATGGATCGGATACATAGGAGTTGGAAGTCTGATGTGCGCTGCATTGGGATGCGGTATTTTGTATACAAGACAGGCGAGATTGCAGCAGACGATTTCGGACAAAGTACTGCGGTTTCATGTGTTGGCGAACAGCGACAGCGAGGCAGACCAGAACTTAAAACTTGCAGTGCGTGATGCGGTGGGAAGTTTTATGCAGGAAAAACTGACAGCTGTGGAAAATCTGGAAGAATGTGAGCTGGTTGTGCGCCAGAGCCTCGGTGAAATTGAGGAAGCCGCAGCAGAGATAATCGCAGAAAACGGTTATGACTATGATGTGACAGCGGAGCTGGAACACACTTCGTTTCCGGTAAAAAACTATGGAAGCTACACATTTCCGGCGGGAGATTACGAGGCACTCCGTATTGTGATCGGAGAAGGAAACGGACATAACTGGTGGTGTGTGATGTATCCTAACATGTGTTTTTCAGACAGCATGTATGAGGTGGTCGATAAGGAAGCAGGAGAAAAGCTGCGTGAAGTACTGACCACAGAAGAGTATGAGAAGGTGTTGGCAGAAGGAGACTATCAGGTCAGAATGAAATATTTTTCGTGGCTGAATCCGTATCTGGAGAAGCTGGCTGAAAACTAAAATAAAGCAGCACACTTATAAGAAAACAATGTTTCAAAAAGCTTACGCTTGCTAAATTATAAGAAACACGCTAATATATGGCTTGAAAAGACAATGACGAGAAACAGAAAAGAGGTTTACATAAATGACAAAAGATGTACTTGTGAAAATCAGCGGATTACAGTTTGCAGAAGATCAGGATAATGGTCCGGTGGAGATTATCACAACCGGAAACTACTATAAGAAAAATGGAAAGCACTATATTCTGTATGATGAAGTGCAGGAAGGCTTTGACGGCGTGACGAAAAGCGTTATCAAAGTGAATGATGATTTTCTGGATGTCACGAAAAAAGGTGTCACCAACGTACATATGATGTTTGAGAAAAACAAGAAAAATATGTCTTACTACAACACACCATTCGGAAATCTTTTGGTGGGAATCAATGCAACGGATGTCAAAGTGAATGAGACAGAAGATAATATTGACATCAAAGTCGATTATAAGCTGGAAGTGAATTATGAACATCTGGCAGAGTGCAGCATTTCCATGAATATCATGTCGAAAGATACGAAGGATTTTAGGATATAAGGAGTGCAAGTGAGAAGAATGCATTTATGCATTCGGCGAACGATGAATGTTAATCATGTGCCGTTTTTGCACATGATATGATAATCGTGAAGTTGAGGTAGTGTATTATGAAAAATTGTAAAATGGCATTCACAATCGGTTTGGTGTTTGCAGTAATGATGTTGGTTGCAGCCTGCACAGACAGCAACAAATCAGACAATCATATATTTGATCATGAAAGTTTGGATGTTGATGAATATGTGTATCCGTCTGATTTTGATCTTGGAGATGATTTAAAGGGCACAAATTCAGAATCTGATGCAGGATTTGAAGAATTATCAGCAATGATCGGAACGTATCATTATACTTCCGATTATGGAACAGGTCGATTAATGATTGAAGCGACAGAGGATGGCATTGATATTTCTGATTATGAATCGGAGGACACCTATAGATTTCTGGCAAATGAAACAAATGTAAAAAATGAAGAGGAAAACAAAGTATATCTGGAATACCCGGCACAGGTGTATGAAGATGATACGGTTATTTTTGAGTATTACATTTTAGAAAAAGCTAGTGATGGAATTGATGTGTATTATAGTCCATCTTCTTTTGACGAAGCTGAATTATTGTACCATGCTGTCAGGGAAAACTAAAAGAGGATTGCGAGATATCATATGATAGGTTATATTTTATTCGAATCAATTTTAACAAAATCAATTTGAATAAAAATAAACTAAATTTGCAGAAAGGTGATTTCTATGTTTATTGGCAGAGAAAGAGAGTTAGCATCCTTAAAAGAATTCTATGAAAAAGACAGAATTGGCGGATGAGGATGTTTTGCTGCTTACATTGGATTCACTTTATGGATGAGACAGAAGATAGCATTGATATCAAGGTAAATTATAAGCGGAAAGTCAATTATGAACATCTGGCAGAGTGCAGCATTTCCATGAATATCATGTCGAAGGATACGAAGGATTTTAGAATTTGAGTTTATATTGAGCCATCCACAGCGGATGGCTCTTATTCATAAAAATAGAATGTTCGCAGTGCATATTTTTTATTCAACTCAATTTTAACAAAATCAATTTGAATAAATGAGTTTTACAAGGAGGGTGTAGATGGGGATATATCGTTTGCGGGGCATCTTATCCGGGTGGAAGACTCGCCGCTATATGTCTGGACACGGGAGAAGAGTATTATTCCGCACCGGCAGTAATTTAAAAGAGTCAAAAGAGTGATATTGACGAGTCAGTTCAGTTATAGAGATGATGAAAGAAAATGATTAATATAAAGATACACCAGAAGAGAGGTGAACATAAATCACACTGTCACAGAGAGGAGAAAATGTATGAAAAAAAGAATTCTAGCAGCTATGCTTACTTTGTCTATGGTTGTGTCCATGACAGCATGCGGAAATTCAGAAGCAGGAGGATCCAAGGATTCAGCTAAAAATAACGGTAATGGGGATGAACCATATACAGTTACCATGGTTCTGAATGGAAGCACACAGCCGGATGAAGAAAGAATCGAACAAAAAATCAATGAGATTCTTGAACCGGAACTTAATGCGAATCTTGATATTGTTGTGCTGCCGTGGGCAAGTGCAAGCCAGCAGTTACAGCTTATGTTATCAGGGGATGAAAAAATTGATGTTTTTTATACCCAGGCAACCAATGCAGTGCAGTATATGAATGCAGGACAGATTATAGACATGTCTGAACTGATCGATAAATATGGAACAAACATCAAACAGATTTATGGAGAGGATATAGCTAAGATCAATCAGATCGAAGGCTTCGTATATGGCGTGCCAAATCAGATTGAACGAGGAAGTATTCCTGCCGTATTCATGAGAAAAGATCTGGTGGAGAAGTACAATATTGATACATCACAGATTAAAGAACCAAAAGATCTGGAAAGTGTTTTTGAGACAGTAAAAGCGGGAGAACCGGATATGACAATGTTATATTCGATCAATGACGGTGATACACCGGTTACAAGATTATTCCGTGGAGATAATCTGTCAGATAACAATTATCTTGGTGTACTCATGGATCAGACGAACAGCACAAAATTAGAAAACTTCTTTGCGACAGACTGGTTTAAAGATACAACTACCATGCTGTATAACTGGTATCAGAAGGGATATATCAGCCAGGATGCAGGAACCAACACAGAGAACTGGAGAACAGTATGCAAGGCTGGAAATTTATTTTCACTGTTTTTTGCTTATCATCCTGGAACACCGGTAGAATTTGAAAGCTCCACCGGCTATGATTTTGAGATCGTGCCATTTTATAATGAACCGATCATAAATAGCTCATCCTATAACGGTGTTACATTCTCAATTGCCCAGAATTCAGAAAATCCGGAGAAAACAATGGAAGTACTGGATTATATCTACGGAAGTTCAGAGATCATGAATCTTTTAAACTGGGGTGAACAGGATAAAGACTATGTGATAGAAGATGCTGATAATGGCATTATCAATTTCCCGGAAGGAATCACTTCTGATAATGCAGGCTATAACTTAAACCTTGGATGGGAATTGCCAAATCAGTTTATTGCTTATAAATGGACTGGTTCCGACCCGAAATTATGGGAAAAAATGGAAGAATTTAACAGCTCTGCAAAGAGTTCCAAAGCAGTAGGATTTTTATTTGACAGCAGCAATTATTCAAGTGAGATCGCAGCTCTTTCCAATATTGTAAAACAATACAGTGGAGCGCTTTATAGCGGTTCCGGAGATCCAGATGAACTTATTCCGGAATTGTTAGAAGCATTAGATGATGCGGGAATCAATGAAGTGATCCAGGCAAAACAGGAACAGTTAGATGCTTTTCTTGCAGCAAAATAATCAGGTTCAGAAGGAAAGTCCCACAGATACAACGTGGGACTTTTTTCATAAAAGGAGAAACTTATGAAGAAGAAAAAGAACAAAGTTAAGGAATATCTGCCGCTCTATCTGATGATGCTTCCGGGATTATTATATCTGCTGATCAATAATTATCTTCCGATGACAGGTATTATACTTGCTTTCAAAAAGTTGAATTTTTCAAAAGGAATTTTGGCAAGCCCGTGGGCAGGACTGGATAATTTTAAATTTTTGTTCTCGTCAAAAGATGCCTGGATTATTACAAGAAATACATTGCTATATAATATAGCTTTTATTCTTGTCAATATGGTCGTTGGGATTGCAATCGCAATTTTAATCTGCGAGGTTAAGAACACAAAAATGAAAAAAATATACCAGAGTGCTATATTATTGCCATTTTTGATGTCAATGGTCATTTTAAGCTATATTGTGTATGCGCTTTTAAGTGCCGAAAATGGTCTTGTAAACAATACGATCCTGCCATTATTGCATATAGATCCGATCCAGTGGTATCAGAAACCAAAATACTGGCCGGCGATTCTTATCATTGCGAACTGCTGGAAAGGAGTGGGATACGGATGTCTGATTTATATTGCATCTCTGATCGGTATTGATCCGACTTATTATGAGGCAGCAAGACTGGATGGAGCCACAAAGTGGCAGGAAATCACAAAAATCACATTGCCATGCCTGGTACCGACAATCATTACGCTGTTATTATTGAGCATTGGAAGAATCTTCTATTCTGATTTTGGATTATTTTATCAGGTTCCGATGAACTCCGGTGTGTTGTTCCCAACAACAAACGTAATTGATACGTATGTATATCGTGCATTGATCGAACAGGGAAATATCAGTATGTCATCCGCAGCGGGTGTATACCAGTCATTAGTAGGTTTTGTCATTGTCATGTTAAGTAACTGGATCGTTAGACGTGTAGATAAAGACAGAGCATTGTTTTAGGAGGAGAGTCCATTATGACAAATTCAAAAAAAACAAAGAGATACCAGTTTTGGATCAATCTGATACTGATAGTGATGACATTGACCATTATTTTACCATTTTTGCTGGTATTTATTTCATCCATCACGGATGAAACAGTGTTGATCCGGAATGGATATTCCTTTTTCCCGGAAAAGGTAAGCTTTTATGCATATCAGTATATTATCAGACAGGGAGAGAAAATACTCCGTGCGTATGGCGTTACAATTCTTATTACAGTAGTAGGTACCTTTTTAAATCTGATGTTTTCAGCATTACTGGCATATCCGCTGTCTGTGAAGACATTGCCTTATAGAAGGCAGATTACTTTTTTTGTATTTTTTACAATGTTATTTAATGGCGGTTTAGTACCTACATATCTGATGTACGTAAATTATTTTCATATAAAAAATACAATATGGGCACTGATAATTCCTAATTTGTTGCTGAGTGCGAACAATGTGCTGATGATACGGAGCTATTTTATGACAAGTATTCCGGAAGCATTGTATGAAGCGGCAAAAATTGATGGCGCAGGACATACAAAAATCTTTTTTCAGATTACGTTTCCACTTGGTAAACCTATCCTTGTAACCATGGGATTATTTTCGGCACTGGCATATTGGAATGACTGGACAAATGGTTTATACTATTTATCAGGAAATCAGGGACAGAAATTATATAGTATCCAGAATCTTTTGAATCAGATGATCACTGATATCCAGTATCTTGCAAGCGGTAAGGTTGCCGGAAATATAGGGGCAGAAGTTGCAAAACTTCCGACAACGTCCATAAGGATGGCAATTGCTTTTATAGCAATGCTTCCATTATTTATCATTTATCCGTTTTTACAGAAATATTTCGCAGAGGGTATTACGCTAGGGGCAGTAAAAGGTTAAAGGAACATCATGGCGTTTGGAAAAAAGATGAATTTAAAAAGACGAAAAAAGAAATCTTTAGCACAACAGAGTAAGCAAATATTAATTTTAATGACAGTCATTCTGGTAATTATTCTGGGAGGATGCACTTATGTTATAAACAAAACAAGTGGGCAGATTTACGAACAGATGAGCCAGATGGCACAGTTGTATGCGCAGGAGCTTGACAATCGTTTTTTGAGGATCAGCCGGAATCTTTTTTCTACGATCATGGATACCAATGAGACAAATTCCACGTTCTGGGGAAATGTAAATCTGATGAAGAATGGGGATTATTCGGAGTATGCGATCGGAAAACTCAGAGAAGAATATTTTTCTTCGGCATGGGAATATGGAACGGAATACAGGATTTTTTTATACACACATGATACGGATAAATTATATCAGCTTTCCCTGTCTTCGGATGGAAATTACACAATGTCACCTGATATTGCAGCGTCTATCCGTGAACAGATAGACAAATTAGATGAAAAGACATATGCAGTGAAGCGGAAGTGGGATGTTTTGGAGTGTGATAATGAGGTATATATCTGTAAAATTGCACAAAAAAATGGAATTGCCTTAGGATGCATTGTAAATGTAAAAAGTATCTTAGAACCATTCTCAAAGCTTTCGTTGGGAAAGCATGGATATGTAAGCCTTGTCGATCAGGATGAGGTCTGTATAGGTATGTTAGACCAGAGCGGAATCATATCAGAGCCGCAAAGTATGAATACCAAAAATACTTATACGATCCGTCAGGGATTATCCAGAGCACCCTTTGAAATCAGGATCGGGATTTCTTTAGGCGGTGTCTTAAGCCTGATGGCGGGAAGTCTGCTCGGGATGACAGTATTGATCTTTATGATTCTTATTATGAGTGGGATATTGCTTTTTCATGTGTATTCCAATATTATGAAACCGCTTAAAGTGTTCACACAAAACCTTCAGCAATATGATGAGGGCGGATATATGCTGAACATGACGGAAGGAAATCTGCTTGAATTAGAGCAGATTGATGGAAAATTCCGTACAATGATCCATCAGATCCGCAAATTGAAGATCACGCTATATGAACGGGAATTAGAGAAACAGAAAATTGAGATGGATTATCTGAAAATGCAGATCCGGCCGCATTTTTATTTGAATTGCCTGAACTTTATTTACAGCATGATCGACTTTGGCGATTATGAACACGCAAGGGCAATGACAAAAATCACTTCGGATTATCTTTCATATATTTTTCGGAATACAACGGACAGAGTTCCGGTTTTAGCGGAATCAAAGCATTGTGAAGATTATTTAAAAATCCTGCTGCTGCGGTATCCGGATAAGTTTACCTATTATATTGAAGTTCATGATGAAGTGGCAGATGCGGAGATATTTCCATTCTTAATACAGGTTTATGTTGAAAATGCTGCAAAACAGGCATTGATGGCAGATGAAAAAATGCTGATCTCAGTTACGGTATATCCTGAGGACAGGGACGATGAAAAATACGTTAATATTTTTATCTCGGATACGGGAAAGGGATTTCCGGACGAAATATTATGTAAACTACAAAATGGACAAAACATTTCTGACAATGGAAAACATATCGGTATTTGGAACTGTATGAGGCGGTTTCAGTATTATTATGGGGATCAGGGAGAGATCCATTTCAGCAATAGTCCATTAGGTGGTGCCGTTGTGGATATTCATGTTCCATATAAAATCGGAAGGAGCGATACACAGGAATGAAATTATTGCTGGTGGATGATGAACGTTATGTGATTGAAAGTATAAAGAAAAATATCTGCTGGGAGCGGACAGGTATTACTGAGATTTATACAGCATTTACAATGAAACAGGCGCAGGAAATTATAACAGCTGTTAAAATGGACATTATTATCAGTGATATTGTGATGCCTGCTGCAACAGGATTTGATCTGGTGCAATGGGTGAGGGAGCAGAATTTCAGGATACAGGTTATTTTTTTGACCAGTTATGCGGAATTTGACTATGCAAGACGTGCGATACAGCTGGAAAGCGTTGAATATCTGCTAAAACCAATTGATTTTGAAAAACTGGAAGAAGCATTAAAAAAAGCAGAACAGGAAGTGCTTCAGGAAAAACATATAGAAAAACTTACAGAAGCGAGTGAACAGTGGGAAAAAGACCGGACAATCCTGCAAAAGGATATCTGGAGAAATTTATTGAGCGGTAACATGACACAAAACCAGTTCTGCGAATCCGCAAAAAGGATGGATCTGTATCAGGATGGATTGATATATTTTAAACTGATCTGCTTTTATATGGATCATAAAGCGGAAGAGACACAAAAGTGGGAACCTTCCACCATCGAATTTGTCATGCAAAATGTGTTGACGGAGTTATTTAATTCCTTTTATGCCAGAGTGGACACCGTATTTTGTGAAAACGAATGTCGATACTGGGTGGTTCTGTCAACGGATAAAATGCCGGAAGAAGGAGAAAAAATAAGGGAAAAAGATCTGCTCAATCATTTTGTGCAATGGATGACAGATCATGTACATTCCTATTTTTGGTGTGGAGCGGGAAATTGGAGTGGATTTTCTGAAGTGACCGCACAGGCTGACGATTTGCAGAAGATGCGTGAAAGCAGTCTGTCGGTATGGAATGAGGTTATATATCTGTATGAGTTCCAGCCAAGTGGAACAGTCTATAAAAATCCGGAGCTGGATACATGGAAAACCCTTTTGGCAGGGGAGGAAGTGGAAGCAGTCATAGCAAGCATACGCAGTTATCTGGAGACAGTCAGGAAGAATGAGATGATCACACGGCAGTTTTTGCTGTCATTAAGGACGGACGTTACACAGATGGTGTATGTATGGCTGTCAGAGATGGGGATTTATGCCAATGCACTTTTTTCAGATAAAGAGAGTGAGAATTCCATGCTCGGTGCTGTAAATGGATTTAACGAAATGATGGAGTATGTAGAAAATCTGATGCGGAAAGCGGTTGGATATAAATTATATATCACAAAAGAAGACTCTGTCGCAGATCAGATATGTACATATATTGACAGTCATTTCAGGGAAGAGATACACAGAGATGAACTGGCAGAATTAGTCTATTTGAATACAGACTATATGTCTCGGATGTTCAAAAAAGAAAAGGGAGTATCTATAAGCAATTATATATTGCAGAAAAGGGTAGACGAAGCAAAAAAACTTTTGTGTGGCAGCAGTCTTCCAATCAATACGGTTTCATTACATATTGGATATAGTAATTTTTCCTATTTTACAAAAATGTTTAAGGAGAATACAGGATTGACGCCACTGGAATATAGAAGGAAATTTGGAGAGGGAACACACGTATGACAGAACAGAAATTAACAGAACTTTTGAGAGACATGTCTCTGGAAGAAAAAGTAAATCAGATGAGTCAGGTGACAGGAGGATTTTTTAATGGTGAAATCGTTGTCACAGGTCCTATGGCGGATAAGGGATTTACAGAAGACAATGTAAATCTTGCAGGATCAGTCATCGGATCCATGGGCGCTGAAACCCTGAAAAGTATACAAAAAAACTATATGGAAAAGCATCCGCACCATATTCCATTACTGTTTATGCTAGATGTCATAAATGGTTATAAGACGGTGTTTCCAATTCCGCTTGCGCAGGGAGCTTCCTTTGAACCGGAATTGTCAGAACAGTGTGCATCTGTGGCAGCAAAGGAGGCTTCGGTCAGCGGACTTCATGTGACATTTGCACCTATGACAGATCTGGTAAGAGATGCAAGGTGGGGACGTGTCATGGAATCAACGGGAGAAGATCCTTACCTGAACAGTCTATTCTGTGCAGCAATGGTGCGTGGATTTCAGGGAAACAGCCTGAAAGATAACTATGCAATTGCAGCATGTGTCAAACATTTTGCAGGATATGGTGCACCGACAGCAGGGAGAGATTATAATACGGTAGAACTTTCAGAACATACATTCAGAGAGTTCTATCTGCCATCGTATCAGGCGGGAATAGATGCAGGTGCAGCTCTGGTTATGACATCTTTTAATACAGTCAATGGAATCCCGGCAACCGGAAATAAAAAGTTGATGCGGGACATTTTGAGAGAGCAGATGAAGTTCGACGGTGTACTTATATCAGACTGGGCAGCCATCGAGGAGACCATTTACCACGGATATTGTGCAGACAGAGAAGAAGCAGCAGTGCGTGCAGTGGAAGCAGGCGTAGATATTGACATGATGACAGGAATTTACAGTGAAAATCTGTGTCAGATGGTCAGGGATGGAAAAATAAGAGAAGAACTTATAGATGAGGCATGTCTTCGTATTCTGCGGCTTAAAAATAATCTGGGACTCTTTGAGAATCCATATAAAGATGCAGATCAGAAAAAAGAAAAGGAATATATTTTATGTGAGGAGCACCGGAATCTGGCTAGGGAAGCTGCAAAAAAATCTTTTGTTTTGTTGAAAAATGAGGAACATATTCTGCCTTTAGAGCAACAGAAAAAGATTGCCTTTATTGGTCCGTATGTAGATAACAGAAACCTGCTTGGAGCATGGTCGTTTATCGCAGATGCAAAAGATGTTATGACGCTGCATGAGGCAGTACAGGAACAGTACGTTTCAGAAAACAGTACATTTTGCCAGGGATCACCAATGTTAGGGGCGGATGTATGTCTGGAAGGATTTGGAGAACAACAGCAGCAATCCTATACTAAGGAGCAGGAGGAACATATGCTGCAGGAGGCGGTACAGGCAGCAGAAGAGGCAGATATCGTAGTACTTGCAATAGGAGAAGACCGTTTACAGTCGGGTGAAGCAACCAGTAACGCAAATATCAGAATCCCTGAGGTGCAGGAAGCATTGCTTGATAGAATTGCGGAAGTCAATCAAAATATTGTAGTGGTTTTATTTTCAGGACGCCCGTTAGACATACGTGAAATAAACAAAAAGGCAAAAGCCATCCTTCAGGTGTGGCTGCCTGGAACAGAAGGAGCGAGGGCAATTGCGGACACTTTATTTGGAAAATATAATCCAAGCGGAAAACTGCCGATGAGTTTTCCATACTGTGTAGGACAGGTACCGGTACATTATAATGAATATTCAACAGGACGCCCACATGTAGAAGGCAAAGATAAAGACAGATTCCGCTCGAAATATCTGGATATTCCAAATGAGCCATTGTATCCATTTGGATACGGTGTGAGTTACACAACATTTGAGGTATCAGATATTCATTTGGATCGGACATGGATGGATACATCGGGACAGATCGAAGCGGAGGTAACTGTAAAAAATACAGGAAACTGCACGGGAACAGAAACCCTGCAGCTTTATATCCATGATATTGCGGCTTCTGTAGTGCGTCCGGTCAGAGAATTGAAAGATTTTAAGAAGGTTACGCTTCGTCCGGGAGAGGAAAAGAAGGTAGTCTTTACCATAACAGAACAGCAGCTTCTTTTTTTGACGGAGAATGGAATCTATGAGAGCGAAGCAGGAGAATTCGAAATATTTATCGGAAAAGATAGTTTGACAGATAATAAAGCTTCATTTGTATTGAAGAAATAAGGAAGAAGTGAAAAAAGGCTTCCAACCCATCCGGGCTGGAAGCCTTTCCCATTCATTCTTATTTTGTCTTAGATTTCTTAGCGGCCTTTTCTTCATTCATGGATTTTTTCTCTTTCTGAAGTTCTTTGTTGGCGCTCTCAGCTTTTCTCTTTAACTTGGTTCTCCAGCTTACTTTGCCTTCCGGTTTCTCTAATGGACCGCGGACACCGGTAACTTTCGTGATATAAATACCACTTACTGTAGCTTTGACTTCTTTTTTCACAGGGATCATATCAAAACATGCATCATCAGCGATCAGAGTCATAACCTTTGGTCCGACCTTAGCCTTTACGATCGGAAGCTTGGAACGGCGCATAAGCTTTGGTGTCTGGTCAATGACTGCCTGTGGCAGACCGGACTGGTTCAGACGCATTCTCTTCTTATCAATAATCAACATGGTAACAGTCTGTGCAGTTGCAGCAAGCTGTGCATCCTGCTCGTCTTTTCTCTTCTGAGCTTTCTTTCCGAGGAAATATAAAGCAATTGTTGCAGCAATAAGCACTGCTAAAATAACTAATAATACAATTGTTACTGGACTCACAACGAAAATCCTCCCTAATTTCAAATTCGTGTTTTATTGTAGCATTGATTTTTGGAAAAAGCAATGTGATTTTGGGGAAATACCTTTTATTTTAGGGAAAATTGTGATATGTTATAAAAGTTAGACGGCAGACTCCGTCTTTTGGATTTCCGGCAGAAAAGCCGGAAAAGGAAATGAGGAAAAGAAAGGTAAGATTAAATGAAAAAGAGAGTGTTAGCACTTTTATTGTGTGTATCCACAGCGATCAGCATGACAGGATGCGGCAGCAAAGGTGAATCAGTTGAGGCAACGGAAGCAGTAGAGAACACCGAAAGCACAGAAGAGGTGCCGGCAGTTCCGCTTGCACAATATGATCTGAAGGGATCGGATTATGTGACATTGTGTGACTACAGTGCAATCCCGGTTACGATTTCAGGAGATTATGACGTCACAGATCAGGATGTGCTTGATTATGTGGAAAAGATTTTTACACAGGGCGGACCTTTTTATACGGCTGATCCGGACAAGACAACAGTGGAAGAGGGCGACATTGTAAACGTAGACTATGTCGGAAAATTAGACGGTGAGGCGTTTGGCGGTGGAACAGCAGAGGATCAGAATATTGATGTGTCCAACAATTCTTCCACAAGCGGTTCCGCTTACATTGATGGATTTACAGACGGACTGATCGGTGCATCAGTAGGCGATGTGATCGATTCTAATGTGACGTTCCCGGATGAATACCCGAATAACCCGGATCTTGCCGGAAAAGAAGTTGTATTTACGTTTACGGTTAATTCTATCCAGAAGGAAGTGACCATGGATACGATGGATGATGAATTTGCATCGAAACAGTTTGGTGCGGATTCCGTGGATGGAGTGTACAAGCAGGTACGCCAGTATCTGGAGTCCAGCGCAGAGAGCACTCATAAAAATGATATTTACTCCGCTTTGGAGGATTATCTGTTAGAAAATTGTACCGTTGATATGCCGGCAGATTACAGATCTGATGTGATCGAAGCGATCCGTGCCAATTTCATTGACCGTTATTGCTCCGGGGATGAGAGCCAGATGGAAACGGTACTCAGCTCTTACGGCTATACAGAAGAGAGCATCGAGCAGGAATGGTCTGACAGTGTGGAGAGCAGTATCAGGTTAGAACTGATCGTAAAAGCCATTGCAGAAAAAGAAGATATCCAGATTGACGATACGGAGTTTGAAGATTATGTAAGCACGATCGTAAGCAGCGGCGGTTTCGGTGATGCTGATACGTTATATAGTAACTATGGTTATGGCGATTATGTTTACGGAAAGAATCAGATCCGTGTGATTTATCTTGCAGGATTAGTTTTAGATAAATTGGCAGAGACAGCAGAGGTTACGGAGAACGCAGTAGAAGAAACGACAGAATCTGTGGAAAGTACAGAATCTACAGACAGCACAGAAGAATAAGAAAACGATACCGAAACAGAGGTATGAGATCATAAAAGAGTCGACAGACGTTGATGAGAGAAAGGGAGAGTAGAAAAATGGAATTAGTAAATGTAAGAGATTTATTCCGCAGACAGGATGAGTATGTGGATCAGACCATCGCGATCGGTGGCTGGGTGAGAAACATCCGTAACTCCAAAAACTTTGGATTTATCGTGGTAAACGACGGAACTTTTTTTGAGCCGGTCCAGGTTGTTTATTCCGATGTTCTGGAAAATTTTGAAGAGGTAGAAAAATTAAATGTCGGAGCAGCAATTATCGTTACCGGTAAATTAGTTGCGACTCCTGGCACAAAACAGCCATTTGAAATTCAGGCTGAAAAAGTGGAAGTAGAAGGTCCTTCTACACCGGATTATCCACTGCAGAAGAAAAAACACAGCTTTGAGTATCTGAGAACCATCTCTCATTTAAGACCGAGAACTAATACTTTTGAGGCTGTATTCCGTGTGCGTTCCCTCTGCGCTTATGCAATCCATAAATTTTTCCAGGAGAGGGATTTCGTGTATGTGCACACACCACTGATCACCGGAAGCGATTGTGAGGGCGCCGGCGAGATGTTCCAGGTAACCACACTTGACATGAACGATCTTCCAATGACAGAGGATGGAAAAGTAGATTACAGCAAAGACTTCTTTAATAAACCAACCAATCTTACCGTAAGCGGACAGCTGAACGGTGAGACTTATGCGATGGCATTTAAGAACATCTATACCTTTGGACCTACTTTCCGTGCAGAAAACTCCAACACGACAAGACACGCAGCAGAGTTCTGGATGATCGAGCCGGAGATCGCATTTGCAGATTTAGAGGATGATATGATCTTAGCTGAGAGCATGTTAAAATATGTCATCAACTATGTATTAGAGAATGCACCGGAAGAGATGGCATTCTTCAACAGCTTTATCGATAAAGGGCTGTTAGAGAGATTACAGCATGTTGCAAACTCTGATTTCGCGCGTGTGACTTATACAGAAGCAGTTGAGATTTTAGAGAAGAACAACGATAAATTTGATTACAAAGTATCCTGGGGCTGCGATCTTCAGACCGAGCATGAGCGTTATCTGACTGAGCAGGTATTCAAACGCCCGGTATTTGTAACTGATTATCCAAAGGAGATCAAAGCTTTCTACATGAAGTTGAATCCGGACGGAAAAACAGTTGCGGCAGTAGACTGTCTGGTTCCTGGCATCGGTGAGATCATCGGAGGAAGCCAGAGAGAGGATGATTACGAAAAATTACTTGCAAGGATCAATGAACTTGGACTGAAAGAGGAAGATTACAGCTTCTATCTTGACCTCCGTAAATACGGTTCTGCAAGACATGCAGGATTCGGACTGGGATTTGAGCGTTGCGTAATGTACTTAACAGGTATGTCCAATATCCGTGACGTTATCCCATTCCCAAGAACGGTAAATAACTGCGAATTATAAAATTGTATTTCATATCGTAGGTGATTGCGAAAACAATTGTGTTTTTTGTCATCTACGATATTTTTAGACAATTGCGAAACTCATGAAAATCTAAATTGAATTGTGAAAATTTAACAAAAGCTTGAGAAAACACTGGGGAGCGGTCGGTACTTAGAAGGCAGGTACGATGTCAATCGTGACTGGCTTCTTAGTACCGTTACCAGCGACACGTAGCGGGAGCGTGTTTTCGAAAATTTTGTTGAGTTTGAACAATTGAAAGAAGAGTAGGATGAGTTTCGCAATTGCCTGCTACGATATTTAGATGACAAGGAGAAGGATTGTATGAGATATGTTTTGGAAAATGACACATTGCGTGTGGAGATCGATTCTTTTGGGGCAGAACTTAAATCCGTAAAGAGAAAATCCGACGATAAAGAGTACATGTGGTATGCGGACAAAAAATACTGGGGAAGAACCTCCCCTGTGTTGTTTCCGTTTGTGGGGAACTGCAGAAATAAAGAGTACCGCTATGGCGGAAAAACGTATGCAATAGGGCAGCACGGCTTTGCAAGGGATATGGAACATACCATGGAATCCCAGACAGCGGACACCATCTGGTTTTCCTTACATTCCAATGAGGAAACGATGGAAAAGTATCCATTCGCGTTTGTTTTGAAAATTGGATACAATTTGACAGGCAATGAATTAAAAGTTATGTGGAAAGTGGAAAATCCGGATACAAAGACCTTATATTTTTCCATCGGCGCACATCCGGCTTTCTTATGTCCGTTTCATGACGAAGAAAGCAAGCTTGGATATGGCCTGCAATTTGCAGGACTAAAGGAAGTGCATCATCATGGAAATACACCGGATACCGGACTGGCAGTAATGAGTGAAGATATTGTGATCCCATTGGAGGATGAGAAAGTGTACTTTACACCGGGATTTTTTGACCGCTGCACTTATATGGTGGAAGGAAAACAGACCGGGGAAGTTTCACTGGTCACACCGGATGGAAAGCCTTATGTGACCATGGATTTTGACGCACCTTTATTTGCAATCTGGTCACCGGAAGGAAAAGACGCACCGTTTGTCTGTATTGAACCATGGTATGGAAGATGTGATGCAGATGATTTTGATGGTACATTAGAGGAACGGGCATACGAGAACGCAGTGGAGCCGGAGCAGACATTTGAGGCTTCTTACAGCATCCGTTACCTGTAAAAAAGAAGACAACTTTCATCTGCCACGGCAGGACATAAGCGCTCATTTTAAAAAATCCGCATAAGCAGCCGGATTGCTTCATATATATAGACAGAAGTGAAAGTCTGGCGGTGGCGGATTGGGAACAGGATTGAGATTAAGGGCGAGAGATGCAAAGGAAAACCCGGCAAAAGTGCTGGCAATGGTTGTTTTTATCATGTTTATCATAAGTGCGTTATTGTTATTGCTTCTGGCATTGCTTTTATACCGGCTGGAGCTCTCGGAGGCAGTTGTCAAAGTGGCAGTGATCGTTATTTATATCATAACGGGGCTGACTGGAGGCATTCTGATGGGAAAAAAGATCAGGGATAAAAAGTTCCTCTGGGGATTTGTGGCAGGAACGGTTTATTTTGGAATTTTGTTTGCCGTCTCACTGATCATAAAGGGGGGAGCAGGCATTGAACCGGTGAAAATGATCACAACCTGGGTGCTCTGTGCGTGTGCGGGAACTGCCGGCGGCATGATCAGTTAAAAAAATGCTTTTCTTATGAAAAACTATGTGTTATACTATAAAATAGTGAAAAAAGATTTTTAAAGGAGAAATAATCATGAAACACGTTAAAACATTAAATACTAGAAAATTACAGAACACAGTAAAAAAAGGTGGATGCGGCGAATGTCAGACATCCTGCCAGTCTGCTTGTAAGACATCCTGCACAGTAGGAAACCAGACTTGCGAGAACAAATAAGTTTTAACTCAAAAGTGAATAATGACACTCACAAACGACCGTTCGCGCAGCGTGCGGTCATTTGTACGTTATAGATATGTGTAATGATTGCACATATTATGAGGAAAAGATGATAGAAAGTGAGGAAATATTATAGTGGTTCATCAGTACAAGAACAACGGCTATGATATTGTTCTGGATGTAAACAGCGGTGCAATCCACGTAGTTGACGATGTGACATATGATGTCATTGAGATGTATGCTGCACGTGAGAACGTAGCAGATACCTCTGCGGAAGAGATTGTAACTGCATTATCCGGCAAATATGGAAAAGAAGAAGTAGAAGAAGCGATTGACGAAGTTCAGACATTGATCAAAAATGAGGAACTTTTCACAAAGGACACCTATGAAAACTATATGATGGATTTCAAAAAGCGCCCGACCGTTGTAAAAGCCCTTTGTTTACATATCGCACATGACTGCAATCTTGCCTGTCGTTACTGCTTTGCAGAAGAGGGCGAGTATCATGGAAGAAGGGCATTGATGTCCTTTGAGACCGGTAAAAAAGCATTGGATTTCCTGATCGCAAATTCCGGTAACAGAAGAAACTTAGAGGTGGATTTCTTTGGTGGAGAACCTCTTATGAACTGGCAGGTTGTAAAAGACCTCGTAGCCTACGGAAGAGAGCAGGAGAAGATCCACAACAAGAACTTCCGTTTTACACTTACTACAAACGGCGTTTTATTAAACGATGAGATCATGGAATTTGCCAACAAAGAAATGGGCAATGTGGTTTTAAGCATTGACGGAAGAAAAGAAGTCCATGATCATATGAGACCATTCCGCAAGGGAGCGGGAAGCTATGACCTGATCGTGCCGAAGTTCCAGAAATTTGCAGAGAGCCGCAATCAGGACAAGTATTATGTGAGAGGTACTTTCACACACAATAACCTCGATTTCTCCAATGATGTGCTGCATCTGGCAGATCTTGGATTCAAACAGATCTCAGTAGAACCTGTAGTGGCACAGCCGACCGAGGATTATGCGATCCGTGAGGAAGACCTTCCACAGCTTTATGAGGAATATGACAAGCTGGCTGCTGAGATGGTAAAGAGACATAAAAATGGAAATGATTTCAATTTCTTCCATTTTATGATAGATCTGGAGGGTGGACCGTGCGTGGCAAAACGTCTTTCCGGCTGTGGTTCAGGAACAGAGTATCTGGCAGTGACACCTTGGGGTGACCTTTATCCTTGTCATCAGTTTGTTGGAAATGAGGATTTCCTGCTTGGAAATGTGGACGAGGGTATCAAACGTCAGGATATCTGTGATGAATTTAAGTGCTGCAATGTTTATGCGAAAGAAAAATGCCGTAATTGTTTTGCAAAATTCTATTGCAGTGGCGGATGTGCAGCAAACTCCTACAATTTCCATGGAGATATCCACAATGCATACGACATCGGATGTGCACTTCAGAAAAAGCGTATTGAATGCGCAATCATGATTAAGGCTGCCGAGGCAGACGAAGAATAAAGGAAGGGTAAAACAATGAAAAAGAGTAAAGCAGCAGTCATATTGGCAGTGATCCTTGCAGCGTTTGTGGGACTTGCTTATTATGCATCAATTATTCTTTCATCCACCGGAATCGGCGAAGATATGTCAATTCCTCTGGGACTGGATCTCTCCGGTGGTGTTTCCATTACTTATCAGGTAGTGGACGAGAATCCAAGTGCTGAAGATATGAGTGATACCATTTATAAACTTCAGAAACGTGTAGACAGTTATAGTACAGAAGCTTCCGTATATCAGGTTGGAGACGACAGAATTACGGTTGAGATCCCTGGTGTGCAGGATGCAAACCAGATTTTAGAGGATCTTGGTAATCCGGGTTCCCTGGAGTTCCAGATGCCGGATGGAACGGTATTTATGACCGGTGATATGGTCGCAGACGCACAGGCTGCAACCCAGACAGACACGTATGGCAACAAAGAGTATGTGGTTGCCTTAAAACTGACCGATGAGGGTGCAAAGATTTTCGGAGAAGTAACTTCTGAAAACATTGGTAAAAACCTTCCTATCGTATACGATGGAGAGACCATCAGTTATCCACGTGTACAGACAGCTATCACAGGCGGTGAGGCACAGATCACAGGTATGGCAGACTTCGAAGAGGCTGAGACACTTGCAACGCAGATCCGTATCGGTTCTCTTTCTTTACAGCTTTCCGAGTTAGAGTCCTCTGTTGTAGGAGCACAGTTGGGAAGCCAGGCAATCTCTTCCAGTTTAAAAGCCGGTGCGATCGGTCTTGCAATCGTTATGGTATTTATGATCATTATGTACGCAGTACCGGGTATTGCAGCATCCTTAGCACTTGCAATTTATACAACTTTAGTGATCGCAACCTTATATTTATTCGAAATCACACTGACGCTTCCGGGTATCGCAGGTATTATCCTTGGTATCGGTATGGCGGTGGATGCGAACGTTATCGTATTTGCACGTATCCGTGAGGAGATCGCAACCGGAAAATCGGTCCAGACATCTATGAAGATCGGTTTCCAGAAAGCGATGTCAGCTATCTTAGATGGTAACATTACAACCCTGATCGCATCTGTTGTGCTTATGGCGTTAGGTTCCGGTACCGTAAAAGGCTTTGCCTATACATTAATGATCGGTATCATCCTTTCCCTTTTTACAGCGATGGTTGTGACCAGATACATTCTGTATTCTCTGTATGCATTGGGACTGAAGAGTGAAAAACTTTACGGTCGTGCAAAAGAGAGAAAGAGCATTGATTTCATTGGAAAAAAAGCAGTATTCTTTACAATTTCCGGTATCATTATCGCTGCCGGACTGATCAGTATGGGAGTACATTCCGCAACAGAGGGCAAGGCATTGAACTATGGTCTTGACTTTATGGGTGGAACTTCCACAACGGCTGATTTTGGCAAAGATATGACCATCGAAGATATCGAGAATGACATTGTTCCTTATGTGGAAAAAGTAACCGGGGATTCCGATGTGCAGGCAACAAAAGTAGAAGGAACAACACAGGTTACAATTAAGACACGTACCTTAAGTCTTGATGAGCGTCAGGAATTGGAAGATACACTGGCAGAAAATTGTGATGTGGATGCATCCACCATCACTTCCCAGAGTATCAGTTCTACCATCAGTGGTGAGATGCGTTCCGATGCATTGAAAGCGGTTATCGTGTCCTGTATTTTTATGTTACTTTACATCTGGTTCCGTTTTAAAGATATCAGATTTGCAGCAAGTGCGATCCTTGCATTGGTTCATGACGTTCTTGTTGTGATCACAGTATATGCCCTTGTGCGTATTTCTGTAGGAAGTACCTTTATTGCATGTGTTCTTACCATCGTAGGTTACTCTATCAATGATACGATCGTTATTTTTGACCGTATCCGTGAGAATCTTGCATTAAAGACCGGAAAACAGACTGCAGAGGATTTGAGAGAAATCGCAAACAAGAGTTTAACTCAGACATTATCCAGAAGTATCAATACTTCTATTACAACTTTTATTATGGTCGTAATGCTTTACATTTTAGGTGTGGCAAGTATCCGTGATTTCTCACTTCCACTTATGGCAGGTCTTGTATGTGGTGCTTATTCTTCTATCTGCATCGCAACAGAGTTATGGTATGTCATGAAAGTACATTTAGGAAAAAATAAAGCAACAAAATAGTTGTGAAATAGGAAAACGGCTGCCTTCTGGCGGCCGTTTTTGCATTTCACATTTACAGAAAAAACGAAGGGAGACAGGAGAATGCAAAAAGGACTTTTGATCTATCTGATCGTTATGAATCTCATTGGACTTGCAGTGATGGCAATGGACAAAAGCAAGGCAAGACATCATGTATGGCGGATACCGGAGAAAACACTTTTCCTTGTGAGTATTTTAGGCGGCAGTGTCGGAACGTGGGCCGGCATGTATCTGTTTCATCATAAGACAAAGCACTGGTATTTTGTGGTGGGAATGCCGGCGATCCTGATCTTACAGATGTGCATTGCGGTATTGATCTGGAAAACGCATGGGTTTGGGATGTGATAAAGGCATGGTTTGCGACAGCGTATACATTTTTTAAATAAATTTATAATTGAATATTTACAGAAAGTCCTTTATAATGAACTTTAAAATCTGGCGGAAGACAAGGAGGAGTTTATGTACACATTAGAAGATATTCAGGCAGTGGATATGGAAGTTGCACAGGCAATTACCGATGAACTTGACAGACAGAACAGTCATATTGAGCTGATCGCATCCGAAAACTGGGTAAGCCCGGCGGTTATGTCTGCAATGGGAAGTGTCCTGACGAATAAATATGCGGAAGGTTATCCGGGAAAGAGATATTACGGTGGCTGTGAGTGCGTGGACGTTGTGGAAGAACTGGCAAGAAAGCGCGCAAAAGAATTATTTGGGTGTGAGTATGTCAATGTGCAGCCACATTCCGGTGCGCAGGCAAATATGGCGGTACAGTTTGCAATTTTAAAACCGGGTGATACGATCATGGGAATGAACTTAGACCATGGCGGACATCTGACACATGGTTCTCCGGTCAATTTTTCCGGAAGCTATTTCCATGTAGTACCATATGGTGTCAATGATGAGGGATTTATTGATTATGATAAAGTGGAAGAGATTGCAATGGAATGTAAACCGAAAATGATCATTGCAGGAGCATCCGCTTATGCGAGAACTATTGATTTCAAGAAATTCCGTGAGATCGCAGACGCATGTGGTGCAGTGCTCATGGTTGATATGGCACATATTGCAGGACTTGTGGCAGCAGGACTTCATCCAAGCCCAATTCCATATGCACACGTTGTGACGACCACGACACACAAGACATTGCGCGGACCGAGAGGCGGAATGATTTTGAGCAGTCAGGAAGTTGCGGACAAGTATAACTTTAACAAAGCAATCTTCCCGGGTATTCAGGGCGGACCACTGATGCATGTGATCGCAGCTAAGGCAGTCTGCTTCAAAGAGGCATTGCAGCCGGAATTTAAGGTTTACCAGCAGAATATTATTGACAACGCACAGGCACTCTGCAAGGGACTGATGGATCGTGGAATTAAGATCGTATCCGGTGGAACAGACAATCACCTCATGCTCGTAGATCTGACCAATTATGATCTTACCGGAAAAGCAGTTGAGAAACTTCTGGATTCCGTCAACATTACCTGCAATAAGAATACCATTCCAAACGACCCGAAATCTCCATTTGTGACAAGTGGTGTACGTCTTGGAACTCCGGCGGTAACTTCCCGCGGATTAAACACGGCTGATATGGATCAGATCGCAGAGGCGATCGCAATGATGATCAAAGAGGGTGAGCCGGCAGCTGACAAGGCAAAGGCGATCGTGAAATCTTTGACAGAGAAATATCCATTGAAATAAAATAAATTTTTTTGTTGAATAAGAAGTGGTTATCTGCTTCATGAGTAAAAAAGCCTCCCGATAAAAATGTGGGAATTGCGATGAAAGGCAATCCGGATCATTTTTGCCGGGAGGCTTTTGTGGTTTAGGAATGCAGCGTTTTGCAAAAAAATAAGAGTTTAGCAGAAATGATCATCTTGCGAGCACATCAATGATCTGACCAACGTACATGGTGTGCATATCGCCGTCTTTGTACCATTTGTCAGCAATCTCGGAATCGAGGAAGGAATCATCCGTGATTCTGGTAGCAGACATTTTTTCACAGACCAAAACAAGATTTCCCTCATCAATGTATGGGATTCCATGCCGGTAGTCCACGGTAAGCCCTGCGTTTGCAATCTTATCCTCGTTCCGGCCGGAATGGGAGCCACAGTAATTCAAGGCATCGCGGTACTGGTCACTTACAAATGTAAGGGAGAAAAAGTCTCCCGCATCGATCAGTTCCTTGGTATATCTGGAATCACGGACAAAAACATAGACAACATTTTTGCCCCATAAAACACCAACACCGCCCCAGCTAATGGTCATTGTATTGGATTCCTGTTTATTTCCGGCTGTGAGCAGTGCCCATTCTTTGCCGATTTTCGTAAATGGATTCATGTCCAGCATATCAACTGGAATTGGCTGAAATGTATGCATAGGGATCACCTCTCATAATTTTTTTAGGTAGTTTTATTATATTACAGGAGAGTGGAAAAGTCACTTGAAAAAGAAAATAAAATCAGGTTATAGAAAATAAAACAGATAATAACTAATAGTTATACATAACATAAGGCTTCGGAATAATCTTGACATGAAAAAAAGAAAGTATCATAATGGTTGTCAAAGTTAATTTCCCAAAAGTGTAATGGGAAAAGGAGGCCAAATCCTCTGCTCCTGTAAGGACAGTCGCATTTGCTTCGCAAACAAGGAGGATATTATGGATATCAGATTTGAAAAAAGACCGGTATTAAAGGAGAAACCAGACCAGAAGAATCTTGGTTTTGGTAAGTATATGACAGATTACATGTTTGTCATGGATTGGACAAAAGAAGACGGATGGAAAGATGCAAGAATCGTTCCGGAAGGACCTATCACAATGGATCCGGCATGTGTGACACTTCACTATGCACAGGAAACATTTGAAGGTATGAAAGCATACCGTACAGCAGAAGGAAAAATCCAGCTGTTCCGTCCAGAGATGAACGCAAAGAGAATGATCAATTCCAACGCAAGACTTTGCATGCCGGAATTCCCAGTTGATATGTTTGTCGAAGCAGTGGAAGCACTTGTAAAAGTAGAAGCTGACTGGGTTCCATCTGAACCAAACACTTCACTTTATATCAGACCATTTATGTTTGCAACAGAAGCAGCACTCGGCGTACATATGGCAAACGCATACAAGTTTATGATTATCTGCTGCCCGGTAGGTGCTTACTATGCAGCAGGTCTTAACCCGGTTAAGATTCTGGTTGAGGATGAACTTGTCCGTGCAGTAAAAGGTGGTACAGGCTTTACAAAATGTGGTGGTAACTACGCAGGTTCTATTCTGGGACAGGTGAAAGCAGAAAAACTTGGTTATGCACAGGTTCTCTGGTTAGACGGTGAGCATCGTAAATATGTAGAGGAAGTTGGAACCATGAACATCATGTTCAAGATTGCCGGTGAAATCTACACAGCACCGATCGAAGGAACCGTTCTTCCGGGTGTTACAAGAGATTCCATGATCCATCTGCTTCGTGACTGGGGTTACAAAGTAAATGAGACAAGACTTTCCGTAGATGATCTGATGAAAGCCGGACATGACGGTACATTGGAAGAGGTATTTGGTACAGGTACAGCAGCCGTTATCTCACCAGTTGGAGAACTTCGTTACAAAGATGATGTTGTGACAGTCAACAACTTTGAGATCGGTGAACTGACACAGAAATTATATGATACCTTAACCGGTATCCAGTGGGGAAGAATCCCGGATAAATATGGCTGGACAGTAGAAGTAAAATAACTTCTGGACATTTTTCACATATCATAGTATAGTAATCATGTTATAGATGCCTTCATAGATGTAGCAGCATTTATGAAGGCATTTACAATATATATAGCACATTGATAATCGAATAAGGTTTATATTTTCAGATATGCGATCCTGTCTGTGACTGATTGCAGACATTTAGGTTTCTCTTCTAGCGCCATGTACCTGTGAGGACGACCATACACAGGTTAACGAGGAAAAGGGTTATCGAAAATTCGGCGGACGCCCTTTCGTACTTCCCAGTGCGAGATATGCCGGCAAATATGCAGGTGACTGCAAAACAAATACGGTATAATGGGACAATTGAATTCGAATATGATTTAAATTTTAAATAGAAAAGAAGAGGAAATTTAATATGTGTGGAATTATAGGTTATACAGGCAGTGAAAACGTAAAAGATGTTTTATTAGATGCGTTGGAATTATTAGAGTATCGTGGATATGACAGTGCGGGTATTGCAGTGAAAGACGAAACTTCCCATGTGACAAATGTTTATAAATGTGCCGGAAGAGTAAGTGATTTAAGAGCAATTTGTGATTCGAAGAAGATTTTGTCTACCTGCGGTATCGGACATACAAGATGGGCAACTCACGGTGGAGTTACGGATCAGAATGCACATCCGCATCAGCAGGGAAAAGTGACTCTGGTTCATAACGGGATCATCGAAAACTATCGTGAGCTGATCGCTGATTACGATTTGCAGGAAATCCTTCATTCTGAAACAGATAGTGAAGTTGCGGCTGCATTATTAAATCATTATTACAAGGGAGATCCAAAGGAAGCGATCAAAAAAACAGTGAGTAAATTAAAGGGTACCTTTGCGCTTGTGATCCTGTTTGAAGATCAGCCGGATGTGATCTACTCGATCCGGAATATCAGCCCGATCGTTGCAACCATATGCAAAGAGGGAGCAATGCTTGCATCAGATCTGACTGCACTCTGCCGTTTTACAAATGAATACTTTGTTGTACCGGAATATCACATTTTAGAGTTGCACAAAGATCATGTGGTACTTACGGATTTAAATGACAATGTGGTAGAACCAGAATTTTTGTCCGTTGACTGGGAGTTGAACAGCGCGGGAAAGAATGGTTATCCATTTTATATGGAAAAAGAGATTATGGAGCAGCCGGAAGCAATCAAGAATACGATCAAAGACCGTATCGTGAACGGTCTGCCTGATTTTACTTCGGATGGTGTGCCGGATTCTCTTTTTACAGACTGTGACAGAATTTGTGTGGTAGCATGCGGAACAGCCATGCATGCGGGACTTGTGGCACAGGCTCTGGTAAAATCTATCGTTCATGTGCAGATGGACGTAGAACTTGCATCAGAGTTTATGTATTCCGATCCGGTCATTGATGAGAAAACATTGGTGATCGCAGTATCACAGTCCGGTGAGACAATTGATACCTTGGAAGCATTAAAATATGCGAAGAGACAGGGCGCAAAATGTTTATCCGTTATCAACGTAAAAGGTTCTTCCATTGCAAGAGAAAGTGATTATGTGTTATACACCGCAGCAGGACCTGAAATTGCAGTGGCAAGTACAAAAGCTTACACAACACAGCTTTCCGTATTTTATCTTGTGGTTGCAAAAATGGCATTATTGCGAGGTGTCTACACAGAGGAGCAGACAAAGAGCTTTATCGCAGAATTAGAGCGTGTTCCGGAAGTGATGCAGAAAGTATTGGAGAAAAGACGTGACATCCATGTGATCGCAAAGAAGATTCTGGAAGCAAAGGATCTGTTTATGATCGGACGTGGACTGGATTACTCTATTTTACTGGAAGGATCATTGAAACTGAAAGAGGTTTCTTATATTCACTCTGAGGCTTATGCCTCCGGCGAATTAAAACACGGACCAATTGCACTGATTACGACTAACACACCAGTTGTTGCAACGGTAACACAGGAAAAACTCATGTCAAAAGAACTTTCCAATATTAAGGAAGTAAAATCCAGAGGTGCAGATATTGTATTATTTATCAAAGAGGCACTTTCCGGTGATCTTGATACCGAATATCAGGTGATCAAGCTTCCAGATATGCAGGATGAATTTATGGTTTTACCTGCATCGGTTGCATTACAGCTTTTAGCATATTACGTGTCATCCGATAAGGAATTTGATGTTGATAAGCCAAGAAATCTGGCGAAGGTAGTTACGGTAGAGTAAGAATTAAGTTTTGGGGGATTTGGATAAAGAACGGAAATAAAAATTGAGAAGTTGGGAAATCGAATGTTTTGCACAGGAAACAGAACAGGATTGCATGTCTGAGCATATAATATAAGGAAATGTATGAAGAGGTTGTTCATGCCAGATATCAAATATGCCCAGACAGAGGCTGTAGATAAAGGAAGCCTCAAAGTAGAAGTACTTACAAACCGGACCAGAAGACCGATTGAGGGAGCAAGAATCACCATTTCCTATTCGGGCGAGCCGGATTCCACAGTGGAGGAGGTAAGCGCAGATGATTCAGGAATGTCGGAGAAACTTACGCTTGATGCGCCTCCACTTGAATACTCGATGGAACCCTCCGAAAATCAGCCGTTTGCCCAATATACGGTTAAAGTTACCGCACCGGGATATCGTCCCGTCAGTATTTCGGGCGTTCAGATTTTTTCAGAGCAGCTCGCATTGCAACAGGTGCGAATGGCGGAAGAAAATGAAGAGGAAACCCAGATAGATTCCATTGTGATTCCGGTGAATACGCTGTTTGGAGATTTTCCACCGAAAATAGCAGAGTCCGAGATCAAGCCTGTCTCAGAATCCGGGGAGATCGTGTTGAGCAAAGTGGTGATCCCGGAGTTTGTCGTCGTTCACGACGGACCTCCTTCGGATAACAACGCGGCAAATTATTATGTGCGTTACCGTGATTACATCAAAAACGTGGCATCCAGCGAGATATACAGCACATGGCCGGACAGCACGCTGCGCGCCAATATCCTTGCGATCATGTCCTTTACATTAAACAGGGTTTACACGGAATGGTAGGTAGGCAAATAGTTTCAAGTAAATTCTTGGAGAGGAAAAAGAGGTACTTTTGTAGGGAAATAGTGGTTTATCCGGAGAAAAGGAAGTATAGGACAAGCAGCCAGTCTTATAAGGTTGTAGGCTTTTATAATGATTAGAAACTTGGAATAAATTGTTATAGATTTTTGAGAAAATAGCACGTATAATAAAATCAAACATAGATTCACGAAGGGAGCTGATTTTCATATGAGTATAGCAGAGTTAACAAACAAAATTGAGAATTTGTCAGCAGACGATTACAATATGGTAATCATGCTTGTAAACAGACTGTCCGAGAAATCAGAAGCAAATGGACTGAAAAGATTAAGTGAGGACGAGTTAGTAGAAGAACTGTCCGAGTCAATTAGAAAAAGTGACATGGGAGCAACAAAACCAGCAAGAGCAGTATCGAAGAGCATGAGGGAGAAGTATGCAGTTTAATGTAGAACTTTCAGAATTAGCAGAAACTCAATACGATAATATTTTATCGTATATTTCTAATGTATTAAAAAATCCACAGGCTGTAGCAAATGTTATGGATGACTTTGATGATACAGTTGGAAAATTAGAGAAGATGGCAGATACTTTTGGTTTTTGTAAGAGTAAAAGATTGAAAGAAATGGGATTGCATAAGATTAAGTTTGCAAGGCATAGATATCTGTTTGTTTATCGTATCGTTAATGAAACAGTAATCATTGAAGGTATGTATCACGAATTACAGGACTATGAAAATTCAATTATCTAAATTAGGAAGGACAGTACCAATAGATGCTGTCCTTTTTTATATTCTACAACATCACTAATTTCATATCAAAATCCTTGGCTATTACCACCACTGACACCACATTTTCCCAGCGTTATTGTATTAAATGTAAGGAGGACGTAAAAAGAAATGTCCAGACAAAATAGTAAATGCAAAACGCAGGAGGAAAACAATATGTGTAGAAAATTAGTAGTAACAAATGAAATCTTTTTAGGAACAAGAGCTATCTGTTATGAAGCGTACAGCTTACCAAAGGGAGAAGTTGTAGAGTTAACAGAAAAGCAGATTAAGGACATTTTAAAAGGTCTTACAACAGATGAGGTTTATGGTTTGAGATTATCTGAAGCAGGAGAGTTGGAACTTGATACAGATGGATTTTTCACAACAAACATGATGAAAAAGATTCATACAAATACATTAGTTCCAATGGTCGAGGATGATTGTTTAGCAAACCTTTTCTATATTGTGATAGGAACACATAAGGATAAAGCGAATACAATGTATGATGTAATTTCATCACGCTATGAGCGAACCAGTTTCACAGAGGAAAAAGTGAGAACATTGCTTGATATGCATATCATCAGTGCTGGTGCAAAAATGCAGGGAGATAAAATAATCGTTGCTCCATTAGAGAAGCCAGAGCAGTCAAAACCACAGCAGCCAGCAGATACAAAAATTGAGAAAACAGCAGTAGCAGATAATAAAACAAAATAAACCAGTACAAGGCAGGTGCAGATAAAAGCACCTGCCACATTTTTTATAAGGAGCACACTATGAGAGTATATGGATATACAAAGGAAAAGCAAGGATTCATGGAGATAGAAAACACCTTGCAGGCAGAACAGAAATTTGTAGGTGGTTTAATTGAGTGTACTGCATTAACAGAAGATATAGACCTCATCTGTAATGAAGAAGGCTGGCTGATTGGTTTAGAGCCAAGAGTAGCAATCAAAGAGCCAGAGACAATCATAGCAGGAGATTGCTTTATATGTAGACATGACAGGCAAGGTAATTTTCAAAGTATAAAAGAATCTGATTTAGAACTCATCAATTCAAAGGTCAAACCAATTTCAGAGGAGATGTTATTCAGAGCGATTTTACTGCAATACTTTGGATTGGAATAAACTAGTATAAATTCAAGGCACATGTTAACCAGAGCACATTTTATTGTGTTTAATTCAAGAATGTGGTATCATCATAATTGAACATATGTTTGTATATAGGCGGAAAGGAAATTTTATGAATACTGGAAATACATTTAAGAGATTAGTAAAGCAGTTAATAAAAGAGGATGACAAATATGATAACGAATTGAATGCATTTGTTGAGTATTTGGAACAAAATGATTTATTAGATAAATGCTTTGATTTATCTATAAGCGATATAAACCGATATTTTGATTCACTTGTTGGGGTTAGGATTGGAGCTCCAAGTGCATTAAATGCACATATTGCAGCATTATCAAGCTTATTTCAGTATTTGATGATGAAAGAAAACTATAATTTTAGAGAGTTGCATGGATATATAAACATGGCAAGTTTCAGAACTACATATTTGGAAAAAATAGATACAGGGTCAAAAAAAGCAATTATTCCTATGGATCTTTTGCAAAAATTATTATGTAAAATGGATGAATATTTTAATGAAAGAGATAAAAAGAAATCTGATGATAAGTACTATCATTTGATGCTTGCTAGATTGTATATTGAATTATCATTGTTAATTCCATTAAAACCAGGTGTTTTGCTTGAACTGAAACTTGGAGATATAAAGACAAACCAATTTAGAAAGGTAGTATACAATTTTATATCTATACGATTACCTAAGGATGTGAGAAATCATATTATTGAAACAGTAAATTTTGCAGAGCATCATTATGGTGTTACATATTCGGATCAAGATGCGTTGTTTTTCTTTTTGTATAATGCAATAGATGTAAGGCTGACACCAAGCACAATTACTTGGGAATTACAAAAATTATATAAGGCACTAGATATGAAAGAACTTTTAGAAACATATAAATCAGGGACGAGAAATGTTTCGTTGTATACTGTAGAAAGCTACAAAAAGACAGCGATTTTTGAAATGCTTAATAATGGAGTTAGTATAGTATACCTAAAACAACTAACAGGTTTAGATATAGGTACATTATTAGCAGACTATGACGTGGAACAAATAAAAGCTAATGTTGATGTTAAATCTTTTAATATTAATAGTAGCATTGTCAATACAGATTATTACTCATATTTATAATAGATAAGATTTGGTTTAAATTGGAGGAATTCTATTGAAAGAAAATACTATTAGGAATAACTATTTTACAATCCGTTGAAGTGCTATAAATCAACTTAATACAACACAAAGATACCGACTATCAGAAATGGTAGTCGGTATTTTTGTGTTTCAATAGGGTATACCCCAGTGACTTAGTAGGGAGGATATGCAAAAGTATGTCAAGAGGCTGTGATTTGTATATTTGAAATATTTCATAGAAAACAGACAGCTTATTGAAACAGAACAGGGCAAGCACGACAATTTGGTTTATGCATCCTAAGTAACATTGAGATTAATTATAAGAAAAATTATTTTTAAAATGTGGAGGAAACAAACCCATGTCACTAAAATACGCCTACTGTAGAATATCTACAACAGACCAGAATATAGACAGACAAATCATAGCAGTAAAACAATTTGCACCAGATATATCAGATAACAACATATTTGTTGATAAGAAAACAGGCAAAGATTTTGAGCGTGAGCAGTATCAGGAAATGAAAGTCATTCTTGAGCATATTTCCAAAGCTAGCTTGAAAAACGAACCCATTGAGTTAATTGTGGAGGAACTTGACCGACTTGGTAGAAATGCAGATTTAATCAAGAAAGAACTAATGTGGTTTAAAGAGCATAATATCATAGTTCGTATCTTGGAAATACCTACAACGTTACATGAGGTAGATGAGAGTAATCGTTGGGTAACAGAAATGGTTACTAATTTATTGATTGAGGTATATGCACAGTTAGCACAGGTGGAACTAGAAAAAAGAGCAAAGCGACAAGCAGAAGGAATAGCAGTAGCAAAGGCAAATGGAGTATACAAGGGCAGGAAACCAATCCAAATAGACAATGAGCAGTTTGTAGTGATTTACACCAGATGGAAGTCAAATGAAATAACTGCCAGACAAGCCATGGCAGAACTCAACATAAAATCTAATACATTTTACAGAAGAGTAAAAGAGTATGAAACCAATAAAAAAGCAAGCAGTAACACTTGAAAAATTCAGTAATAACATCCATGCTATTACATCTTGAAAATTTTAGCTACATTCAGAGGGCATGATAAGTGATTCCAGCAATATCAAAAAATTCTAAGTTTGTATGGGTGATTTAAAATCTAGGGTAAATTTTTTGGACAGACTTCAGAACGATAGCAAGCAGCATAGGTGCATTTCAGTAGGATGCATTGCTGTTAAATAGTGTAGTAGCATAGTGGTTAAAAATTTTTTAGTAAATTTCAGAAGTGCAAAGAGACCGATTTTCAGAGAGGGAGGGAACAGAATAATGTCACAAAAAACTAGAGAGAAAAAGAAGAGAATACTTGCATCTGCCTTATGTGTGATGATGTTACTTTTTAGTTTAAGTGCATACGCAATGACAGCAAGGGTGGGGAACTTACCATTTACATTAACACCAAACACGAATGGATATGGTTCAGTTTCTCTTGACTGGAGGCAATATAATTATTCAAATAAAAACTTCAAAGTTTATAAATCATCCGATGGTGGAAGAACATACGAAACAGTAGGTATTGATTATAGATCAGTAACACAAGTAAGGTTATTACAAATATATCCAATTGATGCAGCAGCTAATCAGCTTAAGGTATGGATGGAAAATAATGGATATGGTAAAGGCATTATTAAAGTAGACAGTGTATACATTGATACATTTAATGCTAATCCATATGGATATTTAAAGGATTCAAATGGAAATTGGAGATATGATGTTTTACTATTTGGAACATGGGATTGTAATAATCACAAAGATATAAGCGATAGTGCATACAATGCTGTTAGTCAGTTTATAAATGCAGGCAGAGGTGTTATTTTCGGACATGATACAATATGTCATTTTAATGCAAGTCCTGCAACACATAAAAATTTTGAAAAATTTAAAAACTTGTTGGATTTAACCATAACAGATTACTATGAAAATATTGACTATTCAGGTTATGTAGGAAGCGCAAAAGCTGGTGGAACAAAGGTTAGGATAAAAAGAAAAAGTTTGTTTACAACATATCCATGGAGCATTGGCAATGTTGGAACAGAATTAACAATACCATATGCACATACATTAAGACAAGCTTTGCCAAATACAAACAATGTTGACTTACAATTTTCTTCCTATGCATCTGGTTATGAAAACGAAAGCTGGTATTTAACAATCAAAAACAATTGTGCAATGATTCAGACAGGACATTCGAGTGGACAAGCTACTACGGATGAACAGAAGATATTAGCAAATCTTGTATTTTATATGAACCAGCTATTATTCAACACCTACACAACAAATGATGCATCAGCTCAAGACGTGGCAAAACCAAACACACCAAATGTATCACAGAATAACAGTAAAATGTCATATTCAGCAGAGGATAATGGTAGTACATATTGGTATTATGTAGAGAGCTTTAGCAAAGATGATACAACTGCATCAGGTTTGATAGATAGGTCAGAGAAGAAATCATTAACAGTTACAACAGGAGTAAAGAAATACAGATATTTATTTAGCAATAACGCAACAGAAACATTAACAACATCCAAAGGAACAGAAACAACAGATAAATCTGTACCAGTTAATTATGGTTATAAATATTTCCACGTAGCAGCAGTAGATGGTGCAGGTAACATAAGTGCTACAAAATCAGTAGAGATAAAAAGACAATTTAATTTGAATTTCAATTATAATAAGCCATCAAATGCATCACATGACATAACAGGAAATGAAATAGCAAGCAAGAAGGTAACATACCAAGAAAAATATGGCGATTTACCAAATCCTAAATTGGAAGGTTGGAAGTTTAAAGGCTGGTACACATCAGCAACAGGTGGTACACAGGTAAGCAAAGATACTATATACGAAGCAACAGTAGATAGTACAGTTTATGCACATTGGGAACCAATCAAATACACAGTAAGATTCAATGGTAATGGCAACTGGAATACATCACAAGGCTCTTATACACAGCAATTTACATATGATGTAAAACAAAAGCTCATACCAAATAAATTTACACGACCAGATAATACAACATACAACAGTGTAAATTATATAAAAGGTTATGAGTTTATCGGCTGGGGAACATCAGCAACACAGAAAACAGCAACCTACACAGATAAACAGGAAGTTAAGAACCTCAAAAATACACAAGGAGCAGTGTTAGATTTATATGCTATCTGGAAGAAACCAATTACCCTCACTTTTAATTTTAATGGTGGCAAATTCAATGATAGTACAACCAATCAGGTATTAAATTATACTATGTATAATTCAGAATTGAGTCACACATTTGATATAAAACAATACTATGGAGGCTTTAAAAATAATCGTATCAGCGCAAATAAAGGTATAAACAACAAGCTAACTAAAACAGACACCAATGGAATACAGTACAGATTCCTAGGATACAGTTTAAACCCAAATGCCACAGTTCCAGACAGCAACTTTGATGTTTATAACATAAAAGAAAGAACAGAGAATTACACCATAAGAGATAACACAACCCTCTATGCAGTCTGGGAGCCAGTTCTCCAAATGACAGTACAGTTATCAGCACCACAGCACTCAGGAGTGATGCAGTTGACAAGTGATGTTCCAGTCACCACAACCTTAGGAAATTTCAAAATATCAAGTGGCACCAGAAGTACAGACATCCCAAGTAGTGCAACAGCCTCAGTAAATTCAGCAACCATAGGTACTAACGTAACCAACAAGGATTTAGTAACCTACACAGTAAGTGCCAAAGGAGCTTCAAATATTAAGTTTAGCACAGCAGCAGATTCTAGAATACTAGATATATACACCTATGGTAACAACAACACATGGTTTGACAAGTTAAACACCATAGATAAATTCGAATATGCAATAGATAACTTTTCAAACATAACAAGTAGTTTCACAATACCACAGTATATAGGAACTAAAAAGAGTTACAAGACTAGCAATCCAGAATCAGCCACAGGTACATCGGTATATGCAATCAAGTTTACCTGTACCCAGCCAAGCTACTATTACAGTAAATATTGGAATAGTCCAGAGTCAACAAGTGTTTATGGCATACTATTTTTAAATCCAACACTTCCAGATGACAATACCAACATCTTACCACCATATGCAGTAGAAGATGGAGCATATGAATTTGAAACCATCTTAAATTAAGCAGAAATAAAAAGCAGAAAAGCAGTAGCCAGAAAGTGACTACTGCTTTTTCTCTGCAAAAATACCTTGCAATTACCATATCCCAGCGTTACCATCCAACTCCATAAAGGGGAAAGGAGGAAAATTCATGGAACATCAGGAATTAAAAGAAAACATAGAGGAGCAGATAAGAGATGCAATGAATATTTTGCAGCTCCTTGAAGTTGAACTCTCAGCGAATGAGGATGATGAACACATAATCAGAACTGTATCTATCGTAGAAAAGATACTGAAGTCAAGCTTAGAACTGCTAAAGCATATCAATTAGAATTACGAAAACATTCAGCAGTCATTTTTAAGGCTTTTATTTGTTTATCAGTCAATCCATCAAGGGAAAGAGAGTTTTTATCGCTTGTATCAATATTAAGAAGATAGTCTACAGAGGTCTTGTATTGACAAGCCAATTTTACAAGCACGGGAAGGGAGGGGAGTCGCTCATTACTTTCATATAAACCAATGGTGCTTACAGACACACCAACTAATTCAGCAACTTGCTTTCTTGAAAGCTGATTTCTAACACGCAAAGTTTTCAGTTTGTACCCTAAATTTTTAAGCATAACCAGACCTCCACAGTTATATGCACAGTTTATCTAGTTATATGCTACAATGGGTTGTTAAATACTACTAAAAGTAGTAAAATGCAACTAATACGAATATTTCAATACAGTAAGTAGAAAACAGTGGAGGATAAACTATGGGTACACAATACAAATTGTCAGAAAGTCAGTTAGATATATTGGTATTACTTAAGGAAATTGTAGATAATAATATACTAACGATAGAGGAAATAGAGGGCGAAGAAAAAACGTTAATAGAAAAATTGTGCAATGAAGCAATAGATTCATATGCAATGGGATGTGATGAAGTAGAAAGTATTGTAAACCAGTTACAATCATTTGGCTACCTTAATAAGGATGTAGATTTAACTGTAGATGGAAGGCAATATATAGAAGTTGGATATCAGCCAGAAGTTTCTGTAAATAACATAACAGTTAATAATATTAAGCAACAGACTAATATAGACACAAAAAAATATGTGGAACGTAAAGCACCTCTATTTGAAATGGGTAGTGCTGTAAATGTAAATGGGGTTTCTATAGAAGGTAAAGGTATTGAGGCTGGCATTAAGGTAAAAGAGGTGGCAGAAAAAGTGAAGAGTAAGCTGCCATTATAAAAGCATTTCAATAAAAATAATTAGTTTTTAATTTGTTCATTTTTAAGTTTAGGGGGCATCGCACAGATGCCCTCGCTCATTATCAAAACAGGAGGTATCATCATGTCAGAAAAGTACATGAAAATAAAAAGGATAATAATTCCTACAATCACCATGGTGGTTATTGCATCACAGCTTTTCGGTTGTTCATCAGCCACAAAGCAGGAGACTTATAATATGCTTCAAGACTCCACGGAGATAGAGTTGGAGTATGCAGAGCTGGACACAGTAGACAATAAAGAAATATCTTCTCTTGACTGGATAGAATTAGGTAATCTAACAACTTATAGTGACCTAAGAGCATCCTGGGATAAGATAGTAGGTGTCACAGGAACCACAGGCAATAAGACAGGAATGTTTTACAAGAATTGGGAAGGACCAACACAGGATAACTACTTAGCAGAGGTAATCTTATCAACTGAATTTGTAGACTTCGTATCTAACGAGGACAACTACAATAAACTGGTGGATGCAGTCAGAGATAACTTTACAGACTCAGACGATTTAACAGATGAGCAGTTATTTAGTATTGGTTTAAATGCATATTTTAGTTTATTACCAATGGAGGATGAAGCAGAATCATATGCAAATGATTACATCACAAGAGCACAATTCTTAGCATTGATTACAAGAGCAACAAATCCAGTAAGTGTACAGGAATCAGATGATTACAAAGCCTACTTAAGTCAGTTAGAAACAACAGCAGGCGAATCAATCTATAATCAAGCAGTAGCATTTTCATTACCATACAGCTACTTATTAACAGAAGATGGTTCATTGAATAGTAAAACTTATGACTCAGCAATATCAAGAGGTGAAGCAATCTATACAATAATCAACATGTTATATGGTGAGGAAGGCTTAGCAACAGTAAATATAGATGAATCAAGCAATGTATTTACAGACACAAAGAATGGTGGAGACATTCTAACAGAGCAGGGATTAAAGAGTAAAGCAGAGGAAATAAATTATGCAATTCAGAATCCAGATAAAGGATGTCCAGAGGATATATACAAAACACTTGTAAAAGCACAGGAGTTAGGTTTAATTGGCAGTGAAACAGCATGGGATGAAGCTATCACCCTTTCAGATGCCATCACCCTTTATTACAACACAGCCCTCTCCAAACTCGAAATAACCGATAATAGTGCAAGCACAGATGGCAATGCTAACAGCAGCACATCAAAAGAGAATGACTCAGTACCAGAGTCTAAAGGCTGGAGTGATTATAAGAAAACAGTAGAGTATTACAAAGAACAAGGTTTAATGTCAGACAAAGCAGCCTATGTACTTAACCCAGATATCTATGGTACAGAAACCGCAGGTAAATCTGCAGTAGAAGTAGCCTCAGGTAACTCAGCCAGTGTAGATGCGGCAGTAGAAACTAGAGAGATGAAAGTAACAACTACAAAAGGTTATAAAGTAGAGGCTGTGTGTTATGTAGAGGCAGGCACAGTTCAGTTTATTTACACAGGTGAAGTAAATCCAGGTGGTGGCTGGTACACTGACCCAGATTCGGATGATGTCTTGGACGCCTATTTCAATTATGAAAAGAGTATCCTGGACATCACCCATGAACAGAAGATCCAAATCCTTGGAGAGCCAACCATGACAGCAGAAGAAGTCATTGCAGCATTACAATAATTATAAATTAAATACACTAAATCAGAGATGGGAACCCAAGTGGTTCCCATTCATCGTATATAAGGAGGTACAGTAAACAATGAGTTATAACAATACAAGAAATCCACATCACAACAGGTGGGGTGGTAAAAATAACACATGGGGCAATCGAAATAAGAAGAGGAAAACGTCGAATAGTCAATACAATGGAAGCATGAGCAAAATTGGAGGAGCAATTATAGGTGGAATATTCCTATTTACACTTGCACATTATGGCATGGAAGGTTTATTGGATGCAATTGATAATGTAAATGGGGCAAAAGATAAAGTTGAAAGAGCACAGGATTTTGTATCTGACAACTCTTATGTAGGAGATGAAGAGGCTGGATATAATAAGCTAGGGTATTTTACAGATACAGACGTTGAAATTGATTCAGGTACAGTTAAGGATGTTTTAGATTACATGACAGAAACTGAGGAAGAAATTGATGCAGATGAGTAGATCATATGTAATATAAGAACAAGTAATACACAGTTTACAGATATAAATTTCATGCCGGTTTAAATTAACCAAATAAAGGCTTTATAACAAATGCAATTACATTTAGTTAGATTTGTAAAAACAGTTTTTAGAAGAATATAACACCAAACAATGGGAACCCAAATGGTTCCCATTCATCATTTCTAGGAGGCACCCAAACAATGATACCAATATACAGATGCAAAGAAAAGAAGCGAGACAGTAATAATGCAATAAAACAATATGTTTTAGAGGACATACATACACATCAAACATACACAGTAAATAAAGATGAACTTAAAACAAAGATATCATCTAATCAAGTAAGAGTAACAAATCTTCAAATTGACTCTCAAGGTAGATTAGTTGATAAACAGGAAACAACTTCAAATCAACATCCAAATTTACAATCTCAATCACGCAATCCAGCAGACATGACAAATAGGGAATTAAAAGAGTACATAGATAGTTTATCTGATGCTGATAAGCTAATAATAAAACGTATTGTTCAAATGATACGTGAAGTAATGAACAGATGCACTGGATTATCAACAGATATTAATTCAATATCAGATGACATACAGCAGTTACAGTTGCAATTACCAAGTGATCCAACAACAGACACAGTATCACAAGTTCAATCAATACAAAATTTCCTTATAGACAATCAATCAGAATTAGGACAAATAAAATCAGACATTCAAAATATATCATCACAAATAGCAAATTTAAGTACACCTGACACAGAGGAAAATACAGTTAGTAGAAGTATAGTATCTGCAGATGAAAAATTTGAAATGCCAGAGGATGAATACAGTAAGTATTATTATGGTACATATTTCACACCTAGTAGAGCAACGAATGATATACAGACACAGTTATGTAACTATGATAGTGCATTTAGTGGTTTAAATATTACATCAGATATTATAGATAAGTTACAACAACAGATTGCCATAACAGCAGAAGCCTATTATAAGACAGAAGAATTTTACAATGCACAGTATGAAGATTATGCATCTAATATATGTGGTTCACAGGTATTAGCGTTGGCAACTGATACAATAGCAGATAGATTTAAAGATACTACAAAAATGTCACCTGCTGTAGCAATGCAGATAGGAAAGGAATTATCTAATAATCTTATGAAACTTGTACCTTTTAAAGAGTCAGAGGCAAAATATAATCAAAGCCTGACAGATTTTAAGAGTAGGAATGATTTGACAAAAGAACAAGCAAATAAATTAATGACAGAGATGGGTGGAATATGGAACTGTGCTGTTGAGTTTATAGCAAATAATCCAGAATGGGAAGTCATGTTATATGTGATACAGACAATGAATCATATGCATTTGAAAACATATAAAGTCGGTGAGAACTTTAACCATGATACAGTTATAAATGATAAAGGTACAATGAAGTCTTACATTGATACATCTCTTACAGATAAGCATTCAAATAAATTAACCGAGTATTCATTAAAGCAATTATATGAAAATCTTGAGAAGCGTTCAGCAGTTCAGGATAAGCAATATGAGTGTATTAAGAAAATATATGATAGATTTGTAATATCATATTTCGCTTCAAAGAAGCTTTTATATGAAAAAGGTTTCTACCCATTTTCAGATATAACAACAAAGGAAATAAATGGAGCAGTTGTAGCATTAACAGAGATAGGTTTATATTTAAGCAATGTATCTCAGCAAATAGCTTTGAATAATATTGAGAGCTTTATAGTATATAACAACAATAAGCGATTACAGCAATATGGAATAAAAATACCAACAGATTTATCCAGATACATAGGATAGATATATACAAGGCATCACCATTTTGGTGGTGTCTTTTCTTATGCAATTATTTATTAGACATGGGCATGTGATAACACATTCAGATAAAGAAAATAAAAACAAATTTTTGGAGGGTTACAAAAATGAGTCAGTTAGAAAAATTGAAAGAACTTCAAAATAAAATAAGAAACAAAGAGTTAATGCCAAATACAGAGGAAGCAACAAAACAATGGTTTATATTACCTATGTTTCAGATATTAGGATATGATATTTTTTCCGAAAACGTTATATCCGAGTATGGGGCAGACTTTGGAAATAAAAAGGGAGAACGAGTAGATTATTGCTTACGAAGAAAAGATGGTACATCAATAATTGTTGAGTGTAAAGATGCAAATGCAAAGTTAAGTAACATCCATGTAAGACAACTAGCAGTGTATTATCATAATTTATCTGCTCAAAATGAAAAGCCAGAGTTTGCAATACTTACAAATGGTGTAGAGTATCAAGTATTTAAAGAGGCAAAGGAAAACATAATGTCAGACACACCATTTTTGACAATTAACATGACCACAGATGAAGATTATCAGCTGAAGAAAATATTAGATTTTGGCTTTGAAAAGTCTGAGGAAACTATTTTAGAGGCTGTTGATACAGCAAAAGATTTTGAAGAACTAAATTCTGCGATGGAAGAGGCAGAAGATTACTATAACAATACAGATAATCAGGATGTAATGCATCAAGTTAGTAGTTTAACTGAAAAGATTGCATATTATAGAGACTTGCTGGAAGGTACATATTATTCAGGACAACTCATAGATGAGGATTTTAATAAGCTGAAAATAGTAATACATGACTATATTGTTGTATTGTCAAAAATTGTTAAGATGCAGGAAAAAGATATTGTATGCAAGAAACTGGGAATAGATATTGATTCTACAAAACTCAATGTAGCAAGAGAAACAGTATTAACAGGATTAGTTGTAGATAATAAAGTAAGGGTTGAACTTGATACAATTAAGGAATACATAAATCGTATTAAGTTGGAGCATGGAAGAGAGAACTCATCAGATGAATATATACAAGAATACTTACAAAAAATTGACAGAGCAGAAAATTATATGGAAAAAGAGTTAAAGTGGATGATGCCTAAATTCGCACCACAAGAACTGGTGAAAAAGCACAGCAAAGCTATAATTAAAGTACTGAGAATAACACTTGAAAACATTGTATCAATTGAAAAAGACCTGCTAGAGTATGAGAAAAATGTGTTGAATTAAATATAAGCATGAAATCAAAGAAGGACACCCACACCCCAGCGAGCGTCCTTCTTCTATGCAAATAGAACTTATTATAAAACACCTATTTGAAAAGGTAAAAAATTAAAAAAAATAAGGTGGTAAGAATATGATAACAGTTACATTGGTCCTATGTCAAGATTTAGTACAAGTTAAAATGAGAAATTTCTCCCCATTTT
>ERZ791746.201-NODE-201-length-63337-cov-11.085427_pt1 | contig 63337 bp, 50 predicted proteins | sample MGYA00510038_ERZ791746 | MGnify/ENA primary metagenome ERZ791746 (study PRJEB30046, sample SAMN00792018) | human gut metagenome | study: EMG produced TPA metagenomics assembly of the A metagenome-wide association study of gut microbiota in type 2...
ATGAAAAGCCCATTGGCCGAGTTAAATATGCGCTATTTTAATTCCGCCAACGGGTGTTATACTATATGCCTTTGCCGGAGATCGATCTGGATGAGGCTAAAGTGGAAATTGTACGTCTGAAACATTTGATTGAATTCAACGGAACGAAGGAGAATCCTGTACGGGGAATTCATCTGCAGGGACTTACCTTTAAGCATACAGCCCGGACCTTTATGGAAAATAAAGAGCAATTATTGCGCTCAGACTGGACCATGTATCAGGGCGGAGCCATCGTTTTCAACGGTGCAGAGGAGTGTTCGGTTGAAAATTGTGAATTTGACCATTTGGGAGGGAATACGATTTTTGTGAATAACTATAATCGTTATCTGACAGTCAGAGGATGTTACATTCATCACAGCGGTGCCAACGGGATTGTTTTCGTGGGAGATCCTGACATGGTCCGCAGCCCGCTGTTTCGTTATGGCAATCAGAACTACGAGACGATGAATATGACTCCCGGTCCTTTGGGAGATAATTATCCTCAGGATTGTTGGGTAGACGATTGCCTGATAACCATGACAGGACGTGATGAAAAACAGACGGCTCCCGTACAGATTTCCATGTCACAGCGTATCCGCGTGAGTCATTGTTCTATTTATGATGTACCGCGTGCAGGTATCAATATTAACGAAGGTACCTTTGGCGGGCATATCATCGAATTCTGCGATGTGTTTAATACGGTTCTTGAGACAGGAGACCACGGAAGTTTTAATTCATGGGGACGTGACCGTTTCTGGACTCCCGATGTGGTGACCATATCCGATCAGGTCGCTCTTCATCCGGATATGCAATATTGGGATGTTCTGGAACCTAATGTACTGCGTTATAACCGCTGGCGTTGTGATCATGGCTGGGATGTTGACCTGGATGACGGTTCTTCTTTTTATCGGATCTATTGCAACCTGCTTCTCAACGGTGGTTTGAAAATGCGTGAAGGTTATGATCGTGTGGCTACAAATAATATTATACTGAACAACTCGCTGCATCCACATGTCTGGGTACGTAACAGTGACGATGTATTCAAGCATAATATAGTGTTTACAGCCTATCAGCCTGCTGTGATGAATAGCGCATTGGGAGAATCAGACCGGTGGGGAAAGGAACTGGACTATAATCTGTTTGCAACCGGTCAGGCAGCAATGAGAAAATTTGCGGCTCATGGAGCTGATGCACATTCCGTTTCGGCAGATCCCCTGTTTGTAAATCCCGGTCAGGGAGATTTCAGAGTCAGACCGGAGTCTCCTGCTTTTAAGATTGGTTTCCGCAATTTCGATATGACCGATTTTGGAGTGAAGAGTGAAAAGCTGAAAAAGCTGGCCCGTACCCCTGACATTCCCGAAATAGTCCTGCAAATTCAGGATGAGGTTTCTGCGGAATATACCTGGCTGGGAGCTGTTCTGAAAGAAGTGAAAGGTGAAGAGCTTTCGGCCTATGGAGCCAAATTCAGTCAGGCCAGTATGGCGCTTGACCGTGTTCCAGCAGAATCTGAAGCTTATAAGCTGGGGCTTCGGTCGGGAGATTTATTGCTGTCATTTGGCGGGAAAGAGATTTCTACGGCTGCTTCTTTCAAACAGCTTTTAGAAGAATATGCAGGAAAATCCGGAAAGCTGCTTGTTATGCGTAATCAGAAAGAAATGGTTGTAAAATTGGCAGCCTTCAGAGGGGAGATGCAGCCAGTGGAGAGGTAAGAGTGTATTAAAAATGCTTTTTATCGGAAGGCATTCCCGATTTTACTGTAACTTTGCCGCACATTTTGGATTAAGGTAAAAAAAAGATGGATAGCAAGGTTAATCAAGGTTCCCGAAGCAATGAAATTGACATGCTGAACGGGCCGTTGTTCAGGAAAATATTGGTGTTTGCCCTTCCGCTGGCAGCCAGCAGTCTGTTACAGGAACTTTTCAATTCAGTCGATGTGGCTGTAGTGGGACACTTTGTCGGAAGTGAAGCCCTTGCAGCTGTTGGAAGTAACGCACCGGTCATCGGATTACTCATCAACCTGTTTATGGGGATCTCCATGGGAGCCTGTGCGATTATTTCCAACCACATCGGACAGCAGGATGACCGGAGTATACGCCGCTCCATCAGTACGGTTCAGCTGGTGGCTGTCCTGAGCGGATTATTCCTGCTGGTATTGGGACAGGTAGCTGCCCGGCCGATACTGACCTGGATGGGAACTCCCCCGGAAGTACTGGATCAGGCCGTGATCTATTTGCGGATTTATTTTCTGGGAATGCCTTTTATCATGGCATTTAATTTCGGATCAGCCATTTTGCGCAGCATGGGCGATACGCGGCGTCCGTTATATATTCTGGTGGTTGCCGGTGTAATCAACACCCTGCTTAATCTTTTGTTTGTCATTGGATTTCAGATGGGGGTAGCCGGAGTAGCCGTAGCAACGGGCATAGCCAATGCGGTGAGTGCTACATTGATCATCCGGTTGCTGCGGAAAGAACAGGAACCGTTCCGTCTGCATTTTGACCGGATGAAGATTTATTCCTCGGAATTAAGCCGTATGCTGCGAATCGGTGTGCCGGCTGGCATCCAGGGCATGATTTTCTCGATCTCCAATGTGGTGGTGCAGTCATCCATTAACAGTTACGGAGCCGATGCCATTGCCGGGTCGGCTGCAGCAGTCAACTTTGAGTACTACTGCTATTTCATTATTCAGGGATTCAACGGAGCTGCGATCAGTTTCATTGCCCAGAATTACGGAGCCGGAAAAATGGATCGCGTACATCGGATCTTCTGGATCTGCATGGCTTCAAGTGTTGCTTTTTGTGCCGCCTTTAACTGGCTTTTTGCCTGGCAGGACAATTTCTTTCTGGGATTCTTCTCGGACGTACCGATGGTACACCATTATGGAGCTATCCGTATGCACATTGTACTGGCTCTGCAATTCATTGCCAGCAGTTACGAGATTGCCGGCTCTTCCTTGCGGGGGATGGGCAAATCACTGACTCCGGCTCTGCTGACGGTTTTCGGAACCTGTCTGCTCCGGGTAGTCTGGGTGTATGTCGTGTCTCCGTTGTGGAAAGGATATGATGTGCTGATGATGGTTTATCCGATATCCTGGGTGCTGACAGGCATTCTGGTACTGACTGCTTACTGGCTGCATATCCGGAAACCTGCTTTCCGGATAAAAGCATAGTTGTATCTCTTGGAGGTTTAAAAAATAGTGACAATTAGTTCCCTTGGCAAAGCCGAATAAGGACTTTGTCAGCAGCGTCATTTTGGGTCCATGGGTCCACTGGGTCCATAATGGACCCTTTACCGTAAGAGAAAAAACTCTTGTAATTGTTCCAGATTTTAAATATCCTGATATAAGGTGTTGTTTTATAGAATGTTACTATTTATACCTTGTGGTTTTTGAGACTATTTTGTCTCAAAATCAGTTTGGAGTTGGCCGAAAGGAAAAGTCCTGAAAATACGCTCAGAAACAGGCTTTCTTGTTCATTCATTCTCATAGCCTGAGTTGTGAAATAAATCAGACAGAAAACAACGATAAATATAAGGCAGGAAAGGCCGTATTTTTGAATTGTACGAGTCATAGCTATTATTTTTAGTTGGTTTTATACAAATTTCAATACGCTTTTAGCAAAGAATTGGTGATTCATTCCTTGCTTGAAGATTAAGTATTGACAAATATATATATAAAAATGAAAAACTGTATGCATAATGTCTTTTTTTTATGTGCATAGTTTAAAAAATGAAAATAGGGAAAGGCGCTGGATTTTGAATCCCGGTTATTCAAAAAACGTTTCGGCGTGTGCCTGTGTTTGTTTCGGCGTTTGGATGAAAAGCTCTCGATGTTTTTTAAAAACGTCAGGGTCTTTGGCCATTCGGGATAAAAATGGCTGATTTCCTCTTACGGTGGAGGGTCCATTATGGACCCAGTGGACCCTGGACCCAAAAATGAACCTGAAAAACGCTTGAAAAGTCAGATTCCCAAACTGTCATTTTGATACTTTCCACTGGCTTGAAAATAAAAATTCACGATTGCTAGGCTGGTTGCAGGAGAATGTGTATCTTTAGCCAGTTATGTATAATTAGTAACCTGTTCAATATGAAAAAGACAAAATTATCTCTCGTGGGGCTGGCTGTTCTGCTGTTGGGGGGAACAAGTATGTATGCCCAGTCATGGAGAGGCGGAGGACCTGTAACTCTGGATAAAAAATATGCAGGCTATCATTGTGTGAATTTATTAGACAGTACGAGTGTAACGGTTGAACCCACCGGACAGGGATCGTTTGCCGTTTGCCGGGCCGTTCAGGTACAGACACCGGTCGGTGCACTTCAGCAACGTGTCTTGAAATACGATTATGATCCGTTGACAGCAGCTGCTGTATTCAAGCGGGTCACTATTTATCATTCGGATGGAACATACACTCCGGTGGATGTGTCCAAAACATGCGATTATGCTGCTCCGGCAAGGGCGATTTACTGGGGAGCCCGCCAGATCATGCTGGAACTGGGACAGCTGGAACCGGGGGATATTATCGATTATGAAATTGATAAGAAAGGATTTACTTACGCATTGCTGGGCGATATGCCTCAGGAAGGAGATGATTCCCGTTTCATTCCTCCCATGCGTGGACAATTCTATGATATTGTACCTTTCTGGAGCAGTGATCCGACTTTGCGCAAGGTATATCGGGTAAGTCTTCCGGCAGAAAAAGAAATCCAGTTTCAGTTCTATCAGGGTGATTGCAGTTCGTCCATGCGCTACGAGGATGGACGTAAGGTCTATACATTTGCAAAAAATGAAATGATGCCGTTCCGTCGTGAGCCGAATATGGTAGACTTATATGATGCTGCTCCGAAACTGATGATGTCGACAACTCCGGACTGGAAAGAAAAGTCCCGCTGGTTTTATGGAGTCAATGAAGACTATGGCAGTTTCACGGCTATACCGGAAGCTCAGAAAAAGGTGGATGAACTGATCCGGGGAAAGAAAACCGAACTGGAAAAGGTTGCGGTACTGACTCACTGGGTGGCTGATAACATCCGGTATGCAGGTATTTCCATGGGAAAAGGAGAAGGATTTACACTGCATAACCTGAAGATGAATTATACAGACCGTTGTGGAGTATGTAAGGATATTGCAGGAACACTGATTGCATTCCTGCGGATGGCCGGATTTGAAGCCTTTCCGGCAATGACAATGGCTGGAAGCCGGGTAGAAACGATTCCGGCCGATCATTTCAACCATTGTGTGGCAGTGGTGAAACTGAGTGACGGTACTATGATGCCGCTCGATCCGACATGGGTACCTTTCTGCCGGGAATTGTGGAGCAGTGCCGAACAGCAGCAGAATTACCTGCCGGGTACACCGGAGGGAACCGACCTTTGCATTACTCCCATCTCTGCTCCTGAGAACCATTATGTACGGATTCAGGCAAATAATGTGCTGGACGATAAGGGAACTTTAAAAGGATCTTTCACCATTGAGGCGGAAGGCCAGAGTGACAGCAATATCCGCCGGATCTTTACAACCGGTTTCCAAAGTGAATGGAAAAACGCTCTGGAACGCCAGTTGCTGAATGTATCTCCTAAGGCGCGTCTGGAAGGCGTAGATTATGGACGTTCACCGAAAGACTACCAGCGTGCACCGATCCGCATGACGTTCCGTTATGAAATCCCTGACTATGCACTGAAGTCAGATCAGGGAGTGCTGATTTTTAAACCATTTGTTCTGAATAATCTTTATACACAGGTTTTATCTTATCTGCGGATAGATACAAATCTGGAAGAACGGAAATATGGATTCAAGGATGCCTGCTCCCTTTTGGTAGAACTGGAAGAAACATTGAGAATTCCTTCCGGCTATCAGTTGCAGGGAGGCGAGAAGCTGGAAAATCTGGATGGTCCGGGTGCAGGATTTACCGGATACCTGGGACAGGACGGAAACCGTTTGCAGCTGAAGACCTCTCTTCGGTTGAAGAAACGGGTGTATGAAGCTTCTGACTGGGACAGTTTCCGTAAGGCTGTGAATGCTGCCAAGAAATGCGGGGAATATATAGTACTGAAGAAATAACGGCGTATCGAACTGTTTTAAAATGAAAAAGTGATGAAGACATTATCAATCTATATAGGAATATTAGGGATGCTTTTACTGGCTGTTTTACCGGTAAAGGCAGAATCGGAAGCGGAGTTCCGTAAACTCTCGAAAACTTATACCTTACGTGCTGACGGCAGTCAGGAGTTGCGTGTACAGAAGGAACTGACTCTGTTTACTCATGCGGCGATGAATGGTTTGTACGGAGAAACATTTATCGTTTATGATCCGGAATTTCAGGAACTGACCATCCATGAGTCGTACACGCGTCAGAAGGATGGTACGGTGATCAAGACTCCTTCCAATGCACTGGTAGAAGTGCTGCCGTCTTCTGCGGCTAATGCTCCGGCATATAATCATCTGAAGGAAATGGTGGTTGTACATACAGGACTGGAACTGGGAGCTACGATTTATCTGGATTATTCCATTGTGAGCAAGGCGGGATATTTGCCGGAACTGGATGTATGTTGTCCGGTAAAGGAACTTTCTCCTGTCAAGGAATTTATCTTCCGGTTGAATGTTCCGGCTGGGAAATCCGTTCGCTATGAGCTGTTGAATGCATCGGCCAAACCGGTTATTGCCCAGGGAAATGGAATGAAGTCCTTTATATGGACTTTGAAAGATGTAGCGCCCCGCCCTTATGCTTATCCTTCCGGAAGAGGAAACTTGGGACTTGTGCAGGCCGTAGCCAGTGGTATGATGCCGGTTTTTGTTGCTTCCACATGGCCCGGATATACAGAAGCGGTGAAGTATTTGCAGAAGCAGTTTGCCGTTGGCAATACTTCCGTAGTAGAAGGAAAGGTTGCTGAGCTGACTCAGGGGCTGGAAGGCAATCCTCAGGCAATGCGTAATGCCATTGCAAATTATATGGCGGGACTTTATCAGCTGGGACATTGCAATGTTTCGTTACAGGACGCCGGTTACCGGTTACGTCCGGCATCGGAAGTGATTACTTCTGCCTATGGAACTCAGGCGGAACTGGTTAATCTGGATGTTACTTTGCAGCGGGCTGCCGGACTGGAAGCAGAAGTTGCAGTATGTGCCTTACGTCCGTCAGTGGATGGAAACCGGGGACTGGCTACGGTTATGTCACTGGTGTGTCAGAGCAAAAAAATGCCGGAGAAAGTAGCTTTGACAGGAACGGAAGAAGCTTGTTTGCAGCCTTTCATGACCATTACGGATCTGCAAGGCAAAAAACTGATGCTGGAATCCTATCTGGGTGCAAAGGAAGTAAGAACAACAGATACGCTGGAGGTTAAGAGTGACAAATTGCAAGAGCTGGCAGATGGATGGGGAATCGTTCCTTTGTCTGATCCGACTCCGGTACATTCACTTTATGCTTATGCCGGTAATACAAGTATTTCAGAAAAGATTCTTTTGCCGAGAATGGTGGATTGTGCATTGGAAACCATAGTCCGTCTTCCTGAAGAAATGAAATGGTCCGGACATGCAGACAAGGAAATAAGCAATGCGTGCGGAAAAGTAGTCTTCAGTTATAAGGCAGTGAAAGGAGGAGTGAAAGTAACACGTTCCATTCGCATTGACCGTCAGTTGCAGACTCCGGCAAATTATAAGGAACTTTACGCTCTTCTGTCAGAATGGAGAGATACCAACAATCATACTCTGGTCGTAAAAAAAGTGTCAGAATGATTTATAGATAGATTTTGATGGAATATCAGATTATCCTGTCAGGATAAGAACATGAGCCGTATCATTACTTGAAACAAGGTTTTGATACGGCTCATTTGTTGAAATCTGCTTGCGTTTTCAGTAAACTGTCTGAACTTTCGCTTTTGTTGTTAATTACTATTAATATTAGTAGATCTACTAATATATTTAGTTGTTTGTCTGAAAAATTTTATATCTTCGTATTGTATTAATCTTAAATGATCTGTTTATGAAGAAACTGACGGCAAAAGAAGAAGAAATAATGAATATCTTATGGGCCGAAGGTCCTTTGTTCATTCGTGAAATGCTGGCATTCTATCCGGAGCCTAAACCACATTACAATACGGTAGCTACCCTGGTGAAACTGTTGGCAGAAAAGGGTTTTGTCAGTTATCGTGCGTTTGGGAATACCTACCGTTACGAGGCTAAGATAACTGAAAATGAATACAAGGGTTCGGCGATCGGGGAGATTGTTGCCCAATATTTTGATAATTCTTATACCAAGGTTGTTTCTCAGTTTATTGAAGATGAGAAAATGGACCTGGAAGAACTGAAGCAGCTGATAGCTCAGATAGAGCAGGAAAAGAATGATCGTAAATCTTGAACTTATGGTAGCCTTTTTGATCTATTTACTGAAAAGCTCATTCTGCCTGACATTGCTCTATGGGTTCTATAAGTTGTTTTTCGCTTCGACCACTCGTTTTTCTTTGAACCGATGGGTACTGGTGGGCGGAATGCTGACCTGTCTGTTATTGCCTTTCGTCTCTCTGGAACTGGAGCATGAACCTTTAGTGCAGTCTCCTTTCAGGCTTATGCAGGAATGGGAACAGCCAGTTGAAGTAATACCAGCTCCTGCTGCCGGTATGGCAGAGACTGTTCGGCCGGAAACCGGTCATTGGGACTGGCTTGTGATATGGATGGTGGTTTATCTGTCGGGATGTACTTTTGTTTTCTTACAATGGGTTGCAGGCTATCTCCGTCTGTTCCGCTGGATAAACCGGCAGGAGTATAAAAAGTGTAATGGACTACGATGGGTGTTGTACGATATTCCTGTCCGCTCTTTCAGCTGGGGGACGTATATCGTCATGAGCCGTCAGGAGTATGAAGCATCCTCTCCGGTCTGTCTGCATGAGGAAATGCATTGCCGCTACGGACATTGTTATGATAATCTGCTGATACAGCTCATCTTAATCTTTCATTGGTGGAATCCGTTGGTGTGGAAACTGAAGCATGAACTTAGTGGTGTTCATGAGTATCAGGCCGATGAAGGTGTATTAGATCAAGGCTTCGATGTAAAAATATATCAATTGTTATTGGTGAGGAAAGCAGTGGGTTCAAGGCTCTACTCTATGGCTTGCGGTTTTACTCACAGTTCACTTAAAAAACGTATTTCTATGATGTCGAAAAAAAGAAACACCAAGTGGGTCCGGCTGCGTGTCTTGTTGGCCGTACCTCTGGCTGCAGGGGTAGTGTATGCCTTTGCGAAGCCGGAAGTGAAAGAAACGGTAGCAGATTATAGTGCAGTTCTTCAGACAAAGAATCAGGGAAAGGCGAAATCCCGACTGGTGGTAAGGGATGCGGAACAGCGGCGGGACACAGACAATCTGATGCTGGATCATATTTCGTCGGAAAAGGCGTATGTTCTGGAATTGTATTGCAACCAGCGGAACCACTTCCTTTTCGGGCCGGAAAATCCTGTTTCAAAGAAGGAGCTTGTTGATTGGGAAGCCATGACGGACAAGGTCAGGAAGCAACTGACAGACGCATTCGCTGAGCTGTATTCAAAACAGAAAAAGGAGATGTTTCCCATTGTTGTCCGTATTGTAGCCGACCGCAATGCGAAGATGGGAGCTATTACTACAGCCAAGCAGAAACTGATGAAAGCGTATGGTGAGGCCAGGCAGGAACTTTCGAAAACTTATCCTCAGGAGCTGGTGGACAAATGTCTGACTTCCCGTTTCTATTATGCTTCTCCGAAAGCATATGCGGATGTTCCGGCAGGAGTGGCCGACAAGAGTGTTCCGTTGCCGGGATATGGAATCCAGTTCTGGGTAGACAACAGGTTGGCAGGAGAGTTGAAGGATTTTTCGCTGGATGAACTTTCTTCGAAAATCATGCAGTTGCGTGAGGAAAATAAGGCTGAAAACTTTGCAGTTTCGTTGAAGATTCCTTCGGATGCTTCTGAAGGAGTGGTGTATGATATCAAGCAGGTATTGCGCAAAGGATATATGCTTAAACTGAATCTTACGAACGATTTTTAGAATTGATACCTTTAAATTTATGAAACCTTTAGCCTTTTATTCAAGTCTTATATCAGTTATATTTGTGTTTGCTTCTTGCCATAAGGAGGGTAAAAGTATTGTGACTCCGGTATCCAGTGGCCGGCCTTATGAGGTATTGGTGGTTGCTGATGACCAATGTTGGAACAGTCCGGACAGTGCGCTTTTCCACGTGCTTGATACCGATGTTCCGGGGTTGCCCCAGCCGGAGCGTTCTTTCCGGATTTCGAGAGTTTGTCCGGAGTCTTTTAACCGTAGTACCCGCTTGTTCCGCAACATCATTATCGCGGATATTCAGGACATTTATACTCAGACTAAATTCAAGTATACCCGTGATGCGTATGCTTCTCCACAGATGATTATGACTATCCAGTCACCGAGTCAGGAAGAGTTTGCCGAATATGTATCCAGGCATGGGCAGGTGATTATTGATTTCTTTACCCGTGCAGAAATGAACCGGGAAGTAAAGCTGTTGAAGAAGAAGCATAATGAGGTCTTGTCAGCCAAGGTGCAAAGCTTGTTTGACTGTGACATTTGGATGCCGGTAGAACTGGCTTCGTACAAGGTCGGCCAGCAGTTCCTGTGGGCTTCCAGCAACCTGAATGATCTGAACTTTGTTATCTATACTTATCCGTATGCCAGCAAGGAAACCTTTACAAAGGCATATTTCATAGAGAAACGGGATTCTGTGATGAAAGCCAACCTTCCGGGAGCAAAAGAAGGTATGTATATGGTGACTGCTGATTCCATGTTTGTAGATGCACGTAACATTGCGGTGCAGGGTGATTATGCATATGAAGTACGTGGTTTGTGGGAGATGGAGAACGATGCGATGGGAGGTCCTTTCGTTTCACATGCCCGTGTGGACCGTACGAACGGCCGGATTGTCGTCGTAGAAGGTTTTGTCTATAATCCGGGCAAACTGAAGCGTGACCAGATCCGTAAACTGAATGCAGCCCTTTATACCCTGAAACTTCCGCAGGAGAAAGAGGTGGGAGAGCTTCCTGTAGACAGTCAGATTTCGGAAGAATAAGGTGACGGAAGGCACTGGTTATCCTGTCTGGCAAGAACATGAGTAACAACTCAAAACTTTATCTGTATGCGGGATTGTAATACATTATAATGTGCTTTTCCTAGGGCTGAATATTGGTCTGTCTTTACATGCGAATAGTTTAACCGGAAGATAATATGTTTGTTAAGATAGTAATTCATCCCGGCGGAAAGATCCGTCAATGCGCCGCATTTCAGGTCAGAATCATTCAGATCCGTATGGTTAACGCGTACAAATATGGCTAGTGAGTTTTTATTTTCAGGGCATAATGGCAGGGCATCTCTTCGGTCATATCCCAGCCGGTTTCCTAAAATAAAATATCCACCTTCTATATATCCGCCATAAGCGTTGTAGCTGGGGCTGTTATTTCGCCTGATGATCATGCCCATAACTTCTCCCTGCAGGAAGAACTTAAGGTGATGGAAGATAGATTCGATGTTCCATTGATATTGGCATTGGCTGTGGCTGATTGTCGAGTCGAATACAAAAGGTACGGGCAGGTATGTGTCTCCCGTACCTTTTAATGAAATGCTTCTCTATCCGGTTTCTGTATTCTTATCCGGGCGTTTGTACAGGCCACCTGTTCCGATGTGAAGCAGGGTATGTGCATTGTCCAACGGTCTGTAGACGAAACGTAATGTAGCATTTACTCCTTGTTTGATATTCTTATGGAAGTTGAGACCATCTCCGCAGAATACGCTGCCAGATGCATAAAATTTTGATCTCGACCAGGTGTAGGATGCTCCAATTCTTCGACCGGGATAAAATATTTCTGCCACGTTGGTACCAGTCATGAACAGATAATCATTGGTACTGACAGACTGGTCCAGACTGAACATCCCTATCATATAGCCTATTCTCAGCATGTGTCCGTTTTTCGTTTTCTGCAAGAAGGCGTCTTTCAGTCTCACTTTGTTTGAAGCAAATCCTACATCCAATTTGGTGTACCACCCATCACCAAAATCGGCTTTGCCCGTAATACGCAGGTCTGATATGCCAACACCTGAATTGAAACAGGCGGGAGAAGCTGTAAAAATACCTCCATCTAGAAACAATCTGCCTCCTAAACTGTATTTTTTTTCGGCCTGGACGGTTAGAACGACAGGGAGCAAAAATAACAGAGAAAGTACACGTATCAGATTGGAAGGTTTTTTTATGCTTGGTCAGTAAATTGGTTATGGTATTAGAAATCAGTGTGTTTTGGTAGAAATTATTTGTTTGGCTTTAGAAAACTTTCTGGAAATGTCACTTCTTGTTCCGTATGATTCTTTACACGAATCCAGGTGCGGAATCCTTTTTCTCCTTCAGTCAGTTCAATGATACGGGCCCCGTTGGACAGATTGTTGTAAACGGTATTTCCACCTGTATAACGTCCGTAGGGTTCAATGGCTATGTCAGAACGTGGATCATCAGAAATGTAGTGTACATCGGTAAACTGGACGATTTTGAACTTTCCGTTGGCATTGAACTTTAAGTTTTGTGCACAGGCTAGTGCAGCCATGCATAATAGGCAATAGATACAAAGATACTTTTTCATTTTTCTGTTAATGTTATATTAAACTGATCAAAGGGTTGTTTACGCCATGCATATTGGCAGGTCGTTGGAGAAAGGGCAAATAAGGGAGAGAAAGTACGTACTGAAATTGTTTTTCCGTCCGGTTTGAATTCAAGAATACGCAGCCAGCAATCTCCTCCATTGCCAAACCATTGACCGTCGGCTGTTTGCGCGTTGAACATCATCTGGGCTACTTCGTTTCCTGAATGGTTTTTGTCCGTCCGGAAACTGACTTGTTGTGCATAGTCTGTAATGTGACATTCGTGACCGCAAATTACAAGCTTGATATTATCGGAAGGATAAACCAGTTTTTGCCATAAAGCTTCCGCATAGTTCACATCCTGCATCTGATAATTTTCCGTAATAAAACGTTTGCCTTCATAATCCAGGAAAGAGTGAGTAAGCAGTATCACTTTATGGTTCTTATATTTTTTATCCCCGATGATGTGTCTGGCCCATTCAATGGCTTCGTCTCTTGGTGCGAACTCAAGACTGAGTACAAGGATTTTTCCCCATGTATCAGAAATGAATTCGTATACGGCGTTTTCGAGAGTAGGAAGTCCTTCGTAATTGTTTCCGGCAGCAATTAATGATTCCTGTAGACAACGGTTGCGTTCCGGATAAAAATAATATCGGAACTGTGTGAATCTTTTCTCGGAAGCTTTGTAGCCGTAGTCGTGATTGCCCGTACATACTACGTAAGGAACTTTACCATCGAGTTTTTCGAAAGAACGGGAAACAGCTTCCCATTGTTCCCGGCTTGTTTGGTCACCATTGATACCATCAGCCTGGATTATACTGTTTTGCTCTACCAAATCTCCTGTACAAAGTACATTTTTAATATGAAGTGTTTCAATATTATTAGCAATCCAGGCGGTCTGTAAATCAAAGAGAGGCTGGTTGGCTGCAAACTTGATGTAGCTTTGCGGGTCAGGAAGTAGAATCATGGAAAAGGATTTCTCGTCTTCCAAATTAGCATTGACCGGATAAACCTGAGCCTGTGAAATCAGACTGCAACATATCAATAAAAAAGCAGATAATATGGTTTTCATAATAATTTAACGTGATAAAAATATTAATATATTTATCCGAATATTAGAGGTAATAAAGTGTAAATTTATAGTATCAAATTATAGCATTTAAACGATAGCTCCTATGTTCCCTGAGCATAAAGTTACAGAGATTTATTGTATGGCCGATGATTTTTGCAAGAAATTTACGTTGCAACAGGAAAATTTATGATTGAAGACAGGAATAGAATGCCAGATATGAGGATATGGTACTTGCCATGTGTGAAAACAAAAATATACCCCAGCAAGATTTTCTTGCTGGGGTAATGTATGATTGATAAGAATCAAATCTTATTTGTCACCGCGGATAGCTGCGATACCCGGCAGGATCTTGCCTTCGATAGCTTCCAGCAAAGCACCACCACCAGTAGAGATGTAAGATACCTGGTCAGCCATACCGAACTTGTTGATACAAGCTACAGAGTCACCACCACCGATCAGTGAGAAAGCACCTTCTTTAGTAGCTTCTGCGATTGCTTCTGCGATTGCTTTAGAACCACCTGCGAAGTTGTCCATTTCGAATACACCGGCAGGACCGTTCCACAGGATAGTCTTGGCACCCTTGATAGCAGCCTTGAATTCTTCGCGAGTCTTAGGACCTGCATCCAGACCCATCCATCCGTCAGGAATGTTCTTGTCGTCGCAAACCTGAGTGTTGGCATCATTAGCAAATTTATCAGCAGCGATGCAGTCGCAACCCAGAACCAGGTTTACACCTTTTGCTTTTGCTTTTTCGATGATATCCAAAGCCAGCTGCAGTTTGTCGTCTTCAACCAGTGAGTTACCGATCTTACCACCCTGTGCTTTTGCGAAAGTAAATGCCATACCACCGCAGAGGATCAGGTTGTCTACTTTATCCATCAGGTTTTCGATGATACCGATCTTAGTAGATACTTTAGAACCACCCATGATAGCAGTGAACGGACGTTTGATATCTTTCAATACGTTGTCAACAGCCTGTACTTCTTTTTCCATCAGGTAACCCAGCATCTTGTGGTCTGCATCGAAGTAGTCAGCGATAACAGCAGTAGAAGCGTGTTTACGGTGAGCAGTACCGAAAGCATCCATTACATAGCAGTCAGCGTAAGAAGCCAGAGTCTTGGCAAATTCTTTCTGAGAAGCCTTCATAGCTTTCTTTGCATCTTCGTAAGCAGGATCTTCTTTTTCGATACCTACAGGCTTACCTTCTTCTTCCGGATAGAAACGCAGGTTTTCCAGCAACAGAACTTCACCCGGTTTCAATGCAGCAGCAGCTTCCTGTGCTTTAGCGCAGTCCGGAGCAAACAGAACCGGAGTACCCAGAGCTGCAGCAACAGCGTCAACGATCTGGCTCAGAGAATATTTAGCGTTTACTTTGCCTTTGGGTTTACCCATGTGTGACATGATGATCAGTGCACCACCGTCAGCCAAGATTTTTTTCAGGGTAGGCAGGGCACCACGGATACGGGTGTCATCAGTAATTTTACCTTCTTCGTTCAAAGGTACGTTGAAGTCAACGCGAACGATTGCCTTTTTGCCGGCAAAGTTGAATTTGTCAATAGTCATCATAATTCCTTATTTTAAAAAGTTGTTTGAATCTTATTTTCTTAGATGCAGCGCAAAGTTAAGAAAAAAATGTGACAGGTGTGATTTTGATGAAATTATTTTCGCCAGATGTGTTATTTTATCTGAATATTGGAACAGCGGGATAAAAAAAGCCGTCTGTTGCAGAATTGCAGACAGACGGCTCGCGTGTTTGTTCTGTATTTAGAATTGATAGTTGAGGCTCAGTCCGAATACCTTGTTGGTGCGGCTGTATACATCCGTTCCCGGCATTCCTGTACCGTTATAGTTGTCTGAGCTTTTTTCGTAATCTTCATAATTTGTCCAAAAATAAGCTATATCAATGCTCCATGCTTCGCTGAGTCTGGCTCTGGCACCGAATCCCAGTGAGTAAGAACTGCAATAGAAGCTGGTGTCTGTCTGGAAATCATCGCTCAGTCCGTAACTGGTCTTCTGGAATCCTCCGCTGACAGTCAGCATTTTGACGATATCCCATTCGATACCGGCCAGGTATTCATGGGTTCCGTGTGTCAGGGTTTTCTGGCGGTCGTTGAGCATACCTGCACGTTTGTCATCGAAGAAATGATATTCTACTGAAGCTCTCAGGTTAGGCAGGATTTCATAACCGGCAGCTACACTGAGGTAAGCCGGAATGTCGCTCGGTGTCTGTTCACCGTCTGCATAGGGCTTAAGTACGGATTCCGGTACACCATCCGGCACCAGCAGTTTGTCGGTCTTGTTTTCTATGTTCAGGTTGGTCTTAAATTCATATTTGGCAGCCAGGTTCCATCGTCCCAATTTTGCATCGATGCCGATGATCGGAGTGAGTCCCCATCCGCTCTGGTCGCATTTCAGCTGTAGATCAGCAAGTGTCTTTCCACCATAACTTTCTTTCATTTTTGCGATGAGGTAACCTTCGTAGCCACTTTTCACATAGTTCATGCGTCCTCCGGCAAACACGCTCAGCCAGTCATTGATTTTGTAGCTCAATCCCAGTTGTACACCATAGATGTATTGCTTTCCGTCCATAGCCGTATTGATGTCATACATGGAAGGAGTGACCAGTCCTTGTGACTGCTGGGCAATCAGGCCTGCAGCCATGGCATCAAACATGGGAAGTCCGTTGTCGAAGGATGCTTTTCCTCCTCCGCCCGTGATGGCAAATCCGGCAGAGATTACCCAATTGTCACGTTTGTAAGCACCGTGGAAACTGGGGATAAGCGGAGCTGAAGCTGTTCCTTTATAATATTTCTCGGTGATATTTCCATCTTGAGTCCAAAGCGGAGTACTTGCATGAATTTCACGGGTCTGATAGGCACTCTGTCCTGTCAGTGACAGGTGGAATCCGTCTTCAGGCAGAAAAGCCAGTCCGGCGGGATTGCTGTATACTCCGTCTACATCGATGGAAGCTCCTCGTGCCACCATACGGAGAAAAGCTGCATTCTGATTCGTATTGGTCAAATAGTCTCCTGCAAAAGTTGGATTTGAAACGATCAGTGTCGCTGCACCGATCAGCAAAAATTTCTTTGTTGACATGTAAATCTCTTTAAAATTCGGCTGCAAAGGTAGTTTAAAAGGACATGTGAACCAAATATTTGTTCTTTTATTTCTTACTAATCATTCAAAATGAAATTGTTTTATTTGTAACTATTTGAGGCGAAGTAGCTTTTGAGAATTCTGTTTCGTTTGCTTGCTTTGTTCTCTTTGCAAATATATTGCTAGAATGTGCAAATTTTGTGACAAGCAGTTTATTTTTAAACCTCTATCTTTGCTATTGTATTATTAACCTTGTGTGCTATGGTGTATAACTTACATATTACGACAGATGAAGCAGGCGCCTTGCTGGAGTTGAGTGATTCATTGGCCGATCAGTTGGAAGGAGTCGTTGAAGCATTCAATCGCACTATCCATCCGGCAGGAGGCTACAGAGTCTATGAAACCATTCATCTGGATGCAGACGGATTTGTGCTGGAAGGTATACCTTTTCATACAGGACGTAAAATAGCTCATGCTTTGAGGGGATCGTCATCACTGGCGGTCGTATCAATTACGTTAGGTGAAGATATTTCCCGATTGATCGAACAATATAATAAGGAGTTTGATTTTATCACGGCTTACTGGCTGGATAAGCTTTCAAACTGGGCCCTGGAGCAGCTGATGCGCCTGCTGAAACAGGAACTTCAGGAAGAAGTGGCGAAAGACCATCTGAAGATCACCTCTCACTGGGGGCCCGGATATTGTGGCTGGGACTTGAAAGAGCAGGAAAAACTGTTGCCTTTGTCCGGTGCTGACCAGTGGGGAATTACCTTGTCCTCTTCCATGCTGATGCGTCCTGTAAAATCCATGAGTGGAGTTGTCGGCATAGGTGATCAGGTGATTTATAAAGAAAGCGGTTGTGGAGACTGCAGGTTGCCTAATTGCGCTTATCGTTCTTTAAAGTGGTAAAAATGAAGCAGTGTCTATTACATATTGAACCTTTGGGAGTAACTCTTTCTGCCGACAGAGGGACATCTCTTTATGAAGTGCTGAAAAACTGTCATCTGGAATTTCCCTGTGGGGGAAAAGGACTGTGCGGTAACTGTAAGGTACGGATTCTTTCCGGACAGGTAGAGAAAACGGAAGTTCACAGGGCATTCCTCGAACGGAAACATTTGTCCTCGGAATGGTGTCTGGCCTGTCTGACGGTGCTGACGGAAGACCTGACCATCGAAATACCTGAGGGGGCGATGGACATACAGACGGATGAATCTGAGATTACAGGAAACGGCGGGAAAGAGGAATATGCCGTTGCTGTGGATGTCGGATCCACAACGGTCGTTTCCCAGCTGGTAGCGTTGCATACGGGAAAGGTACTTGCAACCTGCAGCGGAATCAATCCTCAGACAACCTACGGAGCAGATATCATATCCCGTATTGCCTTTGCGGTGTCGGATAAGCATCAGGCCGCTCTTCTGCGTGATTTGTTGCGTGAAGAGATCGGAAAACAGATTGCTCAGATGCTCCGTGAATGTCCCGGTTGTATTCCATCCCGGATCCGGCTGGTTGGCAATACGGTTATGCACCATTTATTCGCAGGCTATGATGTCCGTCCCTTGTCCGCAGCACCTTTTCAGTCACCGCTGAATGACGGATACAGGTACTTGCCTTCTGAATTAGGATGGGATCTGCCGGATCCTTGTTCCGTCGAGTTTCTTCCCAACATCAGTCATTTTATCGGAAGCGATATTCTGGCGGGAATCAAAGCCTGCGGTATGGCTGACTCTGATGAATATGTCCTGCTGATCGATCTGGGAACCAATGGAGAGATGGTTGCAGGCAACCGGCAAAAACTGTGGTGTACTTCTACTGCTGCAGGGCCGGCTTTTGAAGGTATTAATATTTCGTGTGGGATGCGGGCTTCCGACGGGGCCATAAGCGGAGTGGAGTTTGAAGATGGAAAGTTTGTGGTGACTACCATCGGAGGAGAACCCCCCAAAGGCTTGTGTGGAAGCGGACTGGTTGAGGCCGTTGATTGTTTGTTGCAGCAGGGGTTCATTGATTTTACAGGGATGACAACCGATGAAAATACAGGAGATTTTCAGCTGGCGGACGGAGTGTTCCTGACTTTGGCCGATATTCGTGAGTTCCAACTGGCCAAGGCTGCCATCGCAACAGGCATTTCCTTCTTGCTGAAATACAGTGGAATCCGGATGGAAGATCTGACCCGTGTGTATGTAACGGGAGGACTGGGCAACCACCTGAATGTAGATAAAATCAAACGTCTGGGGCTTTTGTCCCAGGTTCCGTCTGACCGGTTTCAGGTCTTGCCCAATGCAGCCCTTTGGGGATGCAAACTTTCTTTGGCCGGACAGGACACTGCCGGCTGGAAAGATATTTTGCAGCGTCTGGTCTATTGTCCGCTTGAAACAGCAACGGAATTTCAGGACCTCTATTGTGAACATTTATTTTTTCCTTATGAATAATTTTAAAGATAACAGGATATGAAAATGAAGAAACATTTAATTTTGAGCATGCTGTTGCTGGGGTTTGCAGGCATGCTGGAAGCGGAGAATGTGCAGCGTACCCTGCCGGATGTCGTTGAGGGAGTCCGTGACGAGGTGATTTCCCTGAACGGAGAGTGGCAGTTTCAGTATGCTCCGGGAGAGAAATGGGAACGCGTGACGGTTCCGGGGGAACTGGCCATGCAGGGATATGGCATTGAGCATGATAAACCGGTTTTGTATAAGAAGACGGTTCTTGTTCCGGCTGACTATCGGGGCAAGCAGGTGATTTTACGCTTTGACGGAGTTTATTCGTATGCACGTCTGTGGGTCAACGGCAAGCAGGCTGCCGAACATGCCGGAGGATTTACCCGCTGGGAAACGGATATCACCTCTTTGATCCGCATCGGAAAGAAAAACGAAATCCGTCTGGAAGTAACCGACCGGCTGAATGACATATCTTATGCTTCAGGATACGCCCATCATCCTATCGGAGGAATCTTGAGAGGTGTTTCCCTCTATGCACTTCCGGAAAGCAACATGCGGGATTTCTTTGTTGAGACTTTGCTGGATGATGCTTATCAGGATGCTGATCTGCGCATTGTTTATTCCATGTCTGCTTCTGCCAAGGTTTCATTTACCTTAAAGGAGAAGAAAAGCGGCCGGGTTTGCCTGGAGTCCGGTGTTCTGGCCTGTCAGCAGGGAGACAATGAACATCGTTTCAGAATCAGCCGTCCGGAGTTGTGGGATGCCGAACATCCGAACCTTTATGTCTTGCAGGTGAATGTCCAGTCGGCTGACGGCGGATATTCGTTTGAACGTGAAATCGGTTTCCGGAAGATTGAGGTGAAAGGTGACCGCATGCTGGTCAATGGCAAGCAGGTGAAGCTGCGTGGAGCCTGCCGTCATGACATTCATCCTACGTTGGGGCGTACTTCTACTCCGGAACTGGACAGTCTGGATGCAGCGCTGTTCAAGCGTGCCAATATGAATTTTGTCCGGACTTCTCATTATCCTCCCACAGAAAGTTTCCTGAAATATTGTGACCGGGAAGGTATTTATGTAGAATGTGAAACGGCGGTTTGTTTTGTGGATACTTACCGTCAGAAGAATTATGCTCCCGGAAAGAGTCAGGATGATCCGGAAGCTACTGCCCAGTATCTGGGTCAGCTGGAAGAGATGGTCGCTACTTCCCGTTCGCATGCTTCCGTGCTTTTCTGGTCGATCGGTAACGAATCCGTTTATGGAAAGAACTTCCAGCTGTCGTATGACTGGCTGAAGAATGAAGACAAGACCCGTCCGGTGATATTCAGTTATCCGGGACTGGTGGAAAAAGGAAAAACAGCATTCGACCTGTTAAGCATGCACTATCCCGGCTGCGACGGTACATTGTCCCAGTTTAATGTTTCTACCCGTGGTTTCCAGGGAGAAGGAAAACCGGCTCTGTTTGATGAGTGGGCGCATGTTCCTTGCTACACGTATACGACCTTGCAGGATGATCCCAATATCCGGGGATTCTGGGCAATCTCTCTGGATAAAATGTGGAGTAATCTGTTTAAGGCGCCGGGTGGCCTGGGAGGAGCTATCTGGTGTTATTCCGATGAAACATTTATGCTGCCTGTTCCGAAGAAAGGAACCTCTTACTGGATTGAGTTTGCCTATACCAAGAAGCCGAAAGACTTTAACGGCAACTGTGTCGGTTACGGTGAATGGGGAATCGTAGATGTATGGCGGAGAGAAAAGCCCGAGTTCTGGGGAACCAAGAAGGCATATTCTCCTGTCCGTGTGCTGAAGACTCAGGTGGGAGATGTTACCAGAAATACTCCGATACTGCTGCCGGTCTTTAACCGTTTTGACCATACGAATCTCAATGAGCTTACGGCTAAGGCCACTTACAAGGGACAGACTTTTGACGTAACTCTTCCTGATCTGAATCCGCATGACAAAGGTGTGTTGAGCGTGCCGGCTCAGGCCTGGGAAAATGGAAACAGCTTCCTGCTCGAATTCTTTGATGCAGAAGGGCGACTGATTGATGCGGAAGAAATAGCCATAGGAAATCCGGTCCGGCCGGAATATCTGAATGCTTCCGGCAATTTGAAGCTGATGGTTGAGGATACGGACGGATATCTGAAGTTAAAAGGAAAAGGTTTTGAAATTCCTTTTAACAAGTCTACCGGACTGATGGAAAATGTAACTTCACATGGAGAAATTGTCATCCGGAAAGGTCCGTTCCTGAACCTGGATTTGAATGTGAACCACCTGACCGGAGCAGAGGTCCGTGACAAAGCCCGAAACTACATTGTTGCTGACAAGGACTGGAAGAAGAAGGATTTTCGTTACGCGCTGAAAGGCTCGGAATGCCATGTCTTCCTTTCCGGAAACTATTTGGGTGTTGATCTGGAACTTCAGATGACAGTGGAGGCTGACGGAACAGTGACATTCAACTATCAGACTCAGGGAGAACCGAACGGCTGGCTGAGAGAGGCCGGATTGAAGTTCTATCTGACGGATAATTTTGCAGAACTGGAATGGAAACGTGACGGGTACTGGTCTTATTACCCGGAAGATAATTTTGCCGGAAATGCAGGACAGACTCCTTTATATAATAAGAAAAAAGTGGAATATGGGGAAGATCCGCAACAGCCCTGGAATATGGACACCTATAATTATTACTATTTCTCAGACAAGGGAGCCATCTGTCAGCGTCCGTTGACGAATAAGGCAAAGGGAATGAAAGAGAACATTTATGAGTATCAGCTGAAAACTGCGGATAATCATTTGCTGACCGTTCTGTCGCGTGAAGGCAGTCTGGGATGCAGAATGAACAAGATGTCGGACGACCAGCTGATCCTTTATGTCAATAATCGCTGGGACTACCCTGAAATAGCCTGGGGTGATTATTGCAAGGAACTGGAGGTAACTCCGGTTTCCGGACTGATCAAAATACGTTTATGAAACCTTTTCTCAGGTAGATTTTCTGAGGTAATATTTGTTTGGCAAGTCTGATTGATCAGACTTTGAATGAATCCTCTGTTCCGGCTTTCCGTTGTGAAGGCTGGGGCGGGGGATTTCCTTTTTCAGCAGATCAGGCTAAAGAAGAAAGTTGTTATTATAAAATTTAATATTTTCTATTGTTTATTTGAATTTTTTCTATAGCTTTGTGGTAACCTTTATTTAGATAACTATTAATCATTGTTATTAATATAATTTTAATATTATGAAACTAAGAAATGTAAATTACCGAGGCAGACTGGCAATTTTGACGGGTGCATTCTGTTGTACATCCTTGCCAATGGCTGCACTTCCGACTTCTGTTGAAGCCGCCTCTCCCAATGAGATTACCCAGCAGACGATGAAGGTAAAAGGTTTGGTTCTGGACGCATCGACTGGTGAACCTGTGATTGGTGCCAATGTCATTGTGAAGGGAACGACTAATGGGGTGATTACAGACCTGGATGGTGTGTATGAACTGAATGCACCGGCAGGTGCTGTCCTGCAGATTTCATTTGTCGGCTATAAGACCATTGAAGTGAAGGCTGAACCCAACATGAAGGTAAACCTGAAGGAAGACACCGAAACGCTGGATGAAGTTGTAGTTGTCGGTTACGGTACTCAGCGCCGTGAAAGTCTGACCGGTTCTTTACAGACAGTCAAGGAAAATAAACTGAAGGATGTTACTACGGCCAATGTGGAAAACATGTTGAACGGTAAAGTTTCCGGAGTTTTCGTTGCTCCGGGTTCCGGTCAGCCGGGTTCAAGCGGTGCCGTGATGGTTCGTGGTAAGGCATCTATCAACGGTAGTTCATCTCCGTTGTGGGTAATCGACGGTGTAATTGTCGGTGATGGAGCCGGACAGTTGAATCCTGCCGATATCGAAACCATGACCATCCTGAAAGATGCTGCATCTACAGCTATTTATGGTTCTCAGGGAGCCAACGGTGTTATCCTGGTAACAACCAAGAGCGGCAAGAGCGGTAAGATGACTATCAATGTATCAGCCAAGGCCGGTGTCAGCAGATTGAACAATGGAAAACTGGAAATGATGGACGGTGCTGAATTGTATGATTACTATAAGTCATTCAGCAATGCTGACCAGATCAATTTTCCACGCTGGAATGAAGACTTGCGCAATGCCAATTTTGACTGGTGGGATCTGGCGACTCAAAGCGGCGTGACTCAGGAATATAATGTCTCTCTTTCCGGAGGCGGTGAAAAAATCAATTCTTATTTCTCTATGGGTTACTATGACGAAGAAGGTGCAGTGAAAGGATATGATCTGCAGCGTTACAACTTCCGTTATCGTACCAATTACAAACCTTTCTCCTGGTTGACCATCAAACCTTCTGTTGCCGGTGCAATGCGTAATACGCATGATGCCCAGTATTCTGTAACAGCCATGTACTCTATGTTCCCGTGGGACAGTCCGTATGATGAAAACGGCAATCTGGTTCCCGACCGTTACAGCGGATGGGTGAACAGCCAGTCAACCAACTACTTGAACGACCTGAGCTATGGTAACCATACAGACTACAAGACCTATGAGTTCAGTGGAAACTTTGATTTTGATATCCGGATTACGGACTGGCTGACTTTTAACTCTGTCAATAATTTCCGCTGGACCGGTTATTACTATAATTCTTATTCTGATCCCCGATGCGAGGGAGCTTCTGGTGTAAACGGACGTTTGGAGGAATATCAGAGCAATACCGTACGCCGTTATACCAACCAGATTCTGCGTTTCAACAAAATGTGGGATAAACATTCATTGAATGCCTTGCTGGCGTATGAATTCAATGACTATCAGGGCAAGGCTATTTCAGCTACCGGTACCGGTTTTGTACCCGGATTTGAGGTACTTGATGTTACAGCGATTCCTGAAGATGTAGGCGGAAGCCTGAGCGAATGGGCTATGCAGTCTTATCTCTTCAAGGCAATTTATTCTTATGACAACCGTTATCTGGGTGAAGTTTCTTTCCGTCGGGATGGTGCTTCCAATTTCGGTGATGAAAACAAATATGGTAACTTCTTCTCTGTCAGTGCCGGATGGAATATCAACCGTGAAAAATGGTTCAAGGCTGATTGGGTGAACAACCTGAAATTACGTGCTTCCTATGGTACGGTAGGTAACCGTCCAAGTTCACTTTATCCGCAGTATGACCTTTATTCTATCTCTGCAAAGTATAACGGAACTTCCGCTGCTTTGATCAGTCAGATCGGTAACAAGGAACTTACCTGGGAAAAGACTTATACGACGGGTGTCGGTTTAGATGCATCTATGTTCCATGAACGTTTCCGCTTCTCATTCGATTATTACTACAAGTATACTTCCAATATTCTGTTTGCTGTACCTGTATCCGGTCTTACCGGTGTAACTTCCCGCTGGAAGAATGTGGGTGAAATGGAAAACCAGGGTATTGAACTGACTGTCGGTGGCGATATCATCCGTACCAAAGACTGGAACTGGAGTGTAGAAATGAACCTGGGGCATAACAGAAACCGTATCAAGGAACTGTATGGAAACAATACGGAAATCATTCGTAGCGGTGGTATCGGTATCGCCGGTGAAGCCGACAAGATTCTGAAAAAAGACTATGACAGCGACAGCTTCTACATGGTAGAATGGGCAGGTGTCAATCCTGAAACGGGAGCTCCGCAATGGTACAAGCATACCAAAGATGAAAATGGAAATATCACCGGACGTGAAATCACTGAAAATTATGCAGAAGCAGATCAGGTGATCTGTGATGCTTCCACTCCGAAACTGTTTGGTGGATTCAATACAACTCTTGCATGGAAAAACATTGATCTGACAGCTGTATTCGGTTACTCCATCGGTGGCAAGATCTATAACTATTCTCGTCAGGAATACGATTCTGATGGTGCCTATACAGACCGTAACCAGATGAAACTGATGGACGGATGGACCCGTTGGGAAAAGCCGGGTGACATTGCTACGCATCCTGTTGCTTCCTACAATAACTCATCCAACTCCAATAAAGCTTCTACCCGTTATCTGGAAGATGGTGACTATCTGAAGCTGCGTTCACTGACTATCGGTTACAACCTGAAGTTGCCGAAATACTACATTCAGAATATGCGTATCTTCTTTACCGGTGAAAACCTGTTCTGCGTAACCGGATATTCTGGTGTGGATCCTGAAATTCCGGCCAGTGGAGGTTCTGTAATCGGTTCTACCGGTCCGAGTGTTTATCCCTCTACCCGCAAGTACATGTTTGGTATTAACTTAACCTTTTAATTAGCTGATTCGTATGAAAAAGATTATATCAACCTCTTTGTTGGTGACCGCCTGTCTGTGCGGAACATTGACATCATGTGACATTGAACGCCTGCCCAAAGGCAGCATGTCTGCAGAACAGATTACGAATGATCCTTTGGCTTCCCTGGACGGTCTGGTGGATGGTGCTTATGCCCAGTTGAAAGACTGGTCAGATCCGATGCACCGTCTCGGCGAATATGCTGGTGATAATATGATGATCCGTGGTGCATCTACCGATGCATTTTATGAATTCATAACCTTCTCCCGTACTCCGAACAACTACCGTCTTCAGAACTTCTGGGATTATGGCTATAAGGCCATTGCCCAGGCTTCAAATATCATCAAGATGATTGAAGAAGGACAGGATCCGGAAATTGACAGTAAGCTGGGCGAATGTTATTACATCCGTGGTATGATGTACTTCTACCTGTGCCGTGCGTTCGGCCGTCCGTATTATCAGGCTCCTGACAAGAATCTGGGTGTGCCTATCGTCAATGGTACTCCGGATGATATGGACAATCTTCAGTTGCCCGACCGTTCGACTGTGAAGGAAGTTTATGAACAGGCCATCAGTGACCTGAAGAAGGCAGAAGCCATGATTACAGAGAACAAGGGATCGGCATACGCATCCAAGGAAGCTGCACAGGCCATGCTTTCCAGAGTTTACCTGTATATGAGTGGAACTTACAGCAATCCGAATGCGGAATATGCTCAGCTGGCCGTTGATTATGCCACTAAGGTGATTGAATCCGGTCAGTATGAACTGCTGGGACACGATGAATTCATGACTTATAATACGATTGTTCCTGAAAATAATAAGGAATCCATTTTCGTAGTGAAGCGTGTGGCTTCCGAGTTCTCCGGATATGACCATTATTACGGTATCGGCGGTATGTATGGTGTTGTCGGAGGTATGGGTTGGGGCGAAATGTATGCCAGTGCCAAGTATCTCGACCTGCTGAATGAGACAGGACGTAACGACTGGCGTCCGGACAGCAAAAAGATTGTAGATGCACGTGCCAACTTCATTGCTCCGCAGTATGTACAGGATGATAACGGAAATTATACGAATGTGTTCCGTTTCATCAAGAATGTATATGATACCAGTGGCAATGTGATCAACTTCAACTACGTGCAGGCTAAGCTGAACCAGAACGGAGGCAATTATACTTGTACAGAAACCATTGACGGTGTGGACAAGACTTATGCGATGACTCCGGTGGATGCTTCCCAACAGATCTATTCCATCCAGTATTCCGACGGACAGACCTATACTGGTGTCATTGATTATCAGATGTCATTGAACCGTGTATATCCGATGTTCTACATTACGAAGTGTTCTTACGAAGGTGAAGAATCTCACCTGCATTCACCGATTATTTCCCGATTGGGTGAGATTTACCTGAACCGTGCTGAAGCATATGCCAAACTGGGTAATTACGGTGCTGCCCTGACTGACCTGAATACCATTCGTGAACGCTCTATTCCGGGTGCCGGATATGCTTCTCTGGATGCTAATAATGCTCCTGAACTTATCGACAAGGAACGTCAGCTTGAATTGGCTTATCAGGCAGAGCGAAGCTATGACGTATTCCGTAACGGTGAACCGTTGACCCGTCATTATCCGGGTCCGCACAATGCAATGGAAGATGTTCCGGCTACGGATTATCGTGTAACTTATTACATTCCGCAAAGTGCGATCAATGCATATCCGAGCGGATGTACGCTGACACAGAATCCGACCAGCGATGCAGGTGTGATTCTGAATTAACAGGCTTTTCTGGATAAATAATAAAGTTTGTCTTGAGAGGGATTACAGAGAATCGGCTGTGAAGCCGTGACTGTAATCCCTCTTTTTTATGGAACAAGGCATAGTCAATCGACTGCACGATGTCCTCGCAATTGACTGGTCAATGCAAAAGCAACGACCGCACGATTGCCCTCAAACGACTGCACGATTGGACCGCAACGACCGCACGTTTGGGCTTCAACGACCGCACGATTCAGCTGCAACGGGCATTACAGTTTTTGAGCGTATTCACTGGGGGTATAGCCGGTTACCTGCTTGAACTGATGATTGAAATGGGAGAGACTGTTGTAGCCGCAGTCGTATGCCACCTGGCTGATATTGATGTTTTTGTTGATCAGCAGTTTGGTTGCGTATGAGATTCTCAGTTCCGTGAGGTATTCAAACATTCTTTTCCCGGTATGTTTTTTATAGTATCTGCAAAGTGCACTTGGATTCATACCGACATTACAGGCAATGTCTTCCAGGGCGATATTGTTCTGGTAGTTCTTGTTGATAAACAGATGCACCTTGTTGATAATCGGATCTTCTGTCGAATCACTGTTGATATAGTTCTCTGTTGTCAGGGTTGCATGATTGCATTCGGAACTTAGCCTGTAGAGTAAAGTATAAAGTCCTTCGATCTTTTCAAATCCTTCTTTGGTAACCAGGGAGCGGAACAGTTCTTTTAAAGCCTCAATGCTGCCGCCGGTAAAGAAGACCCCTTTCTGGGATTTCTTCAGGAGGGAATAAATATTCTCCAGTTCGGGAATGTCGTGTAAGCTGGCGGGAAAGATCCGGTCATCAAACTGGGTATAGACAGACCGTGAAACCAGTCCGGAGTTCTGGTAGTATTCGTCTGCGCTGAGCCACAGATGGGGGAGATTCTTTCCGATCAGCATGAAGTCGCCCGGAGAAAGATCCTGGATGGAATCGCCTACGAAGCTGAGTCCTTTGCCTTCCTCTATCAGAATCAGTTCATATTCCGGATGGATATGTAAAGGTGCGGCAAAGTAGGGATTCGTGTACGAAACCACAGAAAATGAAGTTCCTTTTCTCTTCTCTACTTTTTCGAAGGTAGCTTCCATCTGATGTAAGGAGTTTGTTTTCATCTTTTTGTTCAGGCAAATAAATCACACAACCATGCAAATATACTATAAAACGATTTAAAAAGCAACGTGTAAATTTGTCAGCAGTAAAAAACTAATACGATTATGAAACATAGAGAACGGGTTATCAGAGCTTTAAATCATGAAGAAACGGACAGGCCTCCTTTTCAGGCCACATTTACTCCGGAATTTGCAGATCGTTTACGCGAAGTCTTTCATCTTCCCAGACAGTTTTCGGAACCACACCACAGAGACTGGTACGGATATGAGCTGGAGAAGCTGACAGGACAGGATTTGCTTCAGGCCAGTGTCGGATGGTCTGCCAACTATTACTTGAAGCAGGAGCCTTACACGGACGAATGGGGTGTCGAATGGAAGATTGATCCTTATGAAACTCCGTTTGGCATCGGACATTATACGAACATTGCCCGGAATCCTTTGCGTGATAATGATGAACTGGCAATGGCTTATAAGGCACCCGATCCTCACCGGCCGGAGCTTTATAAGAATGTGGAGCGTCTGGTGAAGGAATATGGCGATGAATATTATATTATCGGGCGTATTCACTGTACCATCTTTGAGTCTGCATGGGCTTTGAGAGGACTTGATACACTGATGACCGATTTTTATATCAATCCGGATCTGACCAATCACCTGCTGGATGAGACCGGAGGCTTCCATAAGGAAGTGGCTAAGAAGATGGCACAGATAGGCGTTGACATGATCTGGCTGGGTGATGACATGGGAGCACAGGATTCACTGATGATTGATCCGGAACTGTGGCGCGAGTTTTTCAAGGGCAGAATGGCCGATATCATCCGCACGGTGAAAGAAATTAAGCCGGATATCAAGGTGGCTTATCATACGGACGGCTGTAATTACGACATTATTCCCGATCTGATCGAAATCGGTCTGGATGTATTGAATCCTATCCAGACGGAATGTATGAATCCGGAGATCCTGCAGGAAAAATATGGAGATCAGCTTTGCTTCTTCGGGGGAGTGGCGGTTCAGTCAACCTTGCCCATGGGAACTCCTGAACAGATAGAAAAGGAATATGCATGGCTGAAAAACTCTGTCGGAAAGGGAGGAGGATGGATTTGTGCTCCGACTCACCATGTGCAGCTGGATACTCCGATGGAGAATTTCTTCCATTTGCTGAAAACTGTAGGAACCATCGGTTAATGCAAAGACAGATTCAGACAAGAGCGGGAAACTGCCGTAAAAAGGATTGGTTATACTGAAAAAGCATTCTGTGTATGAGATTGAAAAAGATACTGTTGTTGGGAGGTCTGTTAAGTCTGCCCCTGACTTCCTGGTCGCAAGACAAGAAATGGGTGGAAGTGGCTTATGACGACTGTGGCGAGAAAGGAAAACAGCCTCATCTGGTTTTGGGGGAAAATTATGAAATGCCGGCTGAACTGTCGGGCAGCACGGCCCAGCGTTCCTGCAATTTCGGCGGGAAGGTGATCTATGCATTCGATAAGATGGATATTCATGCCGACTATCGGATGGAAGTGACTTTTCTGGCCGACAGTGAACGGATCATAGAAATTGTCGCCGATGGAAATCCAGTCTGTGAGTCTATCCATCTTCCGGCGGGAGAGGTAGTAAAGAAAACAATCGATTTGCCCCGTCACTCGTTTGCCTACGGTCAGTTCGTGATGGTGGTGAATCCCGCCAAGGGACCTAATGCCATTATTTCCGAGATCCGGATTTTATCTTCCGATCCGGGACAGCTGGCTGCCGTGTCTGAAGAGTCACGCGAGGCATTGAAGTCGGTTCAGGCTTATGTGGTAGACACTCAGGTGGATGCGGAACAGGTGTTGCCGACCTATGTCCCGGTACCGGTTTCCGTGAAGGATGTCTACCGGAATCAGCTTTCCCTCAATGGGGAGTGGCTGTTCTCAGAACAGGCGGAAGGAGAAGACTGGCATCGCATTATGGTACCGGGAGAATGGTGCATGCAGGGCTTTAAGGTGGATTCAGCTGCATTTGCCCGTTATCAGAAAAACTTTGAAGTACCGCAGGACTGGAAAGGCAAGCAGGTCATCCTTCGTTTTGACGGAGTTCATAGTGAATATAAGGTGTTTGTCAACCACCGTCAGGTAGGTTCCCATCTGGGAGGAATGACACCGTATGAAGTAAACATTACGGATGCCTTGCAGGATGGAACGAATGTCCTGTCTCTTCAGGTGCGGAGTGAATCGCTGGCCGATATGCTGGGAAGCCTTACCCAATATGCCGCTCATCAGCTGGGAGGTATCACCCGTAAGGTTACTCTGTTCGCTGTTCCTGACATTCATCTCTCGGATCTGCGTATTCAGACAGACCTGGACGAGAACTATCGGGATGCACGTCTGAAACTTTATGTAGCGGTGAGAAACGACTCCGACCGTCCGTCCCGGAAAGTATCTTTGAAGGCCGTTTTGGACAAGCATGAGGCATCCGGTTCCCTGAACTTGCCGGAAATCGCTCCGGGAGAAACCTGGAAGGGATGGCTGGAGATGGACGTGAAGTCACCTTTGCTGTGGGACAATGAGCATCCCAACCTGTACCGGCTTCATCTGGATTTGTATGAAGGAGAAAATTCCATAGCACAGATTGAGAAGAAATTCGGCTTCCGTGAAGTGGAGGTGCGGGGAAACCGTCTGCTGGTCAACGGCCGTCCTGTCAAGTTGAGAGGAGTCTGCCGTCATGAGGCTCATCCTCTTTACGGACGTTCTCTGACCGATGAGGAATGGAAGACCGATGCAGAACTGTATCGGGCTGCCAACTGTAACTTCATCCGAACCTCTCATTATCCTCCGGCAGAAGAGTTCATTGAATATTGCGATGAACTGGGGCTGTTTGTCGAACTGGAAGCACCTGTATGCTGGATCGGTCATCATGCCAATGAGAACTGGCAGAAGCTGAATTATAAGGATGAAAAATATTATGACTATGTTCTGCAGGCTGATATGGAAACTGTACATTTCTACCGGAACCATCCTTCAGTCATTTTCTGGTCGATGGCCAACGAATCCTATTGGAACAAAGGATTTGCACAGGTTGCCGAATACATGAAGAAAGCGGATACGACCCGTCCGTTTGCTTTCCATGATCAGGCCTATGGCGGTTTCAACAATCAGGGCAGTACGGCTCCGATAGCCAACATTCATTATCCCGGACCGGGAGGATATCAGGAAGCGGCCAAAAGTGACCGTCCGATGACGTACGGAGAATACTGCCATCTGAACGTCTATAACCGCAGTGAACTGGTGACTGATCCCGGTATCCGCAGTGACTGGGCCCTGGCACTGGCTCCGATGTGGGAGAACATGTATGCAACAGATGGTGTTCTCGGCGGTTCAATCTGGTCGGGTATTGATGACATTTTCCAGTTGCCGGACGGAAATGCTGTGGGATACGGTGCCTGGGGACCTGTGGACGGATGGCGCCGTCCGAAGCCTGAGTACTGGGACATGAAAAAGATCTATAGTCCGGTCAAGTTACATACCGAAGCCCTGGAACCCGCCCGGAAACTGGTGATTGATGTGGAAAACCGCTATACTTATACGAACCTGAACGAGCTGAAGATCCGTTGGACTTACGGAAAGGAAAGCGGAATGTCTGTACTTGATGTAGCCCCTCAGGGCCGTGGACAACTGGTGGTAGAGGTCAGTGATCCTTCTGCTTCCAATCAGCTGAGCCTGGAATTTGTCGACCCCAGAGGATTTGTGGCCGATGAGTACCTGATTCCGGTGGGTGAGCAGAAGCAGAATCAGGTGGAAGCACCTGCCAGACAACGTACGAAGGTGAAACAGGATAAATCCCGCATTCGCATATACGGAAAGAACTTCACCTGTCTGGTAGACCGTTCTACCGGAATGATCCTTTCCGTGGAGAAAGACAACAGACAGATACTATCCGGAGGTCCGTGGCTGATGGCGCTTCCTCTGACAGGCGGAGGATGCTATCCGAACCATAATGCCGAGACTCCGGTATTCAATGATTTGTGCAAAGGATGGAAAGTAACCGGTGTGGAAGTTTCGGAAGAAGGACAGGACGTCCGTCTGAAAGTCAGTGGATCGTATGACGGTTTCGACGGACAGTATGAAATGATATGCAATGCGAACGGAGAGATCCGGGTTGATTATCAGTTTACGGTTCGTACGGCTGTCAATCCGAGACAATGGGGAATGGTCTTTGAGACCCCTGCCGGATTTGAAGAAACCTTCTGGCGCAGAAAGGGACTCTGGAGCGTCTATCCGGCAGATCATATCAGCCGTCCGTCCGGTACGGCAAAGAGCTTTTATCCGGAAGTACCTGCCGTACAGAATCCCCGTATCAAACCGGCCTGGGCATGGAGCAAGGACTTCAACCAGCTGGGAAGCAACGATTTCCGTTCTACCCGTAGAAACATCTGGTATGCAGGATTGCAGGATGTGGAAGGACAGTCCCGGGTAACGGTTGTTTCTGACGGCCGGCAGCACTGGCGTTCCTGGAAAGAAGGAGAGAAGACCTGCTTCCTGGTGGCAGACTTTGTGACGGCAGGCGACGAAATGTTTTTAGGCAGCCATTATGCGCCTTACCGGAAACCGCTTAAGGTGGGAGACGTGATCAGTGGCAGCATTATTTTGCGTGTAAGATAAGAGCAGATTATGAACACATTCTCCGTTTTAGACAGTGTCATCTTCATTGTTTATGTACTCCTGATCGTGGTAATAGGCCTTTGGTGTTCCCGTACCCGTAAAGGAGGCGTAAAAGACTCGAAGGAATATTTCCTGGCAGGGAATACATTGCCCTGGTGGGCGATCGGAGCTTCCGTCATAGCGTCCAATATATCGGCAGAGCAGTTTATCGGCATGTCCGGATCCGGCTTTGCCATCGGACTGGGAATCGCTTCCTATGAGTTCGTAGCTGCCGCTTCCCTGATTGTGGTTGCCGTATTTTTTCTGCCTATCTTCCTGAAGACGAAAATTTATACGATGCCTCAGTTTCTGGAAATCCGTTATGGAAAACCAGTCAAGACTCTCATGGCATTCTTCTGGCTGCTGGTTTTTATTTTTGTCAATCTGACCTCCATCCTTTATCTGGGAGCCCTGGCCATTCATAAAGTGGTCGACATACCGGTCGGATTCAGTATTGTCTGTCTGGCTGTCTTTGCCGGAGCCTATGCCATCTATGGAGGACTGAAAGCGGTGGCACTGACCGACATGGTACAGGTGATCTTCCTGATCGGGGGCGGTCTGCTGACTACCTACATAGCCTTGAATCACTATTCGGAAGATGCCGGAGCAATAGCCGGAATGCAGAAACTGATAGCGCAGGTTCCGGAAAAGTTTGACATGATCCTTGATCCCTCCAATCCGGATTATAAATATTTGCCGGGAATCGGGGTCATCCTGGGCGGACTGTGGGTCAGTGCCCTGTATTATTTCGGATGCAATCAGTACATCATCCAGCGTGCCCTGGCAGGCAAAAGTCTTTCGGAAGCCCGTATGGGACTCGTCTTTGCCGGTCTGCTGAAGCTGATTCTTCCCCTGATCGTCGTGATCCCCGGAATCGTAGCTTTTGCCCTGGATGCTCCTCTGGAGAAGCCCGATCAGGCCTATCCCTGGCTGATGCATAACTTTATCCCTTCGGGAGTGAAAGGAATCGCATTCGCAGCACTGGTGGCAGCCGTGGTCAGTTCGCTGGCCTCGATGGTAAACAGCATCACGACAATTTTCACGATGGATATCTACAAGGAATATTTTGCGGGAAAGGATGTGCCGGAGAAACGTCTGGTGAATGTCGGCCGCTGTTTCGGATTCTTCAGTCTGGTACTGGCCGTACTGATCGCCCCTGCACTGGCCGGTCTGGAACAGGCCTTCCAGTTTATACAGGAGTTTACCGGTTTCATCAGTCCGGGAGCCCTGGCCATCTTTGTCATGGGATTCTTCTGGAAACGGGCAGAGATGAAAGGAGCCCTGGCTGCGGCTGCAGGAACCTTTGTCTTCTCGCTGGTACTTATGCTGTTTTTCCCGGAGATCTCCTTTATTGACCGGATGGCCTATGTCTTTATCCTTTGCGTACTGCTGATCGTGGTGTTTGGGCTGTTGTCCGGCAAGAAGACAGATGAAAGAGCAATTATTCTGGAGCCGGGACTGTTTGCCACCACCTGGACCTTCAAGCTCCTGAGCGGAGTGATCCTAGCTATTCTGGGTGTGATTTATTATGTATTTTGGTAATAATTAAAGTCTATAAATATGGAAGAGTTGTTAGAACGAATTGCAAAATGTGTGGAGTTGGGTAAGATTAACGAGAAAACCCCTTATCCCCCTGCCATGAAAGGACAGCCTGGAGCCGATGAGCTGACCTTGCAGGCACTGAATGAAGGAATTTCTCCGTCAGATATTCTTCAGAAAGGTCTGATTGTCGGAATGGAACGTATCGGAGTGAAATTCAAGGCCAATCAGGTGTTTGTTCCCCAGGTACTGATGAGTGCCAAGGCAATGGGAACGGCGATGAATCATCTCAAGAAGTTCTTTAAGGACGGAAGTGTGCAGCGTAAGGGAACGGTCATCATCGGCACCGTGGAAGGAGACTTGCATGATATCGGCAAGAACCTGGTAGCCATGATGGTGGAAGGAAACGGATACGAGGTGATTGATCTGGGAGTGGATGTAAAGGCTGAGAAATTTGAAGAAACCCTGGAACAGCATCCGGGAGCCTTTGTCTGCATGTCTGCCTTGCTGACCACCACCATGATTCACATGGAAAAGATTAATCAGCTGCTCAAGGAAAAACATCCGGAAGTCAAGACATTTATCGGAGGAGCACCCGTGACAGCGGATTTTGCCAGACAGATCGGAGTCGACTATTATTCAGACGGTCCGCAGGATCTGGTGGAAACATTGAACAAGCTGAGTGCCTGAGAGGTGAAAAAGAGTAATAGGAGGACTTGTTATGAATCAATGGATCAATGACATATTTCAGAACAGCAAGCGTGTGGCTGTTCCTGTTATGACCCATCCCGGAATAGAACTGACGGGACACCGGGTAATTGAAGCCGTGACAGACGGCCGTGTACATTACGAAGCCATCAAATACCTGGCCGATCATTATCCCTCTTTTGCCACTTCCACCATCATGGACCTGACGGTGGAAGCTGAGGCCTTCGGATGTCAGATAAACTTTCCGGAAGATGAAGTTCCCAGTGTGGTGGGCAGACTGGTCAGTGATGCAGACTCCGTGGCAGCCTTGCAGGTTCCCGATTTGCAGGCAGGACGGGTACCCGAATACCTGAAAGCTGTCCGGCTGGCAGTGGAACATATCACCGACCGTCCCGTACTGGCCGGATGCATCGGCCCTTTCTCACTGGCCGGACGTTTGTATGACATGTCAGAAATCATGGTTGCCATTTATACAGATCCGGAAGTGATTCTTCAGCTGCTGGATAAATGTACGGCATTTATTCTCAAGTATTGTGCAGAACTGAAACGTCTGGGAGCTTCGGGAGTCTTCATCGCAGAACCGGCAGCCGGGCTGCTCTCCAATGAAGACTGCATGGCCTATTCCACCGTGTTTATCCGGCAGATCGTACAAACCTTGCAGGACGATGACTTTGCGGTAATCCTTCATAACTGCGGCAACACAGGACAGTGTACCCAGGCCATGGTGGAGAGCGGGGCGGCCGCACTGCATTTCGGGAACGCCATAGATATGGTGAGCGCCCTGCAGGAATGCCCTTCCAGTCTGTTGGTCATGGGAAACATAGATCCTGTCGGAATTATGAAACAGGCCTCTCCGGAGGTTGTCAGAAAAGAAACCCTGGCCTTGCTGGAGGCTACAGCTTCCTGCCGGAACTTTGTATTGTCCACAGGATGTGACGTACCTCCCCAGGTTTCGCAGGAGAATATTGCAGCCTTTTTCCAGGCACTGGATGAATTTAACTCCCTGTAAGATCTAATCAGGCATCTTCTTTATGCAGCCTTACTGCCGAAGTGCAGAGCTGCGCAATGGTTTCCCGGTGGGTGATCAGGATCAGCGTCTTGTCCTGTACCTGCCGGGAAAGTCGTTCCAGCAGCTTCCGTTCCGTTTTTTCATCCAGGGAAGAAGTCGGTTCATCCAGCAGGAGGATGCTTCCGGGGCGGAGCAGGCCGCGGGCAATTGCAATCCGTTGTGCCTGGCCTTCACTGAGTCCTGCCCCCTGTTCACCGCAAAGCGTATCCAGTCCTTCCGGTAAGGTCATGACAAAATCGGCAACAGCCGTATGCAGAGCAGCCTGCAGTTCAGCTTCCGTTGCCTCCGGTTTTCCCAGCAGCAGGTTATCCCGGATCGTTCCGCTGATCAGTGTGTTTCCCTGGGGCACATACGACAAATTGCAGCGAGTGAGGGGAGACACCTCTTCCCTTTCTTTCCCGTTATAGAGTGTCACAGACCCACGGTCCGGTTTCAGCAAAGCCAGCATCAGTCGCAGCATCGTACTTTTTCCGGCTCCTGTCTCACCGACCACAGCCGTAAGACTTCCCGGCAGGAAGTCGTGTGAGAATCCCTGCAAGACTTTGCGGCTGCTGCCCGGATAGGAATAGTCCACGTCCTTCAGGCAAATGCCCAGTCTGCCTGGTAGCCGGACCGCTTCCCCCTGTTCTTCCGGCGATAAGGATGAAAGCTCTTCCAGCCGTTCGGTGGCAGTAAATACCTGGATAAAAGCCGGAATCTGACGGCTGAGTTCCACCATGGGACGCTGCACCTGGGCAACCAGCTGCAGAAAGGCGGTCATCATACCGAAGGTGACCGAACCGTCGTACAGACCGAATATCCCCCATAAGAAGGCGGTTGCATATCCGGCGGCAAAGCCTGTCTGTACCATGATCCGTGAGAAAATGGAGAAGTCCGTACGCCGCATCACCTTCCTTTGCAGATCAGCCTGTAAGCCAGCCAGAGCCTGTTCGGCCTGTTTCGTATACTCCAGTGTGCGGATCAGGATGCGATGCTGTATCTGTTCCTGCAGGTGACTTTGTACCTGACTGTCCGTGGTACGGATTTCCCGTGAGAGCCGTCTCATCCTGCGTACATACGTTTTGCTGAAGAGCAAGGCGACCGGCGTGATGAACAACAGCAGTCCCGTCAACTGGGGATCCAGCCGGTAGAGAAAATACAAAGCCCCTGCCAGTTGTACTCCCGTGGCAAAGAGCGCCGGAATGTTCCGGCACAAAGCAGCCGTAATGACCGGTACATCCTCTACCAGACGGTTGAGCATATCTCCCGAATGCAGTTTTTCCCTTCCCATCCAGCGGCTTTCCAGAATACGTCCGAAGAGCTGGTGGCGCAGCCGGTTCCGGAAGCGGATCTCTATCCGGCTTCCCTGACGTGTGCTGATCACTGACAGCAGCAACTGGGCGATGATACATCCGATCAGACAGGCGATGCCTGTATACAGACTGGCTTCCGTATGGCGGGTGACAATGTCAATCAGATACTTGCATACCCAGACGAAGCAAAGTGACACACTCACCTGCAGGATGCCGGTCAGTCCGTTGAGTACAGCAGGCAGACGGAATCCTTTGGAAGTTTTCCACAGCCAGCCCAGGCATTCCCTGAGCCGCATTTCCTTATCCCTGTCTCTATACATGCAACCTCCTTTCTATCAGGCAGATGGCCAGCAAGTATCGCCGCAGCGGCCGCAGCCGCATCCATAACCAGGCTTTACACTGTTCTGTTACGGAGGAACAGCGGATGTAACGTCCGTTGCGGATAATTTCTATGACGGTCCCGCAGATCTGGTCCCGGTTACACTGTTCGGTAGCCTGGAGGTTGCCGTCGCCCATCAGGGTCATTTCATTATCCCGGATGGCAATGATCCGGTGAAGAATATATCCCCTGTCCGGAATCCGTGCCAGCACGATATCCCCTCTGTGAACCGTTTTTTTCTTTTGCAGGATGATGCTGTCCCTGTCGCCTGTGATAAAAGGAAGCATGCTGTTTCCCCTGGCCCGCAGTTTCACCCGGTGTCCTGTCTGGAGCAGGCTGGTCACCTCTGAAAGCATACTTTCATTAGGAAGTGTGATTTTCAACTCCGAATTTGGTTGGTCTGTCATGTACTGTCTGAAAACAAACATGGATTCCATACCGCCGGACAGTCCGTAAAGACTGTCCGCGGCAGGAATCCATGAACCTAATTTAATTAAAAATCTGAATTATTCTCCACGGGTGATAACGGCACGGCTCAGACGAGGATCATCGTAGAACATGTTATCCACTCCACCCTTGTAGTCCATGCGAAGCTGTGAAGCCGAAACGCCGAACTCTTTGGTCAGGCAGTCGAATACAGCCTGTGCACGTTCCTTGCTCAGCTGTTCGTTTCTCTTCTTGCTGCCGGTACCGGCATCCGAGTAACCGGTGATGGTATATACCGTATTCGAGTCGGATGACTTGATTACTTCAGCCAGCATACCCAGGTTTACACGTGCTTCGTTTGACAGTTCACTCTGTCCCATGGCGAAGACAATCAGGCTTCCGGAAGCAACCTTCCTGACAGCCACTTCAGCTGCTTTCTGGTTACCTTCAGCAATGGCCTTCTGCAGACGCTCGTTTTCTTCAGTCAGTTTGTTCAACTGAGCCCGCATGTCATTGATGGCAGCATTGTCATAACGGGTAACCGTCTTGCTGCGATCCCATCCGCGGCGTCTGAACTTGTAAGTCAGACCGACCGTTGCTCCCAGCAGACCATCAAACTTGGACTGTCCGATTTCCCCGTCAATGGCATCATCCACCATGGAAGCCCGCAAGTCAATGTTGGCATCCAGTGCATCACACAGGCGGAAGGAGTTCAACCAACCTGCACTCAGCGTGATGTTTCCGGCTGTTGGTGCTTCCCAGGTACGCATGTAACCCACACCTGCATAGAAACTGCTGTTCCAGATACGTTTTTCCTTGTATCCGCAGAACAGGTTAGACAGGTTGAACATCACATCGGCCCGTACGTTGTAGTACTTGAACTTGGAGTAATACATACCCTCTCCCCAATCAGGCACCTGTTCTCCGGTGGAGTGAGCTGCTCCCCAGCGGGTAGCTCCCCGGAGAGAAAGACCGTTGTACATCAGTCGCATTCCGACGCCCGGAGTAAACCATTTGCCGACAGCAATGTCCAGAGAGGGCGAAATACGTTTCCCGAGTCCGATTTGCTTGTCATGGTCTCCGAACATTATCTGCGGTCCTGCGCCCACCGTGATGAACCAGTTGTCCCAGAAGTGGTTGGTTTCCACTTTATATTTGTCATCGGTGTATTCCACTTTCTCCGTGATATCACCGTTTTGTGTTGTCTGCTCCGACTGAGCCAGAGCAGGACTTGCAGCTGCCAGGGTAAGGGCTGCAAAGATTGATTTTTTCATCATAACATTATGTTTTGATTAATGTGTTTTTTTGTTTATTACTCTTTTACACAACGAATAGCACAGGCATCGCGACGGCTTGAACTAAAATCACAGATATTGATTTTGTTTTCTGCTCCCCATGGGGTTGAACCGTTTACTTCCGTATAAGAACCGATCGACATATAAGCCGAATAGGCATCGGTTGTTCCCCCAATATTATAAGGAGAAGCTGACCAATATCTGGATGAACCTCCTCTCATCAGTACAGATCCTTGTCCGGCAGACCACATTGTTCCCGTTGATCCGTATCGGCTGCCGGTCTGAGGGTAGAATGTCCCTTCGGTATCCGAGTCATTCTTTTTGAAATAGTAACCATTGTCATACTTGACATAGTTGATGTAATCAAGTCTGCTTGTTGTTCCTGAAATTCCAGATGTATTGCCATCATTTCTTTTCACAAATCCTGTCCATGTATATTTGTTTGCCACACGGTATCCCACAGGAGAAGGATCATAGATGGTTTTTACATCCGTCCATCCGGAACATGCCATAGGATCTTCAAGATAGTCAGGATATTTTGGAGTAGTTCCGTTCGTATCTCCCCAAAGGTAATTGTTTGTTTCAGCCATCCAATTACCATGGAAGTTATCGATATATTTCTGTAATTCGGCCGGGTGCTTCACACTTTCTGCTATTGTACCGGTCTGCGAAACATATACGGGGAAAGATGTTTCAATTTCCTCTGCTACTCCGTTCACATAATATGTTGAAGTATTTGGAAACGGATCTTTTCGTCCCCATTGATACAGAGTAACATAAAGAGATGTTGGAGAATGAGCTCCCAAAGTACGATCCATTACAGTAAACTGGTCACCAATTTTGTTAGTATATATCTCATCGGCAGGCATTTCATCGCCTACGCCCCAGATATGCCAGCTCCAGAGGATATCACCAGTCTGGTTATCGCCACTATATACTGCAATCACCGCATTACCGACATTCTTGTTCGCTGTGTAATAACAACGTCCGTCATTGCCAAGTCTGACAGAAGAAGCATCAATGAAACCCTCCACATCCTGCCATAACAGTTTGGCAGATTTTGGACTAATGTATGCTGACTCTGTATGAAATCCGACTCTAGGAATGATACCTTTCTGACCGTTACCTATAACAGTAGCCAAGAAAGAATGCTCACCTGTAGTATTTATCATATAACAGTTTGCAGTTTCCTCTTCCACTTGGGCTGGAACATCTTCTATCACGGCCTGATTGTTTTCCAACACGGTTGCGCTCAGCGGCATAATGTAATATTTGCCTGCCTCGAAGTCGCAAAGAGCCGTAGTAGTAAAAGAGACCTGATGTTTGTCAGTCAGGAACGTACATTCCCATGTCTTGCCACCTTGAGTTCCGGGAGCCGCCACAGCGTATGCTATCACCTTTTCCGAAAGCGAAGGCTGGTTGACGAAAGTCAGATTCAGGGAAGTGCTTTGAGCATCTGATGAACCTGTAAAACCGTTATCCAGATTGGTCAAGTCGTATGTATAACTACCTGTAACCGGAGCACCGGTTTTCAGTTCAACACGCTGCAACTTCTCATCAGTCGACAAACCATCCACACCGGTCAGACTGATTTCAAAACGTACCAGTGAAACCATCTGCCGCATGTTCAGCTGATAGGTTCCGTTTCCCATATCCGTAATGACATCAGTTGCTTTTACATCGTATGCTGCAATCGAATTAACATCCGCATAAGCTTGTTCTGTAGGGATAACTACAGGAATCGATTGAAGATTAACCGCCTGTTCATTATATGGATAGTAAGCATATTGCGGCACGTCACCCGAAGCTATACTTCCCAAAAAAGTCGTTTGAGCAGCAGGAGCTGTATGGTTCCCCGTGAACGGTGCGTTCACGGTATTGCCACCAAACATACCCACCTGGTCACCTACCGACCATTCCATCAGCAAAGCTCCGTCTTCTGCCATACTGCCCACTTGCGTGCGAGTTAACGGCATAGCAGAAAAGCCATCAAATGTACCGTTAATACTGATCTGCTCTTGTGCAGGAGAAAAACTTTCATTTATCTCCGAGCAGGAAAACATCAGGGTGGCCACCCCCAAGAAACAGCTTGTAAATAGAATGTTTTTCATCTACCGTTGCTTAAGTAAGAGAGTTAAGGGAGCCATCCGGCTTTATGCCGGACGACTGTTTTCCTTTTTAATTTATTTAATTACACTTCCTCCTGAGGTGTATGAAGCATCAGAAGCTGCAGCATTGTTTGTTGTACCTGAGGCTTTACGCAAGGCAAACTTAAAGTTATTATCAATAATGGTCTGAATCAGCCAGTCACTTTGATAAAGAGCACCAGAACCTGCTTGTTTATCAGCATAATTTAACAATACTATTCCTAATGAAGCGTTCTGAGTACGTTCCTGTAATAATTGAACCGCATAGTTATTCAAATCTGCTGTCAGTGTTGGAATAGTAGGACTACCACTTGAATAACAACCACCTATATCATTCATGAACCAATAATTATGGCCCGTTCCATTAATATATTTATCAACACTTTCCTGGAATACCGTAGAGATTTGAGTTTTCTTTGTTGCTAAATCTGCCGCTTCATTTGTATTTCCGATATGCGTAGCCTCGGAATAATACCAGTGCATTTCAGGACGACCTGTCTGGTTTGAATTCGGTGAACCCCAATAAAGAGCGACATCATCCATACCTTTTGTCCATGTTGAGAACAATGCAGGAATTGTTGCATCCGCATCAATATATTGACCCATTCCTGTTTGTCCATCATTGTAATTCACTTTCAATACAATTTTTCCTCCAACATCTCCAAGCTTGGTATCTGGGGTAATCTGATCTGTATAGATATTATACGGATTGCCATTCAGTATCAGTTGATTCAATTTATATTCTATACCTTCAATCCAATATTGGAATGCTTCTCCTGCAGGCTTATAATAACTTGAAGAGCTGGCAGAGTTGTATGTAATCTGTACAAAAGCAAACTCATTTGTTTTATTATTGCCTTGTGCTTCGGTCAATAAAGTATTCAACTGTCCTAATATTGTTTCCAGAGTTTCACCTGTATATATTTCATTCACCGTGGCTCCGGTTACATTATAAGTATAGTTACCCCACGGACCTGTTCTGTTATACGTCGTATTTGCATTGGTTTGCACGACAAATGCACGTACTCCGTCCAGAAATTGCGTTTCAAGAGTTTGAGTCTGAAAACAAGCATTTGTTGCAGCTCCATTTTCTGATGTAGCAAATGACAGTTTACTTCCCGGCAATGAAAGCTCAGACAAATAGATATTTGGATCCAAATTACTTAACCAATAATTGGTACCACCAGATGTTAATGCTGGCAAAGACACACGATTCACCTTATGAGCTACAATCTCATCAGTTTGAAGTGTTTTTGTTTTGGCACCACCATTAACAGTTGAAACAGTAATACTTATCTGACGTGTACCTATTGAAACCTCATTAGGAATAATAAATGCTTTAACATTAATTTTATCTCCATGTTTCAATGTAATAAACTGATTTTTGTCATTATCAAAGCATGATATAGAAATACGGTTTGTCACAGTACCGTCCTCCAACGGTGTACATGTACCACTCTGATCACTGATAAGACACTCAAAATTTCCAGCCAATGCCACATTTCCACTGACACCTGTTACGTTAATATTGGAAACCTGAATAGGGCTACTATTTTCAGCCGGACCATTCACAATAATCTCTAAAATAGTAACCAACGGTCTAAATTTTAAGGGAATATCCGGATTATTCACCAATTCGGATTTTTTCACGGATGTATATGCAAACATATAAGCCAAATCTGTATTAGGCACTCCGTTATAAGTGATTGTACCGTCATCAGCTGTTTTAGATTCCCATCTTACTACTTTTTGTTCAACAGGAATATTTGCCTCAATTCGTCCATCGGTTTCTTTTCCCGTTACAGCACTTGCCGGATAAAAGCCATAAAAACGATGTTCGTCACTGCTTCCCCACTGCAAACCAGCACCATCACCAATTTTTGTTACAGCTGAAGATGTTGCAGGGTTTTTAGAATCAGGAGTAATTTTATAATTTACAAGCTGAGAGGCCGGCTGAGAGGCTTGCGGACAATATACAGCGATTTCATCGTTTTGCTCCCAATGTACAGGGAAATACCAATTACCATCTGTATCCTGAGTAGGAGTTTCATATATTGTCCTAGTATCAACTTTATCCGGTGTCGAAGGGCCGAAATGAATTTCATCTCCAGTCTGAACCGGAACTTCTGCTATCTCTTTTTCCGAACAACTTCCAAGCATTAGCAAAGAAGCTGCAATCATGCTATATATCTTTAATTTCATATTTTTAGATTTTTAAGTTAATTATCCCAACTATTCCATTGGTCATTTGTTAACCCAGAACCATCTGGAGCAGTTCCATCAAAATAATTTCCAGAATTACCAAATGCGTGTCCTTCAATAGACACACCTTTGTCATGTCCGTCTTCAGGTTCAAACACCGAAGCTTTCATAAATCCTTGTTCCAACTCCACTTCCGCATGTTGGGTTTGTGGAGCTTCATACTTTTTTTGAGTTTTCATACTATTGTTTTCTTTTTTAGTTTTTAGTTAATACTCTCACTTCTCTTTTCTTAGTTCACATGAAACTGTTTTGTCTTTTCTGTCTTTTTTCTTTCTAGTTTTACCTCCGTTTTTTAGTTGTTATTTTGAATGATTTTTATATCCGTATTTATAGCCATAGCCGTAACCATAACCATATCCGTAGCCATATCCATATCCGTGACGTTCCGGATCTGCACCGTTCAGTACCAGAGCCATGTTCTTCAGTTTCTTTTCCTGATAGAGTTGCTCAATGTCAGGCAGCTGACGACGGTCCAGTTTGCCTGCACGCACCACAAAGATGGTCAGGTCGGCAATACGGTTGGCAATGGTGGCATCGGCAATGATGCCTACCGGTACATTATCGGCGATGATATAATCGTAGCGGGTACGAAGTTCCCGGATCAGCTCGTCCAGACGTTCATCCATCAGCAATTCGGCCGGATTGGGAGCAACGGTTCCTGAGGCAATCAGGTCGAAGTCTTCCCGGCGCTGGATGATGTCGTCTACGCGGATGGTGGAATCGGACAAATAGTTGGTGATACCCACATGGTGATGTCCATAGTGGCGGCTCAGGGTTCCCTTGCGGATATCCAGGTCGATCATGATCACGCGCTTTTTGGTGTAAGCCAGACTCATGGAAAGATTGCGGGCGATGAAGGTCTTTCCGGCACCTACATTGAATGAGGTGAAGGTGATGACCTGCACAGGGTTGTCTTTCCGGGAGAGGAAGGCCATATTGGTACGCAGGATGCGGAAAGCTTCCGACACGATGTCATCACCCTGTTCCCGGACAGTGGGTGCATTCTTGTCGTGATGTTTCTGGATGGACTTGTCGAGCGGTATTTCACCCAGGTAAGGTACACTGACTGCTTTTTCCAGATCCTTGCGGCTGTGAACGCGGGTATCCATGAACAGAATGAGGAGGAAGGCGGCTCCCGGCAGGGCAATACCAATAAGGACACCGAGCAGAAGAATGCGGTTCCGGTTCGGAGAAATCGGGAAACTGGTACTTTCTGCACTGTCAATAACCCGGGCATTGTTGTCGGCCATGGCCTGTGACAGGGCATTCTCTTCGCGGCGGTTAAGCAGGAAGAGGTAAAGAGCTTCCTTGATCTTTTGCTGGCGCTCGATGGAAAGCATCTGGCGCTGCTTGGTCGGGATGGCAGCCACCCGGCTTTGTGCACGCTGTTCGCGGCTTTGTGCGTCGTTGCGCTTCACGTTGATGCTGACAATCATATTGTCGACGGCACGGATGATGCTTTGCTTCATGGCGTGCAGTGTGTTGTTCAGTTCTTCCACTACAGGGTTCTTGTCGCTGCTGTCGCTGATCAGCCGGTCGCGTTTCAGCTTGGTGGCATTGTAGGCCGTGATCTGGGTCTCAATGTTCATGTCGCTGATGCCTGTATTGGCCGGGATCAGGTCAGTTTCTTTCTTGGGGTCGGTGAGATATTCCTTGATATACCTGGCCAGGCGCAACTGGGTTTCCAGTTCCAGAGCGTCAGCATTGTATTTCTGCGATTCACTCATGTACATGCTGGCCGAGGAAGCAATGTCTACCACCTGATTGTCGCGCTTGAAGGATTCCAGGTCTGATTCAACATCGCCCAGTTCCTGACTGATAATGATCAGACGGTCATTGATGAAGTTGGCGGTGTTGATGGCTACCTGATTCTTATCCTTAATGGCTTCTTCGTTGTAGACGTTGATCAGGGTGTTGAGGATGTCTTCGGCCCGTTTGGGGGAGTTGTCTTTCAGCGAGAGCGTGAGGATAGACGATTCGTCTTCTTCCTGACGGATGCCCAGATTTCCCTGATAGCGGGCAGCTACACCGTCAAGAGGCTGTTTCCGTACCTTGATGGGAACATTGGTCCAGGCCTTGCTGAAGAAATTGGTCGGGGTAATCACCAGATTTCCGCTGCGAAGTGACAGGGTGTCGTTCAGCCGGACCTGGTATTCGGACTTTTCCTCTTCCCGGATAAAATCAGACAACAGTACAGTGGTACTGTCCTGTATGGTTACGGTAAAGCCAAGGTATTGTTCCGGAAGCGCATCAGGGAAGCTGACATTTACCGGAGACTGTGTATACAGTTCGTCGTAGTGAAGACCGCTTTTCTTCTGGTAACTGATGTCGGCATGAACACGCTGTACCACTTCCCGCATCAGTTTCTTGGAACGGAACTGCAGGATTTCGTTAGCCACGTTCACTTTGTTGATGAAATTGTCGTAACGGTCCAGTCCGGCGGTAGAAGTCTTGTTCGAAGGATCTTTGATGATCACGGTTGTTTTTCCGAAATAAACTTTGGGTGAACTGGCATATTGATACCAGGCGATACCGCCGCATATCAGTATGGAAAAAAGAAACCACTTCCATTTGGAAGTCAGGTACATGAGCAGGTCCAGTACGTTGAGGCTCTGCTCATTCTTGTTTACAGAGGATGGATTTGTCTGCATGTCGTTTGAAAGTCTGGTTATTGTTATTTAAGAGCCCACATCAGCGAGCAGACGGTTGTTACAAGAGAGAGCAGGACGGTTACGACCTGGAAGCCGCGGTCTTCGTTGTCTTTCTTGCGATACTTCGGTTCTACATAGACGATGTCATTTTGCTGCAGGTAGAAGCAGGGAGAGTCGAAGATATCCTTGCTGCGCAGGTCATGAACGAACATCTGGCGTTCGTTGCCTTTTTCACGGATCACGGTCACGCGGTTGATCCGGGCTTTGGCAGTCAGGTCTCCGGCATTGGCAATCGCTTCCAGCAGCGTGATGCGGTCACCGTCGCAGGTAAAGGTTCCGTTGCGTCCTACGGCTCCCAGTACGGTGTATTTGAAGTTCAGGACATCAATGGTGACAAGGGGATCCTTGATGTAGTTGCTTGCCTTGATCTGATTCTCAATCAGCGATTTTACCTGACTGACAGACATTCCGTCTACATGAAGTTTTCCGAGAATCGGGAAGTCAATGTTGCCTTCCACATCGACAAAATAACCTTTTTCCTTGCTTCCTGAGGCATCGGATGCCGAGACATTGCCGTTGCGGTCTACCTGGAAATTTCCTCCCTGAATATTGAACGGGATGGCAAGTTCCGGGTTCTTACAGCTTACCGTGATGCCCAGGCGGTCACCGCTTTGCACGACTACTTCATGGTTCGGATCGAAAGGATATTTTTCACCCATCTGCATGTCAGACAGGTAGACGAAATCCTTGCGTGACGCACACGACGAGAACAGCAAGGCAATCATCAGGCTTAAAAAAACGAATGTTTTGTTCATGAGTTATGTTTAATAAGATTGATTAATTCGGTTGATTTCATGGTGGCATAACTGAGCAGCTTCACGGTCAGGCCGACATTCCAGCATGCCTACCGGAACGCGGGTTGCGATTTGTATCAGGGTGTCACACAGCTGCCCGTAAAGGTGTGAATCCTGCCGGATGGCCGAGCACCCGGGAAGCAGGTCGATAAAGGCTTCCGTATCCTGATGGCTATGGAAACGGTTGACTGGTGCCTGTTTCAGACGCACGATTCCACCCACGGGAAAATGCCGGTTTTTATAACACGGGGTTTTCCCGCTCCACGGAGTGCCGTAAACCAACACCTGACCGTCTTGAAGGCGGAGGGTGGGGTTATCGTCGTTCAGCAGTTCGCAATGAGGGAAGACGGAAGTCCACAGGGCTGCATGTGTACTTTTCCCGGTACCGCTTTTTCCCAGGAAGAGGTAGCCCATCCCGTCTGTATATACAGCAGAAGCATGGATGGAAACGGCTTCCCGGTTGAGAATGGCCTGTGAAAAGACAATGCGCAGCATGGAGCTGAGTACATGTCCTGCATAGGGATCCGTCCAGAGTATTGTCGCCGTAGCCTGAGTAAATTCTCTGTCAGTCTGAAGGATATGCTGGGGACCTTCCGGCCAGGGGCTGATGCTAACCTGATATCCTCCGGAAAAGGCATACAGACTGGTATAGCCAATATCATTAAGGGTCCGGTCCAGGAGGGTGGATGCAGTTTCTATTTCCGGTCCGGCTTCGGATAAGACTGTCAGTTGGAAAATGGATTCTTCCTGCGGTTTCTTTTCGCACAGAAAGGGACGGAACGAGGGCAGCAGCCTGTCGGCATCCTGTCCGTCCGGGAGCGAGAGACTGAAAAAGAATCCGGCTACACAATATTGAGATTCTGTCATGATTTGAATTGTCCGGTTAAAAGGTTCGTAAAAGTCCAGAATGCTTCCTGCGGTGCGTAGCGGCAGGAGAAACGGATGTTGCCAAGGAAAGACCGGAAAGTATGAAACTTGCTGCTCCATTTGTTTTCGGCAGTATTCCTGCGTTGTGTGTGGTATAAACCGAAGTTTCCTCCCCGCAGAATAATTTCCAGCAGCGGTTCCGGAGAAACAGTCTTTTCCGGATAGGGGAGACTGGAAGCAGGCAGACCCAGTTGTTTCACCAGAAAGGCATGAAGCAGACTGTTCCACCGGATGATTCCTGCTTTACGGCAGAGGTCATACAGGGCCTTGCCGTCAGTTTCCGTTTGCAGGCAGTGATAGGCACGTGCCAGGTCGCATAGCTGACGCAGACCGATTCCCCATCCGAAAGCATGCTTCATGATGTGCGTATTGAGCAGAACCAGATTCAGCAAAGGAGAGGGAATGGTTATCTCGGTTGGGTTTCCTGGTAGTCTGAAGCTTGTCAGATTGGCGGGATCCTGTTCCTGTTTATACAAGTATTTTCGAATGAACGGACTGTGCAGGTCGGTCAGACGCGTATGATGTTCTACGTTGACTCCTTTCCAATAATAGCAGAGACTGTCATCGGCTTTGGGAGAAACACGGCATCCCATCTGGCTGACCAGTGAAGCAGCCTGACGGCTTTCTTCCTTGTCGGAAAAATAAAAGTCAATATCCCCACATTCCCGCAGCAGCGGTTTTTCGTAAAAACGGGCGATTCCTTGTCCTTTCTGCAGAACGGGGTGCAGACCGTTGGTGTGAAACAGTCCGTAAAGTTCGGTCAGTACCCGGTTCATCCGGAGATTGGCTCTTTCGATCCGGTCAATGGTTGCCACCCAATGAAGCAGTTGCTGTTCGGGTGGAAGCAGTTCGTCCGGAAGCTGGCACAATCCCTGATAGACGAGGCCGGTGACTGTCTGACGCTGTGCCAGATTGAAAATCCTTTCCCAGCTTTCTGATGATCTGGGAAACAGGGAAAGATTTTCAGGAACTTTCTCCCAAAGTCCGGCACGCACCAGTATGAACAGGACCTCGGTGTCTTCTAATCGATCAGTCCGTACGCTTTCCATTGAGCCAATTGTTTTTTTACATCTTGAAGTGCTGTTTCACGGTCGACTTCATATATTTCGCACAGCCAGTCAGCCAGTTCTTCCGGAGCAGTTGTTCCTTGAATCATCTGCTGCCATAATCCGGCAGCTGTTTCGTTCAGTGTGAAAACATCGGACAAGTCAACATTCTCCTGACGGGTGTTTACGATCATGTATTGCCGTCCGATTTTGCGAAGTCGCAGGTTGGATTTAGGTTTCATCTTTGTCTGGTTTTTGTTAGTAGGTTCCCTTTCGGGACAGGTTCAAAACTTTTTTCCGGAGAGGATGGACAGAACGGTCAGAAAAATGATCTTCGTATCCAGCCATAAGGTATGATGGGCCAGGTAGTCAAGATCCATTCTTAGCCGTCGTAACATCTTTTCCATGTTGTCGGTATATCCGTTGTAGAGGGTTGCAGGCGAAAACAGTCCCGGACGTAATTGATAAAGCAATTCGTAATCAGGATTGATCGCCTTGATCTGTTCTACAAAATATTTCCGTTCCGGACGAGGACCGACAAAACTCATATCCCCTTTGAGGACATTCCAGAGTTGGGGCAATTCGTCCAGATGGTGTTCACGCAGGAAACGTCCGACCCGTGTCAGGCGTTTGTCTCCCTGGCAGCAGAGAGCTGGTTTTCCGTCAGCTTCAGCCGATTCTTTCATCGAACGGAATTTATAGAGGATGAAGGGTTTACCCTGATATCCAATCCGTTCCTGGCTGAAAATAACCTTACCGCCGTTTTCTATTTTTATGACCAGATAAATGAGAAGGAAAAGCGGTGAAAAAACAATCATTCCTGTAATACTTCCCAAAATGTCCAGTCCCCGTTTGATGCGGTTGATGGCTGGCGACATCATATCCCGACATTTTTTGTTGTCTTTGATCATTTCGGCTTCTGACATAGACATGATTTTTAGTTTGGTATCATTCATAGGCTTTCATAGATTTTGAGACATTGATCAATCATTTTTTTCTGAGTAAATAGATTTTGAAAACGTTTTCCGGCATTCTCTGCATATTTCCGATAAGTGTTTTCATCGTGAGTCAGAGTCTGAATCGCTTCTGCCAGTTCACGGGCATTTTCAGGAGCTACGTTCAGGCCGGACTCTCCATGTGCATTGACCCAGGAAACCCCAGACTGAGGAATGCGGGTGGCTATCAAAGGTTTGCTGCATGACATGGCTTCTATTTGTACGATGCCGAACGCTTCGGTCTTCTGGATACTGCTCAGGCAAAAAACTTTGCAGGCACCATAATAAGCCGGAAGGTCTTCGTCGCTGATCCGTCCCAAAAGTTTCACTTTGTCCTGTACTCCCAGAGTTGCTATTTCGTTTTCCAGTTCATCTTTCAGTTCACCGGTTCCTCCGATCAGTATCACATACCTGTCGTCCAGATAGCGGGCTGCTTCTATCAGGTACCGGTATCCTTTGTAGGTGACGAGTCTTCCCAGTGAGAAAACAATGTTTTTCCCCTGATAACGCTGAAGAATGCTTTCTACGGCTTCAGGTGAAGGTTTCATGGCTTCTACACCAATAGGCAGGCAGACCGTTTTCTCCTGTACCTCTTTCAGATACGGTGATTCCTGGAGATATACCGGTGTTGTTCCTACAATCTTGTCTGCTCTTTTCAGCAACCAGTTCTGTAACGGCTTGTAAAATCGGAGCAGCATTTTCTGTTTCTGGATGTCGCTGTGCCAGTGAAGGACAACTTTCCCCTTGTAACCCGAGCAATATAACGCCAGACAGGCCATGGGGTCTGGATGGTGTACATGGATTACCGAATAGTTCCGGCTTATTTTTCTTAAGGTCAGAATCATAGCCGGTGAGATCATTGTTGCGGCGATTTTAGCCCATGAAGGACTTCCAATCAGTCTGGCATGTTCGTTGAGGGGGATAATCTGGCTATCCCCTTTGTCCAGTGCACACAACATATCACAATCAACCTTCCGCGCGGATAGACCGAGCATCAGGTCGTACATTACTTTTTCTACACCGCCTCTGATCGGGTAGAATTTTCCCAATTGCAAGATTTTCAGATCTTCTTTTTTCATAGCTTGAGGATCATTTGCCTGGAATACTTACTGTTTATACGTCGTCTTCTGTTCCTGTATCAGTTTCTTGTGCAGAATGATGGCATCCGGATAATTTCTGCGGATATATCCGCCAATGCTGTTATATACCAGTCCGAGACGAGTTGCGATGGATTTCAAATCTTCCGTCGTTGTCTGATACAGTTCTATTGCTTTCTTGTATTTCTTTTCACTTCGGCACATCGTACGTTTTCCCTGTTCATTCTGTCCCATTCCTACGATACTGATCAGTTCCGGTTCGTATTTATGCAGGTATTGGCGGAAACTTTCCGGTTGCAGGTTGAACTCATTGGCTACCTGAGCAATGGAACGTGGATTCTGTTTGATGCTGTTAATTGCATCCTGATATTTGAGTGAGGTACGTTTGGTACGGTTTCTGGCTTTTCTCAAGTCTTTCGGACTTTGGCTTTCATCGGTTATTCCCAGATGATCCAGTACCAGATTTTTGTGCCATTTATGCAGATAAAACCGGAATCCTTCCGTAGTTACTCCTGTCTGATCTGCAATTTCTTTCAGAGTCAGTACTGTATTTTTGTACAGGGTAAGTGCTTCTGCGTATTTATTGATTGTTTGGGCGGAAGGTTCATATTTCCGTCCGTTTCCCAGGAGTCCTCCTCTTTTTTTATACTTTTCTTCTTTCGCCCGTTTACGCATGGCTCTTTTTTGCTGAAGCACGTCTTTGTGATAAAAACGTAAATGTTGCATCAGGCCACTTTCGGAGACTTTGAATTTATCGGCAATTTCCGGTATCGTCATTTCCGTTGTACGGTAAAGTTCAACCGCATCCGTGTATTGCTGGACGCAGGAAGGGCGTGCCCCCCGGGGAATATTGTCATTGATACCCAGCCGTTCACGTATCTTTTGTCGCCGGGAAAGAATTTCCTCATAATGTATTCTCATGAAATTGGCCAGTGCAGTACCATTCAGGCCGAATTTGCGGGCCACCTGTGAAATATTCAAGTCGATGTATTTCATCATGTCGCAAGCCTCTACTGCTGCTTTGTATCTTTCGTGAGACACACGGTTTTGTTTCCCGGTTGAATAGATTTTAATCGACTGCAAGTCTTCACTTTCCACTGGTATCTGATGCCGTTGCAGAACCAGTTCCCGCCAGTAACGGCGTAAGTAATTTCCCAAAGCACCGGGAGTAACTCCACAACGTAGGGCTATAATTCTTGTTGACAATGTGGTGTCAGCATACAATGTTACAGCCTTTTCGTATTTACAGTGAAGCGCATGCCGTTTTTTCAGCAATGCTCTTTCCTTGGCCGGGAGTTTTTCAATCTCGTCCAAATTCAGTTTGTTTTCCATGGTTTAAATATTGGCTGACGGATTCCTTTCTGTCAGCTTGTCGTATAAGTCCAGATAATCCTGATAGCGGTCTTCTTTCCGGAAGTTTTCCAAAGCATATGTTCTGCAAGGCTGCTGATAGTAAGCCTTTCCCCGTTGACTGATCAGGCGGGCTGCCTCCAGCATTTCTTTCACGTTTCCCTGAGGCACGATGAAACCAGTCTGATCCGTGATGGCTTCAATACTTCCACCTGTGCGATATGTTACGACCGGTGTGCCACAGGCAATTGCTTCCAGATTGACGGTCGGGTAATTGTCCTGCCACGTCGGGTTGATGAATGCATCAGCTGCAGCATATAGTTCTGCCAGCTGGTGAATATTTTCCGTACGTGGAATGCCCAGCATGTTTTTTTTAAGTTTTTTCTGTTGTTCCGGCCGGACTCCTACTAAAACAAGCATTTCATCAGGATGTAAAAGGTCGGTCATTTGAATACAATCATCAAATCCTTTTTCCCGGCTCCAGATACTGGCCACACCAAGCAGAATGTGTTTTCCGTTCAATCCATATTTCTGCTTAACCTGTTCCGGATTATAAATATTGAATATATTGGTATTGATTCCGTTATGAATCACATGAAACTGATTGTTTCGGAAGAAAGAATGCTGCATTTCTTCCCGGATCCATTCAGAGACCGGAACAATGGTCAGCTGATCCAGGGGTAGGGAAGTAAAAGCCTGTTTCTTGTCTTCATAATTTTGATGTGACCGGTCAATTAGCCAGCTTGCAGGAAACTCCTTCTTTTGTGGGCAATGTCCACATCCTGTTTGCCATTTATTACATCCGGCATACGAGTAGTAATAACAGTGTCCGGTATACAGCCAGCAGTCGTGAACAGTCCAGATCACCGGGATATTACTTTGGGCCAGGAAATTAAATAAGATCTGATAGTTGAGGAAATAGCCGTGAATATTGTGGATATGAATCACGTCCGGTTTCAACTCCTGAATCTGTTTCACAAATAGTCGGGTAGCCTCGTTCGAAGCCAGTCCGTGCCGGTCAAACAGTCGGGTCTCCAAGCCATGCCAGATTGTACTCCATTTATTTCCGACCGGAATCACTTCCGACTGGCATGACTTGATTCCGTCACGTCCTTTGCTGTATGCTATGCAGCTTCTCCATCCGTGTTGCATAGCCAGTTCTCCGATTTCCTGCATAATACGTCCGGTTGACGTATTGACTCTCAGAACCGGATTAATCTGTAAAAGCGTTTTCATTAATGGGTTAAAGCAGTGAACAAGCGCATCCATTTGTCCATAACGGCCTGTTCAGAATAAGTTGCAACGACTTTTCGGGCGTTTTGAGAAAGCATTTTCCGATATTCTGTATCTTCCATTACTTCCATCATTGCGTGAGCTAGCTTTTCTATGTCTCCATTGGGAACGAGTAATCCATTCTCTCCCTGTCGGATAATATCTTTCGGACCACATTTAAAATCAAATGAAACGACCGGCAGTCCGCAAGCCATCGCTTCGATCATTACCATAGGAAATCCTTCATAATTGGAACTCATCACCAGCATGGAACTCTGGATGTATTCATTCCCGATTTGTTTAGTAGGTTTGTTTATCCGTACAGACTTTTGCAATCCTTTTTCTTCAATCATTTGTTGAAGCATTTCCTGCCATTCTCCCTGACCGAAAATATCCAGGTTCCAGTCAGCAAACTTTTTAGAATGCTGTATCAGCTGCCAGGCTTCAATCAGACGGTCAAATCCTTTCTGATAATCCAGTCTTCCTACGGCAATTACCCTCTTTCCCGTTACGTCTGAATAATGTTCACTTACATGCATTGCAGCATTGGGGATAACTTCCATATTAGGCAATTTCCCCCAGTATTCCCAGTCTTCATTAGTCAGTACAACAAATTTGTCGAATCGGCGGACGATTCGTTCGTCCTGCCGGGTACGCCATTTATCAATCCATCCTAATATTCCTTTTCGGTTGTATTGCAAGCGGAAAAACTTGCAGTAATGTAATTCCAGAACCTTCTTGCTGCCATCCTTGATGGAAGGGATGAAAGATGATTCAGAAGGGTAGAGGGATATGACAATATCTGCTTTTTCTTGTTGAAGTAATGCCGTCAGTTTCTGTTTATGTACCTTTCTTTTACGAAGATATCCGGTGATCTTTTTCCATGCACCTTTTTCATTATCGTCTGAATAGTTTATGCCCAGATCTGTCATCCGTACATTGGGAGGAAACGGATAGAAGGGAGGTCTCTGATGCTGGTCGGTAGTAACAATGGAAACTTCCCAGCCCGGAATCCGGGAAAGATAAGTAACCTTGTTCAGGAGGACACGCTCCATACCTCCGGGGTTGTATGTGGAATGGGTGCAATAGATGAGTTTCATAGATTTTAAATGGCTATCTAAATTTGTGGGAGGTGTTCATTCGGAAATTCGTTTTATGACCTTAGCGGGATTTCCACCAGCAATACAATCAGCAGGAATACTTTTGGTTACAACAGAGCCAGCAGCAATAATACTCCGTGCACCGATAGTAACCCCTTTTAGAATAAGGCAATTCATACCGATAAATGCATCATCTTCAATTACCACTGGAGCTGAAACTCCCCAATCGGTAGAAGGGCTTCTACGCAATTTAAAATCCATATTGTGCGCATCAGTATCGATAATGATACAATTTCCACCAATTTTGACATGATTCCCAATAGTAATCTTTTTATGTGCCCAAAGCACCGTACTACTCATTCCCACATTATTGCCAATTGTAATACATGCATCATAAGTAGCATAAATCATTCCTCTCCGGTTTGCACACAGCGCATTCACTCCCCATCCGGATGAAAAATACAGACTATTTCCAATTTTTACTTTGGCTGATGGAAAAAGATGTACATAAAGTTTTCCATGTACTACACAATTACGTCCACATTGCACTCCATACATTTTGAGCCGCAACAGATTATAATAGGAACTGATGCGATTTCTTACTCTTTTAAAAAAACGAACTATTTGTCTAACAGCTTTACTCATTTTCAAGAATATTATCAGTTTGCCCATCATTTTCTTTACTCAATACAAGGAAGATAGCAAAGACCAAAAAAATATCAGTAGACACTTTGAACCATCCGATATAATTTACTAATAATATCATTAAAAACATCATCTTATAGTCTTTAAACCGATGTATACATGCCCACGCAGATCTCCACATAAATAACGAAAATACAAAAGTCCCAATTAAACCAAAGTAAAAAATGTAGCGTAAATAACCGATATCTGTCCCCATATAGTATCCATGATATACTGGACCGGTATAATATGGATCAAAAAAAGATAAAGTCTTATCTGCTGGATTCGCTGCATACCCGTCTCCAATCAACCAGGTTACCCAATTGTCCGGAAAGACTATCATATAATTTAATAAAATGTCATTTGAACTAGTCTGCCATTTCCCGGTTTCCCACAAACTAAAAAATCCTTCAAATCCAAAACGTATATTTTTATAGAAGATGTCATTGGTAAAATATAAATAGATAAAGACAGGTATTACCACACATAAGACACCTCCCAGCCAAAACCAAAGTTTCTGATTCTTAATATTCTGCTTCAAACTCAAAAGATTAGTAGAATATATCCAATATACCAATGCAAGTCCTACTCCTACCGTAGTGGTACGAGACATCATATTTCCGATGACCGCAATTATCAAAAAAGAAATAAGATAGGTCACTATTTGTTTGTGCGACAACTCTTCTGCTTTCGACAAGATATAACCTATCATAACGACCACTGCGGAAAAACGTAATCCTGCCACATCCAAAGCTGCTCCAATCCCCGATAAACGTGCCTCTTTCGTATTCCCCATAAACGCTTCTCCTCCCACAAAACTATCTACCCATGCCTGTAAAGGTGGATATACATCTTTAGTCCATGCAATCAGGCACTGAATGACACACACCGCAATCAACTGATTACAGATCAAACGCACATTGACATAACCATAGGCCGTATCGAGCCACCGCACTACAGTATAAGCTCCTCCCATCCATACCCACATGGAAACAAAATAGGTCAGGAACGAAGCATCTGGGGTATTATTAATGGTCATTGTCAATAAACTAATTAATGATATGCCCAAGGCTAACAATGACAATACAAAGAAATCCTTGTTTATACCGGCATCTCTTCTTTGTGCCAAACGTTTTCCCAAAATCAATAACCCAATACCCGCCAATGCCATTTTAGTATTCACTCCCGGCAAAAAAACTGTTTCAATTGGGAAAAAATAAAAAGAAGTCAGGATAACCGATATAATATGAATCAAATACTTATACATAAGTTTGAGTCAGCAAATTTATAAGTTTATAAATTTTATCTATATAATATTTTATAAGCTATATGAAATAGCCGATTGTATATCCACACCAACCAAAACTGATTTTTCCATGCACACCATTGCAACCACCGGCTGCGTCCCGATATATTCCGGTTACGCAAAATAAAACGGTTTGCCTCCGGATACCATTCTTTCCACAAACGATAAGAGTTGATATCACCCATTAAAAGAAACGGGAACTTGGCCTCCAACTTTAAGAATGCGATCTCTTTCTCCAGTGTATTTCCATAAACCTGAGTCAATAGAGCTGATATTCTAGTAACATTATGTTTCAACTCTACTTTATGTTTATCTGAATACACATTGCTCATGGCTCCCGTATTCAGTTTTACATAATGATAGAAAGCTTTTGGAACATAAAGAACTTTATCGGCATGTGCAAACAAAAGCATCATGGTCATATCCTCTCCCATCCCATAGCCGGAAGGAAAGGAAACCTGATAATCTGTATAAAGATTACGTTTTACGAGTTTATTCCATACATTATATTTCATTCCTCCACCCAACATGGCTTTTAAAGCCTCTTGCGCAGTATCAAAAGAAGGCTGTTTCATATAGCGCTCGTTCTTCTCAAAAGACAAGAACCAGTCGCACCACACAATATCTGCCTGATGGCTTACAGCCTCGGTATACAAAGTTTCCAGCATATCAGGCTCTACAAAGTCATCGCTATCACAATGAAAAATATAGTCCCCCTGTGCCATCTGCAACCCAGTGTTCCGGGCAGCCGGCAGTCCTTTATTGGTCTCGTGAACTGTAATTACTACACTATCTTGTCTCTCCGGATAGCGGGCTAGTACTTCCTGAAGCACCTCCATACTATGGTCGGGAGTTGCATCGTTGACAAAGATATACTCCACCTCTTTTAAAGTCTGTTGCATCAATGTTTCTGCACACCGGCTAATAAACTTCTCCACCCCATAGATAGGGATAATCACCGAAACTTTATATTTCATCTTAAGATACTCCATTATAATGCAATCCATCCTTTGCACAAGGCCCTATCCGACCTAAATTCATCGCATGAGTCTGGATTAAACCAGATTTCCGGGGCGATTACCACTTTTTCCGGATTACGGTTCAAAAAAGCACTCCACCAGCTATATGTACTGTTCGAGATAATATTATGCTTGCACAGACTCATCAGCTGCATATCAAAATGGCAACCATAGCCATCTGCCGGATTTCCCTCTACCAGGGTATACTCTATCTCCTGAAAGTTTTTCCTTACCCAGTCCACGTTATCAGTAAAGACATAAAACTTAGGATGCTGCAACTTTTCCTTCATCTGTAGAATTGCTTTCCTGTAATACTCCATTGAACAGGTATTCTGGTACCAGATACGGCTTTGATAATCTTTTCCCTTCCGCACATGAACGGCCACCGATTCGCATTCCTCAATTTCCTTTTCAAGACGAAGATTCATTTCATCCGTAAACGGCAGAAAAGTAAAACATTTCTTTATTTCATCATCTATGGCTTCTACAATGGAAGCATTCAGGAAAACTCCGATAATATATTCATTTCGAGCCGTATTTGCCGGTAAAGAGGCATCAAAAGCTCCTGTAGTAGTTCTTACATTCGTAGACGAAGGGAAATACCTGCGACGTACTTTGGAACAAAGATCTGCTCCTCCTCCCCATAAAAATACCTTTAAACGGGAAGCCTGTTTTATTTCCGCATACGGAAAAATTGAATTCCATGCCACCTTTTCGTGTGCCAATTTAGCCGAACGGTAAAAATCAACAGTAACCTTATACCCCTGCTTTTTTAAGAAAAGATAATAGCTGTACTGAAACATCCGGTTAGCAAGGCCACAAGCCATATTAACTATAAATCCCATCAGCTTTTAACTCTTAGATTTCCCTTTTACCATACACAAAATAACGAATTAAGATCTTGATACGCTTCCATAGTGAAAGCTGATCCAACTCATTTAAACGTGTATAAAAAAACTCAAAATAGAATTTTTCATCAAAAAAAGGAGATTTCCGATAATACTCCCACCAGATATCGAAATTCATACAAATACCTTTCCATGGTTTCTGACCATTATAATGAACAATACCTTCTGTCAAAGCTTCGTCTATATCTTTATCACTCCAAAAATCACGTAACAAATGCCTATACCTTAAAGCTAATTCTGAAAAATAGGTTGTCAAACAGAAAGCAGGCTTTAAATATGTAATCTTCCCCTTACATGCTATATTTAATACATCTAAATCTTGAAAATGAAATTTATTTTTTGCCAACTCCTTAAATAGCTCTACCAAATTTTCTTCTCTTATTTTTTTTGAGTTTAATATAATATTTCCAGCATAGATAATATTATCAATATTCACTTTTCCCAATTTCAAATAATACTTTCTCATATCAGGAATAAACGGAACTAATGCATTTACACCTGCTATAAAACAATCATTTAAGTCTGTATGAAAATAAATATCCGACAAATCTGATCGAAAAATTACATCCACATCCGAATAAATAATGTTATCATATTCAGGTATTAATTCAGGAATAAGCAGACGGTAATAAGTTGGCGTTGTAATCCCTCTTATTTCAAAAGCCTGATCAAAAGTATTATCTACCATACGATACTGAATCCGGCAACGTTTGAAATGTTCTTGCAATATATCCAACTGTTCTTTATGCAAATCAAGCATTGAAGAATGCAAAATAAAAATATCATAAAACGTATCTTCTTTTGCATTCATCAATAAAGAAGAAATACAAACACAAGCAGGAAGAATTAAATTATTGTCAAAAGCAAAAACTATAGGAACAGTCTTCATCTTACAACCTTTTTAATTAATGATAAATCACGATATTCCTCACTTTTTATAAAATGTACCGCATCTTTCATCGCTTTGAATTTTAATTTGAAGATATCAATTTTACCTTTTAATAATGAAATCAATAAAGTAAACAAGAAAGTATAAGCAATAGCTACTATACTCCAAATTCTACTCCATCCACACTTATCGGGTAAATAAATAAAACGATGCCAAAAGATAGTCTTAAAGCGGAAATCAGCATAGATTACTTTCTTTTTCTTTTCCGGATGCATATTCTCTCCCCCATCCAAATGAACAAAACCATGCTTGTACCAAGTCAATATTTTCAATCCCATCAGATACATCTTATAATACATCACCTGATCTTCTCCCATAGGATAATCCACTTTATCCAACCATAGCTCTTCTTCAAAATGAATCTTCAAAAAATTCTCTTTCGAACATAAAAAACAAGCTCCAGCATTTGTTTGGGATTGATATATCTCCTTTACTGGAGAAGCATTATAAGAATAACCAGAATTTCTCATTACCTTATATCCCCAGTAATCATCATTTCTACGAGCACACATTCTTCCTGATAATCTCATCATTATTTCTGCAGGTAAAGAACGGTTTGCATTAGGAAATATATCAGGCGATATCACATCAGCATGTTCTTGTTGAAGTAACCCCATCATTCTTTCAATTGTATTTTCAGGAAAAAAAAGATCATCATCCAAGAATAAAATATATTCTGTTTCAACTTCATCATATGGTAAAGCACGCTGTGCTACCATACCTTTTTTTACATAAATATATTGTTCTTTTCCGATAGTTTCTTTCGGAATGGAATATCCTTCTGCAATATATACTAAAATCTTTGAAGGTTGAATGGTTTGCTTATTCAACGAATCCAATAAGATTTGGTATTTATCTCCCGTTGTACCTAAGGTGCGAATAACTACAGTGTAATTCATTGGTTCATTATTTTTAACGTACGCAATAGTTTTCCTCCCCACCAACGCAAACGAAACAGACAAACTCCCCAATAAGGCGAAATATACAGATGAATTGGAAAGTGAACTTTTGAAGCTTCCTTTGTCCAACTATATACTTTCTTTCTTAAAGCGGCTAAAGACAAGTCCTTTTCCAATTCCTTATATCGATCTATATATAAATCACTTGCAACAGTTTCCAATGTCCAATAATACATCATAATTCCCCTATATAAATAATAGGAAGTCAATCTTTTATCTTCTACTTTATACGCATATTCATGAAATACATCGCAAAGAGCAAAAGAATTTGCAAGATTGTTAATACGTGGAGTAGACATAATAGAATTTTCACGTTGTCTATACGCATAGAATTGGATAGGAAGATAGCCACAACGATAATTCTTACTAAAAAATTTAATTGCAAAATCTATATCTTCTTGGAACTTTCGATTTTCATCAAAACGTAAAATGCCAATAGCTGATTTACGAAACATAAAAAGCCAAGAAAAAAATCTACCATTCATTACAAACTTCATCATCTCATAAGAACTCAATATTTGATTCTTCAATTTTAAGCTTTCTTCCGACAAATCTTGTTTCCCTTTTGCATCTACATTTACAAACTCTCCTCTAACGACATCCAAGTTTTCTGATTCTGCTTTTTTTACTAATAAAGATAAAATATCTTTATTTATCCAATAATCATCAGAATCTAAAAATATAATATATTCACCCAAAGCTCTATCTATTCCATAATTGCGTGCAGATGATAAACCTCCATTAAGTTTATGGAAAACTTTGATACGAGAATCTTTTAAAGCTATTTCATTGCATAGTTTTCCTGATGAATCTTTACTTCCATCATCAATTAATAATATCTCGAAGTTCTTGAAAGTCTGTATTAACACACTGTTCACACATTCTTCTAAATAGGCTTCCACATTATATATTGGAATAATAATAGAAATATAAGGCATAAATTTAATTCTAATTAATATGTAACTTTAAGAGAAGATTTTAACTTTACATGCAACCTTAAGCAAAAATCTGCAATATATCCCACACAATCCCAATAAATTATATACTTGGTCAGCCAAAACAAATTAGTATTTAGAATATACCTACCTAAATATAATCTATATTCTTTTAATTTTTTTCGCCGATTTGCATCTTTATATAAATATGAAAACAAGAGTTGTTCAGTAAACCTATCTAAATAAGAATCAGAAACTAAATTTCTACACTTATGAAAAATAGAAATCGAGCATTCATATAAGGACTGGAACAAGTAAAAGTCATCAAAATTTCGTTTATATTTTCCACAATTTGGCACATTATAAAAATATCCTATCTTATCTGTAAAAAGAATCTTTTTACAATACACCGAATATCTTAAACAGAACTCTTCATCCTCTAAAAAACTAAACCTACAATCAAAGCGAATACCATAGTTCTTAATAATTTTATGTTTGAAAATTTTAATCCACAAATAGCCTTTCATGGCATTTTTATCCATCAATAAAATACCATTATCTACACTACCCACATAATTAATTCCATAAAATCTCCTATAATAAATCTCTTTATTATTTTCATCATTCCACAAGGGCTTATCAACTTTAAACCCCTGCATCACCATATCAACATTTTTATCTTTATCTATTTCAAAAATAAAATTATCAAGCCAGTTTTCATATGTATAATCATCACTATCTACAAACGTAATCCATTCGCCTTTTGCATTATCTAAGCCTATATTTCTTGCAGAACTTACCCCACCATTCTGTTTGCGGAAAACCTTTATATGGTTATCTAATTGTGCATATTTATCGCAAATAGTAGCAGATGTATCTGTACTTCCATCGTCTATAAGAAGTAGTTCCCAATCTTTATAAGATTGATGGATTATACTATCAACACACTTATGTAGTGTACTTTTTGCATTGTAAACAGGTACGATAATAGAGATTTTAGGAGACATCTATTTTATGAAAATTATATGTTATCACTAGTGTCCACTAAAAATTAGAGGACGAGTTAAAAATTATAATTACTAAA
>ERZ791746.217-NODE-217-length-61134-cov-13.871822_pt1 | contig 61134 bp, 41 predicted proteins | sample MGYA00510038_ERZ791746 | MGnify/ENA primary metagenome ERZ791746 (study PRJEB30046, sample SAMN00792018) | human gut metagenome | study: EMG produced TPA metagenomics assembly of the A metagenome-wide association study of gut microbiota in type 2...
ACTCCTCACTCCTCACTCCTCACTCCTCACTCCTCACTCCTCACTCCTCACTCCTGCTTATCCTCCCATTTCCATGGGTGTTTCCTGATCACCCGGTCGGAATAGGGGATGAAGATGGAGATGAGGCCGAAGATGGCGAGGAAGAAGCAGTACCACATGTGGGGGACAATGTCTAACGTATTGATGGTGAGGCCGCTCTGGGAGGCCAGGGCCGCAGCGGTTAAAAGCTGGGCGCCGTAGGGGAGGATGCCCTGGAACACGCAGGAGAAAATATCCAGGAGGGACGCCGATTTTCTCGGGTCCACCCGGTACTTTGTGCTGATTTTCTTTGCCACGTCCCCGGACACGATGATGGCCACGGTATTATTGGCGGTGGCGCAGTCCACGAGGGATACGAGGACCGCGATGCCCACCTGGGCGGATTTCGTATTCCGGATGCTCTTCTGCAGCTTCTCGATGAGCCAGGCAATGCCGCCGTAGTAGGAAATCATTTCGGAAATGCCGCCGCAGAAGAGGGCGAGGAAGAAGGCTTCGTTCATGCTGGTGAAGCCGGTCCAGATCTGCTGGGCCATGGTGATGATGGTGAGGGTCCCTTCACCGATACCAATGATGCCGGCCAGAAAGATGCCCGTTACCAGGACGAGGAACACATTCAGCCCTGCCAGGGCCAGCAGGAGCACCGCCATATAGGGAAGAACTTTCAGGAATGTATAGTCCCCGGCAGCGGGAACGGCGGTACCCGGATTTCCAAGGACCATGAACAGGGCCACCGTGCAGAGGGCGGCAGGAAGGGCGATGAGGAAGTTCACCCGGAATTTATCCTTCAGTTCGCAGCCCTGGGTCCTGGTGGCGGCAATGGTGGTGTCGGAAATCATGGACAGGTTATCGCCGAACATGGCGCCGCCTACGCAGGCGCCCAGAAGCAGGGGAGCAGGGATACCGCTCTTTTCCGCAATGCCCGCGGCAATGGGGATGATGGCGGCCACAGTGCCCATGGAGGTTCCCGTGGCGGTGCCCATGAAGGCGGATATGAGGAAGATGCCGGCCGTGAGGAACTGGGGTGGAATGAGGCTGATGCCCAGGTTCACCGTGGCATCCCGGCCGCCCATGGCAGCGGCTACGGCGGAGAAGGCACCGGCCAGGATGTAGATCATGAGCATGGTCATGATGTTGTCATTGCCGGCGCCCCTGGCGAAGATGCCGAACTTGTACATAATGGGATCCCGGCTGAGGCAGAAGGCGGAAATCACGGCAATGAACATGGCGGTGACTGAAGGAAACTGGTAAAAGGCCATGGCCGTTCCCTGGAGCTGGAAGTAAATGCCGGCGCCCAGGTAAATGGCGATGAATATGATAAAAGGAAGGAGGGCAAAGGGATTTGCCCGGTTGGGGGATTTGTAGTTCATGGAAACCTCGTGAAAGTTAGGAGTTAGGAGTTAGGAGTTAGGAGTGGTGGTGCGGCGCACAAATTATATGGCGCCGCTGATTTTTGATAATTGGTCCGCGTTATTTCAACCGGTGGCAAGGGAACTGGAGTCACAGCAGCGAACATGATTTGAAGGAGCGTAGCGACGCGCAAATCATCGTGAGTCGCTGATAGCCGTGCTGCAGGGAGCCGCAGGCGACTGAGAATCCAGTGACACGCTTCCCCACGGGTGTCAGCATGGCAGGTGACTCTGTAGTTAAGAATCGCTACAGCTGCGATGGGTGGAGAAATCTTTCTCGTTTTCGGGTATACAGAGGCTTCGCCGCGGGCCTTGAGCCTTCAGCCTTGTGCCTTGAGCTGGTCAGGCCCTGTGGGCCGGGTGACGGATGGGTGAGTGGGCGTGCAAACGTGCGGGGGCTGCTCGCTGCCAGCTTTTAGCAGCGAGAAAAGCTGGTCCGCCTGCGGTATGGGAATCTGTCGGAATTTGCTGATGGAAGCGCCGCAGGCAGATCAGCCTTCCTAAAAGCTGGCAGCTAGGAGCTAACAGCCTCGCCCCAAATGATGCTGCCCGTTAACATCCCTATTTTGCAACCAGTTCGTAAACCACTTTGATGAAGAAAATCGTGAGCACTGTGATGATGACGGGCTTCACGTTTTTTGCACCGCCCTTGGCGAAGTACTGGGCGCCCAGATAGTTGCCGGCCATGCCGAAGAGGCCGGCGATGATGCCCAGGGGGAACAGGACCTTGCCGTTCAGCAGGAATACGCAGAGGGCGGTGATGTTGGTGGTGGAATTGATGACCTTCGTGACGCCGTTGGCCTCTTTCAGGGGCAGGTGGGCCACGCCGGTGAGGAGGAGCAGCAGGAATGTGCCGGTGCCGGGACCGTAGAACCCATCGTATACGCCGATGATGAGGGCCATGAGTACACTCAGGATGGCTGTCTTCTTCCAGGTAAAGGGGGCCTTTTCGGAAATGAGGGCTTTCCCCTTCGTCACGTAAATAGCGGTGAGCGGGAGCACCACCACCATGAAGAGCATGAAAATATGGGCATCCATAAGGAGCGCCAGCCGGGCACCGACGGAGGAACCGGCAAAGGCGAAGACCACGCAGGTGGCAGAGAGCTTCCAGGGAATGAAACCGCTCCTGGCAAACTTGAAAGTGGCAAGAACCGTACCCATGGTGGAGCTCATCTTATTGGTGGCGATGGCATTATGCACCGGAAGGCCGCTGATGAGGTAGGCCGGCAGGGAAATGAGCCCACCGCCGCCGGCGATGGCATCCACGAACCCCGCAATCATGACGAGAGGGCAGATGATGAGGTATTGAAGAAAGACGTCCATGTAAACTCCTCTAAATGTAAGGTTTAGTATTTCTTCATCATAGCACGGGGAAGAAGATTGGTAAAGAAGTATGAGATCGAGGTCGACACCGAGATCGAGGCGGACAGCGGCTTCGCCGCGGATTGGCAGGCTGGCGGGCAGAGTCATCAGCGCGGGGGCTGCTAGCTGTTAGCTGTTAGCTTTTAGGAAAGCTGGACAGCCTGCGGCGCTTTCTATCGGATGATTCGACCAAATATCCATGCCGTAGGCTATAGAGTTTTCCTGACGGCTAGAAGCTAGCAGCTAGCAGCTCCGCACGAATGACTCTACTCATCAGCATACTAAACCGCCGCAGGCGGATCCCCTCGATCTCGATCTCGATCTCGATCTTATACCGCACAATGGGATTTACATATTATATACTATTGTATATATACAGAAAGGAGAACCTATGGAGACGAAACTGGAGGAGTACAGGGATACCATCATCCGCATGGTGGAGGAGAAGGGATTTCCCGGAGAGCTGGGGGCCCTGGTGGCGGCCACATTGGGCACGGAGTACGCCATGGGCCGCATGATCCGTTACCTGTCCCACGCCGACCCGCAGCGGCCGGAAGAAATCGCCGACGAAATGCTGGCCATCTGCGACGACCGGGACCACTGGCGGGAAAAGAAGGAAGCGGAGTTTTACCAGCAGAAGTATAATCAGTATCTTTGGGATAAAAAGCAGTCCGACGACTGAGGATGGGATAGGGGGCTGGCGAGTGGAGTCATCAGCGGCGAGGCCTTGAGCCATGAGCTGCTTAGGCTCTGCGGACCGATTCCATCACCATTTCTCACCTTGGTGGGGTGAGGATAGATGATGGGAATTGCTGGAAGCGCCGCAGGCTGGTCGCCTCAATCTCGGCGTCGATCTCAATCTCATTCGCCCGCAGGGCCTGGCCAGCTCATGGCCCAGGCTGGCGACATCATCTGCTTCGCAGAACCCGCCTCTGCGAGGCGGATCCATCCTGCGGCTTTGCCGCGGCCCTTCTCCAAGGGCCTGCATGGTGGGGGATAGTCTCGTCTGGAGTTTTTACCATTGTGAGGATAACCATCCCCCCTGCCCCCTTGGAGATGGAGGGCCTTCGGCCGGGCTCTAAGGTGCTCGCTTAATGTGCAGACTATGCTCGCAAATGAGCCCGGCGTGGGCATCCTATGCAGGATGCCCACATAGGATGTCCAAGTTTGGCCTGAATACAAAAGGCGCTTAGCCTGCCCATTAAAGCGCCTTCCTTTTAGGCCAAACGGCGGCAGCCCGAAGGGCAGGGGATGGATCTGCCTCGAAGAGGCAGAATCTGCGAAGCAGAGGAAACGCACCGCATCGCATAAAGAGATAGAATCCAGCGGCTTTATCGCAGGTAAGACGTCAGACAATCAGACGGCAGACGTCGGACCGGACCAGCGGCTTTGCCGCGGCCCTTCTCCGAGGACCTGCATGATCAGGGACAGAGTAACATGGAGCGAAGAAAGCTGGGGCCTTGCGTCTTTGCGGCAGTTGGAATCCTGAAGTCTCTAACCGTAAAGCGTGCAATTGCCCCCGCATGAGGCGCCTTCCTTTTGCAATCCAGCCATGAGGGGTACATTGGCGGCGAAGCCGCTGACCGGCTAAAGGCTCCCATACGTTCTACGCATACTCAGCCACATAGCGCCGCAGGCGGTATTCCTGCGGCATAGCCGCGGGACCTTAATTCTCTTCACTCAATTCTCAAATCTTTCTTTTTCCCCGCAGGAGTCTGACCGGATCAAGAAGGGGGAATATATACTCTGCGGCGCTCTATAATTTTGATGCGCCGCACCGCCACTCCTCACTCCTCACTCCGCCCTCCTCACTGACATCCCCTCTGCGATTGATGCTATCCACCAGCGCGATTTACATCAAAATCATTCTATCTATTGCGCCGTAATGATATAATGTATAAGCATCCTTCGGACTTTCACTCCGATGTCGGGATTTTCGGCTTTTTCGGATTTCCCGGAATGATGGTTTATGCGGATTTTCCGCAGAAAGGATAGTGTATGACAGAAAAGAAAAAAGTGGTGGTCGCCATGTCCGGCGGCGTGGACAGCACCCTTACGGCGCGGCTGCTCCTGGACCAGGGCTATGACGTCTATGGAGCCACCATGTACCAGTTCGACGGGCAGGACGAGGAAATCGAAGGGGCCCGGGCCATGGCGGAGTTCATCGGCATCCCCTTCAAGGTCATCGACGTGCGGGAGGCGTACCAGAAATTCGTGCTCTCCTATTTCATCGATGCCTACACGAAGGGCATGACGCCGAATCCCTGCATGATGTGTGATTTCAAGGTGAAATTCGGCCTCTTCTATGATGAAGTGCGGAAAGCCTTCGATGCTCCCTATTTCTCCACCGGCCATTATGCAAGGATTGTCTACAATCCGGAGCGCCAGAAATTCGAAGTCCACAAGGGTATCGACCTGGGGAAGGACCAGTCCTACATGATGTACCACCTCACCCAGGACCAGCTGGCCCACATCATTTTCCCTCTGGGCCGGACTTTCAAGAAAGACACCCGTCGGATTTCCAAAGACAAAGGACTTCCTACCTATAATAAGGCGGAGTCCCAGGATATCTGTTTCCTGACCAGCGAGAAGTCTTACGTGGAATTCCTGCAGAACCATGCGCCTGAGGCATTCAAGCCCGGTGATATTGTGGATAAAAAAGGACGGGTTCTGGGCCATCACCGGGGCATTCCCTACTACACCATCGGCCAGCGGAAGGGCCTGGGCATTGCAGCCAGGACTCCTCTCTACGTGACGGCCCTGCGGCCTGACAAGAACCAGGTGGTGGTGGGAGAAAATGAGGACCTCTTCCGCACCCGGCTCCTGGCAGATGAACTTCATTTCACCGACGACGTGGCGCCAGCAGAAGAATTCCGGTGCCAGGCGAAGATCCGCTACGGTATCCGGGTCCACGACTGCACGGTGACCCTGGAAAAGAATGGCCGGGCGGTGGTGAAATTCGATGAGCCCCAGCGGGCCATCACCACCGGCCAGTCCGTGGTATTCTACGATGACGACCGCCTTATCGGCGGAGGCACCATCCTGAGGGCGCTGTAAGGAAATCGGCATTCGGCGAGAAAGAGTTGAGATTTGAGGTCCCGCGGCTTTGCCGCCGATGAGATATCAGACGATCAGACAGTCAGACGTCAGACCGGATCCGCCTGGGGCCTCCCACCAGCGGTTTCACTACTCTATTTGAGCCTATCCATCCCCGTCATCTCGAGCGGTGTGAAAATGCCGATTGACTCTACCGGCAAAAGCTGCTACAGCTTCGATGAGTCGAGAGATCTCCCTGATAATTGGCCGTGACGGGGGATTCAAGAAAGATTTGAGAGTTGAAGTCCCGCGGCTTTGCCGCCGATGAGGCATCAGACGCTCAGGCAGTCAGACGTCAGACCGGATCCGCCTTCGGCGGGGGCTGTGTCCTGCGGACATGGCTATGGCCTGACGCCAAGGCAAAGGCTGCTGCTTGGGCTCAAGGAAGAAATTATATAATCCGCGGTGCTGTTTGATTTGTGCGCCGCACCACCATTCCTGATTCCTGATTTACCACCTTTGGCCCCATACATCCGATGGGCCATCAGATGGACATAAACCACACAAAAAGAGCTATGCAATCTTGCATAGCTCTTTTTTATCTATTTATCTCAGCCCGAATACCCTGGCCAGGATTCCTGCTTTCCTGCCTTTTCTGGCAGAAGCAGCCCATTCGGCGGATTTGGCATCGGCATGTTTTACTTTATAGGCGCAGAAAGCGCGGTAACTGTCCATGTCTACAAGGATGACACAGACTTTGGCATTCCGGCAGCGGCGCTGGAGCAGTCTCTCGTCGGAGGCCATGGGAAAGGGGATTTCCTTTTCTTCCATTTCTCGAAGGGAAGCAGCCATGGCTGCCCGGGCCTTTGTGGCAGTCTCATCCATGGAGCGGCCAAAGGCCTGGCATCCGGGGATGTCCGGGAATACAGCGGAAAAGGTTCCTTTTTCAGCGTCATGCGAAAATACGGCGGGATAGAAATATTTCATCGTTTCCCCCCTTTCCACTGCACTTGATTCCTCATAAAAACTTGGTCACTTTTATTTTATACCATTTTGCCCTCTCCTGCCAAGATAAATTTACAGGAAATTGAAGGGAATTTGACATTTTGGGATGCGGCTGCCGGGCAGCATCATTCGTGCGGGGGCTGCTAGCTTCTAGCTGCCAGCTTTTAGGAAAGCTCTATAGCCTACGGCATGAATGACTGATGGAAAGGTGAATTGGAAATCGCCGCAGGCGGACCGGCTTTCCTGGCTGCCAGCAGCTGGCAGCTAAAAGCCCCCGCACGAATGGCTCTCCATCCATCAGCATGCTAAACCGTATGACTTGCTCTTTTCTCAATGGTATAATGAATAAAACTACCGTATGCCAAAGGAGGAGCCCCATGAATACGAAGACCCTGGATGAAACAGACAAGAAGATCATTAATGAACTGAAGAAGAACAGCCGCATTTCCATGACGGAACTGGGAAAGAAGGTTTTCCTCACAGGGCAGGCGGCGAAGAACCGCATCGAACGGCTCCAGGACCTGGGGGTGGTGGAACGGTACACGGTGAACGTGAACTGCCCGGTCTTTGGCTACACGGTGCATGGGGTCTTCCTGCTGCACCTGGAAAAGGATAAGGAGGACGATTTCTATCGCTTCGTCCATACCACGGAGTACCATATCCTTCACTGCTACGAGACGGAAGCGGCGGTCTTCATCGATGCCCATTTCAACAGCGAAGAATCCCGGGATTCTTTCCAAAAGGAGCTCGCCTCTTTCGGCAGCTGCCGTATGTATCCGGTGCTCCGGGAAATTCATGGTATCCATCCGGTAGATGAATAAAGAAAGGTTTGAGGCGGTGCTTACGGGTAGAGTCACCAGCATGGGGCTGCTAGCTTCTAGCTGCCAGCTACCAGGAAACCTCTACAGCCTACGGCACGAATGACCGACGGAGATATCTGGCGGAAAGCGCCGCAGGCGGACCAGCTTTCCTGGCCGCTAGAAGCTAGAAGCTCCCGCATAAATGGCTCTACCCGTCAGCATGCAAATCCGCCGCGAAGCGGCTGTCCAGCTCAAGGCACAATGCTGAAGGCTCAAGGCTCGTGCCTCTACCCGTAACCATACTAATCCTTTCAATCCACCAATCCACTAACTCACTATTCCACTAACTCACTAACTCACCAACCCACCAACCCACCAACCCACTAACCCACTATTTCACCCAGGTGATCCTATGCGCATTCTCTTAGCCCCCGATTCTTTTAAAGGCACCCTTTCCTCCCTGGAAGCAGGACATATTCTGGAGGAAGCGGTGCTTTCTCTCTATCCCCAGTGGGAGACAGAAGTGGTTCCCATGGCCGATGGCGGCGAGGGGACCGTAGATGCCCTGGCGGCGGCTGCAGGTGGAGAGCCGGTAATGGACCTTGTGACCGACCCCCTGGGGGAGCTGGTATGGGCCAGGTCCCTTCGCCTTCCCGGCGGCAGGGCGGTGATGGAGATGGCGGAGGCTTCGGGTCTTCTCCTGGTGCCGGAGGAGAAGAGAAATCCCTGGCTTACCTCCACCTTCGGTACCGGCGAAATGATGGCCCGCGCTTTAGACCGGGGAGACCGGCACATTTACATGGGCATCGGCGGCAGTGCTACCTGCGATGGCGGCATGGGAGCCATGGAAGCCCTTGGCGTCCGGTTTCCGGATAGGGATGGAAACCCACTCCCGGGCCGGGGATCGTCCCTGGGAAAGGTAGAGACCATAGACCTGTCCGGTATCCATGAAGGCGTGAAAAATTTGGACCTCACCATCCTGGGGGACGTGACGAATCCCCTCTGCGGAAACCGGGGCGCTGCCCGGGTCTTTGGACCCCAGAAAGGGGCAGACCCGGCCATGGTGGAGGCATTGGAAGCAGGCATGGTCCACTACAGAGGGGTACTGGAGAGGACATTTGGCAGGGACCTGGAGTGCCTTTCCGGCGGCGGTGCGGCGGGTGGCCTGGGAGCGGCGCTGCTCCTTTTCCTCCATGGCACCATGGCTTCCGGGGCAGAAAAGGTACTGGAACTTGCCCGTTTCGACCGGCGTCTGGAAACGGCGGACCTGGTCATCACCGGGGAAGGGAGGACCGATGGCCAGAGCGGAGAAGGAAAGATTACGGGCCGTATTGCGGCCCACTGCAAAAAGAAGGGGGTTCCCTGTGTCGTCCTCTCCGGATCTTTGGGAGAAGGATGGGAGAGCCTCCTTTCCCTGGGGGCTGCGGCGGTCCTTCCGGCAGCAGAAGGGGAGGATATCCAGAAATCCATGAAGGAGCCGAAAGCCTGGTACCGGAATGCGGCAGAGCGGTTCTTAAAGGAAAGATTTGAGAGTTGAGGCCCAGCGGCTTGGCGGCAGGAAAGTGGCTAGTGACTGATATCTGGTGGCTGGGCCAACAGCGGCTCTGTCACCATTTCAATTGGTGGCGCTACCGGTACACCGTCATCTCGAGCGGTGGAAGCATCGTAATGACACAAAACATAAAAATAGAATGTGAGAGAGAGTCGAGAGATCTCGCAGAAAAATGCCGCTGACGATCTTACAACGCCGATAGCGGTTGAAAAGCTCTGTATCCCCATATTTCTGGGAGATTTCTCGACTCATCGTAGCTGTAGCGATTCTTAGCTGCATCGTCACTTAGCATGCTGCCTTCGCTCGAAATGACGATATTGGTGAGGGCTAATATAGGGTCTATTCAAAAATTACTATGTGGAATTAACCCAAATATGCTTGAAATGACACACTAGCTGCTAGCGGCCAGGAAAGCTCAGCAGCCTGCGGCGTTCCATCAGATATTTCCGATAGATTCTCATGCCGAAGGCTGGTCAGCTTTCCTAAAAGCTAACAGCTAGAAGCTAGAAGCCCCCGCCCGTTTGGACGCACGCCCAGCCACACGACATTTGGCCCAAAGGGCCTGTCCGGCTCAAGGCACAAGGCTAAAGACTCAAGGCCCGCGACTCTGATCGTAACCATGCCAAGCCGCAAATAGGAAAATAAAAAATTCGCGGCGCTACCTAATCTGATGCGCCGCACCGCCACTCCTCACTCCTAATTCCTCACTCCTAACTGATGGACGGAGTCTTTTACAACGGAATGGGAAGTCACATCATCACACAAATCCGCCATTTGCCCCTTCCCCCTTTCAGTGCTATAATGGGTAAGCGCAATATATCTCAGTTGTCATCTGTTAACCAACTCTAAAAAACAGGAGGAACGATGAAAAAAGCAATTATACTATCCAGCGGGGGCGTGGATTCTACCACCTGCGTATCCCTGGCTGTGGACCGACTGGGAGCAGAAAACGTTGTGACTGCTTCTATTTTTTATGGCCAGAAACACAAGAAGGAAATCCTGGCGGCCCGGAAAGTGGCGGAGTACTACCACCTGAAGCACTATGAATTCGACCTGTCCCAGATTTTCCGGTATTCCAACTGTTCTCTCCTGGCAAACTCTACCCGGGAAATTGTCCATGAGAGCTATGCCCAGCAGATTGCGGAAAACGGGGAAGGAAAAGTGTCTACCTATGTGCCTTTCCGGAACGGCCTCATGCTGTCCACCGCTGCCTCCCTGGCGGCATCCCTCTTCGAAGATGAGGACGTGGACATTTACATTGGCGCCCATGCCGACGATGCCGCCGGCGATGCCTATGCCGACTGCAGTGAACCATTCCTGAAGGCCATGGGCGATGCCATCCGCATCGGTACCTACGGCAAGGTGCACCTGGTATTTCCCTTTGCCAAAATGAACAAAGCCGGCGTGGTGGCTACGGGCCTCAAGCTGAAGACCCCCTATGAGCTCACCTGGAGCTGCTACGAAGGGGGAGACAAACCCTGCGGCACCTGCGGCACCTGCATCGACCGGGCCGCCGCCTTCGCCGCCAACGGAGTGAAGGATCCGGCGCTGGAAAATTGAGGCCTGGCGGCTTGCATTCTGATGGACAGAGTCATTCGTGCGGAGGCTTCTAGCTTCTAGCGGCTAGCTTTTAGGAAAGATCAGCAGCCTACGGCACGAATGACTGATGGAAACATCGGATGGGAAGCGCCGCAGGCGATTCAGCTTTCCTAGAAGCTAACAGCTAGAAGCTAGCAGCCCCGTGCCCGGTGGCTCCATCCTTCAGCATGCCCAAATGCAGGGCAGGACAGTCCATAAAATTCGCGGCGCTTCCCAATTTGTGCGCCGCACCACCACTCCTCACTCCTAACTCCTCACTCCTAACTCCTAACTCCTAACCCTCACTCACTAACCCACTAACTCACTAACTCACATATATGAAAGGACTATCCCATGTATACCGTAACCAAACGAATGGAAATTTCCGGTGCCCATTTCCTGCACCTGGACTATGAAAGTAAGTGCTCCAACCTCCATGGGCACAACTGGATCATCACCGTCACCGTACAGAGCGAGACCCTGGACAAGAACGGCATGGTGGTGGATTTCAGCAAAATCAAGGAAACCGTGAACCAATTCGACCACCACCTCATCAATGACGTGCTGGGAGACCTGAATCCCACCGCCGAGAACATGGCCAAGTGGATCTGCGACCATATTCCCTGCTGCATCCGGGTATCCGTCCAGGAAACGGAAGGAAACGTGGCAACCTATGAGAAGTAAGTACGCCTACGATGACGGGCTCTTCCACATCACCGAGATTTTTGACAGCATTGACGGGGAAGGGAAGAGGACCGGCTTCATGGCCACCTTTGTCCGGCTGGCGGGCTGCAACCTTCGCTGCAATTACTGTGACACCGCCTATTCCCTGTCCCTTGCGGATACGGAAGAGGCGCTCACGGAAGAGGAGCTGGTGGAAAGAATCCACCAATATCCATGGAAGCGGATTACCCTGACCGGCGGCGAGCCCATGCTCCATCCCCTGCACCATCTCTGCGAAAGTCTGGGGGAAGAGGGGTATGACATCAATATAGAAACCAACGGCGCCGTCCCCCTGTGGCGGCAGCGGCCGGAGGGAGTCTTCTATACCATGGATTTCAAATGCACCGGAAGCGGCATGAAATCCTTCATGAACCGGGACAATTTCAAACTCCTGGGCCCGGAAGATGTGCTGAAATTCGTGGTGAGCTCCGTGGAAGACATGAAGGAAATGAAGGAAATCGTGGAAAAAGATTTCCAAAGAAATACCCATCCCCAGTTCTTTGTGAGTCCCGTGTGGGGGCGCATTGAACCATCGGAACTGGTGGATTTTGTAAGAAATAACAGGCTGCAGGAAGTACGGGTCCAGGTGCAGCTGCATAAGATCATCTGGGATCCTGACAGGAGAGGCGTTTAATTATGGATATGGAAAAACTGGAACAGGCGGCCCGGCTCATCATCGAAGCCGTAGGCGATGATCCCGACAGGGAAGGCCTCCGGGAGACACCGAAACGGTTTGCGGACATGATGGCGGAACAGTTCGCCTATACCGGCGTGTCCAATGAAGACATTGCCCGGGAATTTGAAAAGACCTTTGCCACCCCGGAAAATGATATGGTGGTGGTGAAGGATATCCCCATCTTTTCCCACTGTGAACACCACATTGCCCTCATGTACAACATGAAGGCCGCCGTGGGCTACATCCCCCATGGCCGGGTCATCGGGCTCTCGAAAATTGCCCGCATCGCCGATGCCGTATCCAAACGGTTCCAGATCCAGGAACGGATCGGCACGGACATCCGGGATGTGATGAAACTGGTGACGAAGTCCGACGATGTCATCGTCTACATCGAAGGAGAACATTCCTGCATGACCGCCCGGGGCATCAGGAAACCCGGTACAAAGACAAGAACCATCGCTTCCTCCGGCGCCTTTAAGAAAGACAGCGCCCTGAGAAAAGAATTCATGGAACTGGCGGGGAAGTAAAGGAACAGGGCCTTTGGCCTTGAAATCTAGGTCTAGATCTAGGTCTAGGTCTATAGCGGCTTCGCCGCAGAAACCGAAAGTGCCGTCCCGAGAGGACGGCACTTTTTCAGATTCCGGAGCAGCATACTGGAGGGGAGAGTCATTTGTGTGGGGGGCTTCTAGCTGCTAGCATCCAGCTGCCAGGAAAGCTGGATAGCCTACGGCGAAAAAAGAATTGAGAGTTGAGGTTCCGCGGCTTCGCCGCCATTGGAATCCTAATGACTCTGCACAAATAACGTGCCATTGACTCAGCAGGAGGCTCTCTTCCCAGAAGAGAGCTGTCCACCGGACTGAGAGATGGTGATGGATTTGGCCCGTAGGGCCTGTTCAGCTTTCCTGATTGCTAACAGCTAGCTTCTGGCAGCTGGGAAAGCTGGCCCAGCCTACGGCATGAAAGACTGACGGAAATACCGGATAGGAAGCGCCGCAGGCAAATCAGCTTTCCTAACAGCTAGGAGCTAGAGGCTAGAAGCTCCATGCGAATGCCTCTATCCATCAGCAGGCAATCCCGCCGCGCAGCGGCTGTCCAGCTCAAGGCTCAAGGCTCAAAGCTAAAGGCTGTATCTCTAACCGTAAGCATGCCAACCTGCTAACCTTCAATCTCGACCTCGGCCTCGACCTGCCTCACTATCCCACTTTCCTTTCCCTCTTGTGGTATAATAATGTAGATTGTATGCCCAATTTGCGGCGGCCGTGGGAGAATGGCCGTCAAAAAGGACAGATTTTACTACAGGAGTGTTATATATGAAAAATTCTGATATCCGTCGCGAACGGCCGCAGAAGAAGTCCTCCTTTTTCAAGAGGGTCCTTGTGTTCCTGCTGGTCATCGTGATGATTGCCGGAGCCGGCGCAGCGGCGGGGTTCTTCGTGTCCGTATCCCGGCACCTGCCGGACGTGACGGCCAACATCCAGCCGAATGCTTCCTCCCGCATCTACGATGCTAAGGGACGGCTCATTACCACGGTGCACGCAGAAGAAAACCGTATCCCCGTGCCCATTACCCAGGTTCCCCAGAACCTGCAGAATGCCTTCGTGGCAGCGGAAGATGTCCGTTTCTATGAACACCACGGCATAGACCCCCGGGGTATCCTCCGTGCCGTATGGTCCAATGTGATCACCCATAACGCCACCGGCCAGGGCGGGTCCACCATTACCCAGCAGCTGGCGAGAAACGCCTTCCTCACCCAGGAACAGACACTGAAGAGAAAACTCCTGGAAGTGGTCCTGGCTTTGCAGATTGAAAACAAGTACACCAAGAAGCAGATCCTGGAAATGTACATGAACCAGATTTATTTCGGCCAGGGCTGCTATGGCATCCAGACAGCATCCAAGGTATATTTCGGCAAAGACGTGAAAGACCTCACCCTGCCCCAGTGTGCCATGCTGGCAGGGCTCCCAAACAGCCCGAACTACTACTCCCCCTTCCGGAGCCTGGAAGCGGCAAAATACCGCCAGGGCATCGTACTGGACCAGATGGCTAAGTACGGCTATATTTCCCAGGCCGATGCGGAAGCAGCCAAGAAGGCGGACCTCCACCTGGCAAAGCCCCAGACCAATAAGGGCACCGACAGCACAGCCTCCTATTTCATCAGCTACGTAATCCAGACCATCAGCGACAAGTATGATTCCGATGCCATCTACAAAGAGGGTCTCCAGGTATACACTACCCTGGACCTGGATATGCAGAAGGAAGCAGAAAAGACACTGAAAGCGGACCTGCCGAAGGGAACGAAGGACTCCAAGGGACTGACCCAGCCCCAGGGCGCCCTTATGACCATCGAAGTAGGCACCGGCCATATCAAAGCCATGGTCGGCGGCCGGGGTGAAGACCACTTCAACCGTGCCACCCAGATGGTTCGCCAGCCGGGCTCCTCTTTCAAGCCATTTGTATACCTCACGGCCTTTGAAAACAAATTCAGCCCCTACGACACCGTCAGCAACGAAAAGAAAACCTACGGCGGCGGATGGACCCCGAAGAACTACGGCGGCACCTCCGGCGGACAGGTGACACTGGAAGAAGCCCTTGTCCACTCCATGAATATCCCCACCATTGACCTGGCCAATAAAGTAGGTATGAAGAAAATCCTGGACACTGCGGAAGTCTGCGGTATTTCCACCCTCGTAAAAACGGGCAAGAAGAACGATGATAACCTGGCAGCCTCCATCGGCGGCCTCACCAATGGCGTCTCTGTCTATGACATGGCCAAGGCCTACAGCGTCTTCGCCAACGGCGGCAAACTTATCGAACCGACGGCCATCATGAAAGTGGTGGACCGGAACGGCAACGTCCTGGAAGATCACTCCGGCAAGCAGGAAGGCAAGCAGGTGGTCAGTGAAAACGCGGTATACCGCCTCACCAGCATCCTGGAAGAAGTCATTTCCCGGGGCACCGGCGGCAACGCCTACATCGGCCGCACCGCAGCCGGCAAGACCGGTACCACCGATGACGAACACGACGCATGGTTCGTGGGCTACACCCCTGAACTGGTGACCGCGGTCTGGATCGGCGACGATACATCCACCAATGCCGGCTACACCGGCGGCACCATCCCGGCTGCCATCTGGAGGGACTTCATGAAACAGGCCCTTACCGCCTATAAGACAAAGAGCTTCGACATCCCCCAGGCAGTGAGAGAAGAAAACGCCAGAGCCCAGGCCGCACAGGCAGCCCAGGCGGCGAAAGCTAAGAAACAGGAAGATACAAAGAAAAAGGACGACAAAGCCGCCACAGCCAATAAGGCCGCAGGAAACAAACTCCTGGACCGTATCACCGGCAAGGACACGGCTAAGCCTTCAGAAGCAGACAGCACGAAGACGAACTGATGCATAGCTGAAAAAGAGCAGTCCCCAAATGGGGCTGCTCTTTTTTTGAAGAATTGAGATTTGAGGAAAGAGAATTGAGGTCCAGCGGAAGAGCCGCAAAAAGCTGCATGCTGACGGTATCCTCACCTGTTGAGAATACCGGTAAGCGAGTGCCCCCTTAGAGAAGGGGGCGGCCCAAAGGGCAGGGGATGGATCCGCCTCGAAGAGGCGGGACCTGCGAAGCAGGGAATTCGTACAAATTCCATCAATCCATCCTGCGCCTTTGGCGCGGCCCTTCTCCAAGGGCCTGTGTGCTGACGGGTATCCTCACCTGTTGAGAATACCGGTAAGCAAGTGCCTCCTTAGAGAAGGGGGCAGCCCGAAGGGCAGGGGATGGATCCGCCTCGAAGAGGCGGGTTCTGCGAAGCAGATGATGGACCAGAGAAGTAGCTACATGATTTCACATTGAGCAAATTACGATTCCGACCCATCCATCCTGCGGCTTCGCCGCTACATACATATTCCCCTCTTTGAGCCCCAGTGGAGCTGCTGCCATGCCGACAGGTAGAGCCCTGTCCGCAGGACAGAGCCCCGGCCAGCGGCCGTAGCCCTTTCCCAACAATCCATCCTGAGCCTATGGTGGGGCCTTCTCCAAAGGCCTGCATGATTGGGAAAGATTTGAGATTTGAGGAAAGAGAGTTGAGGTCCAGCCGATCCGCGGCGGAGACATCGGATAGCCAGATATTCAGACGTCAGACGGGCCAGCGGCTTCGCCGCCGTTGGAATCCTGATGGCTCTAATCCCCAAAGCCGTGAAAATGACTCTACACGAGGCTCCTTCCCTGGGAAGGGGCTGCCCACCGGGCTGGGGTTAGCTGATGGAAAATGACCGGAGGCGCCGCAGGCTGGCCATCTGGGCCTCGATCTGAATCAGGGTGCATTTGTTGCGAAGCAACTTGCTGCCTGGACACAAGCGTCTTGTCTCAATCACATTTATGCTAATGATAGTTTAATTATATGATAACTTAGTAATAGATTTGCAAGTGAAAACTACCCCATAACGTCATTTCGAGCGGTGTGGACATGCCAAATAGCTCTATCCATAAAAATCGCTACAGCTCCGATGAGTCGAGAAATCTTTCCGGTAAATGACTATGACGGTGTAAAAAGAAAGAATTGAGAATTGAGTGAAGAGGATTGAGGCTTGGCCGCTTCGCGGCGGAGACATCAGACAGTCAGACATTCAGAAGTCAGACGGGCCAGCGGCTTCGCAGCAAAGGTAATAAGCTAAATTGGAGATAATCCCAATCATGCAGCCCCTTGGAGAAGGGGCGCGGCAAAGCCGCAGGATGGATTAATGGAAGCGCCGCAGGCGGATCATCTTTCCTGAAAGCTAGCCGCTAACAGCTGGAAGCCCCCATATATTCAGCCGCTCATTCGCCCATTCGTCATCGGCCCAAAGGGCCTGACCGGCTCAAGGCCCAAGGCTCAAGGCTCAAGGCCCCGCCCGTTCACACGGCCGTTGTCCACTCAAGCACAAAATAAAACCATGGGATTTCCAATGACAGGAAATTCCATGGTTTTATTTTGTCTTTTATTTCTTTCCCAGATTCCGGAAGAGCATGTCCACGAATTTTTCCGCATCCGCGTTCAGGGCCACCTTCGCAGTGATGGGGTCCCGGAATTTCTTCGTATTGTGGAAGTCTGCCACCATGCGGCCGTCGCAGGGGCCGCCATAGGTATCGATGTCCACGTTGGCGTCTGCCAGTTCCGTGATCACCGTGGGATCGATGAGGTAGGCAATGGCCAGGGCGTCGTGGATGGGAGCCCGGTCGTTGTCGTAGCGGTAGAGGAGGGTGGAGGCCACGGTGCCCGGGGTGTGGCGGAGTTGGAAATTATGGTCCGACACATCGTTTACTTTGAGATTGTCGATCCGCTTCTGCACCATGGTGGAGGCGAAGAGGGCTTCCGGTGTGCCCAGGTCCCTGAGTTCCTTATTCTGCTCTTCCGTGATGCAGGCCCGCCAGGTGGCATCCAGGGGAAGGATGACCTTGGGAATGGGGGAGTCCATCACGATTTTTGCGGCCTCCGGGTCGGCGTAGAAGTTGAATTCCGCAGCGGCGCTGGCGTTGGCACCGGTGTGGCCGCCGCCCATGATGACCATCTCCTTGATTTTCCCGGCAATTCTCGGCTCGATGCGGAGGGCCATGGCGATATTCGTGAGGGGTCCCACAGAGGCCAGGAAAATATCACTGTCCGACTCCATGAGCTTTTTCACCAGGAAGAAAACGGCGTGCTCCTTTTCGGCGGTAATCCGGGCTTCCGGGAGGGGCAGGAAATCACCGTGGCAGTCGTTCAGGGTGACCCGGGGGAGCCCCGGCTTCCTTCCGGGAATTTCATTGCAGAAAATAGGATTTTCGCAGCCCCGGTATACGGGAACCTTGGATTTCATGAACTGCACCACCCGCAGGGCGTTTTCCGTGGTCTTGGGAACGATGCGGTTTCCGTTCACCGTGGTAATGGCCAGAAGGTCGATGGAAGGATCTTTCATGGCCAGCATGATGGCGATGGCGTCATCGGAGCCGGGGTCGCAGTCGAGGATTACTTTTTTTACCAATTTCATTTCTCCTTAAATCGTAAAAATGTAGGATGCGGTCATGTCGACCGGAAGCATGATGAAGAGAAGGGGCGCTGTCCGTTTGGCCAGGCGGATGGGAGTGATACCGGCGGTGCCGGCAATGGCGATGAGGGCGCCGCACACCGGAGACGAAGCCCGGCCGATGGACGTAGCCAGTTCCATCGGGAGAAGCAGGGTGAGGGTAGGCACACCGAGCTTGGCGGCCACGGCCGGCGTCAGGGGCCCGAAGGCAAAGAAGGGGGCGGCGCCGCTGCCCATGATGATAGCGAAGAGGTAGGTAATGCCGGTGAGAAGAATCATGATAATCACCGCAGCTCCCTGCATGTCGGAAATCATATTGGTGAATATGGTGATGCCGCCCAGGATTTTAATGCCCTCCGCGAAGACGGAGGCGGAGATGATGATGGACACCACAGAAACGAAGACGTTTGCCATGCCCTTCAGGATGACCACCATGTCGGAGGGAATGGCACTCCGGTCTTTCCGGCGGATGAATTCGCAGAGGAAAGTAAAGGCAAAGCCCATGAAATTGGCGGTAATCACGTCGATTTTCGTGCCGGGAATGAAGTAGTCCGCAAAGACGATGACCAGGGGAATGAGGGGAAGGAAAATGTAGAAGAAAGGCACATCGGGATTTTCGATTTCCCGGGACTCCGATACTTCGCCCTCTTCTTCGGGGTGGAGGCTGTCTTTTCTATCCATGTACCGGTAATAGAAAGGGATGAGGACGGCAGTGACAAGAATGATGGCCAGGGCCGCCTTGGACTGGTAGTCCAGGAACATTTCCACCACGTTCATCTGGGCCACGGTGGACATGAAGAGGGTGCTGCCATCATTGGGGCCGTAGTCCAGGCAGAGCAGGGCCAGTACCGAGGCAGCGGTGATGGGCCGGATGCCCAGGGCAATGAATACGGGAAATACGGTGGCCAGCATGAGTACCGCCAGGCTTGCCTGGCTCGTGAGCACCAGTTTCAGGCACATGCCTACGAGGTAGAAGGCGGACAGGAGAAGGTACTTGTTCCGGATACCGCCGAGGAGATGGCTGGCGGTGAAGGCCAGCTTCGTGGAAGCACCGATGTGCTTCATGTAGGTGGCATAGCCGGTGACCACCATGATCAGGGTGCCGATGCCGGCGATGTTCTTCTTGAAGGTGGCCGTGAGAAAGCCAAAGGTATCGTGGAATACATTGCCCAGGGACCCCTTGGGCAGGATGGGGGTACCTGTCAGAAGGCTGGCAGCCATGAGAATCACGATGCCCGAAGCAAAGAACACGAAAATGGCATTATACTTCTTCAGTATAAGCCGGGCCACCATCACGGCGAAAAGAATGGTGAGACCGATGAGAAACCAGTCGAACATGGGAACCTCCTGCATAAAAAAAGACGGTCAATCGCCGTCATTATACAGTGGCAGACAATAGCCGTCAATGGGAGGAGATGCCACTTTGGGGCTTCGCTGCAGTTTGGCATGCGGATGGGCAGAGTCACTGGCAAGGGGCTTTTAGCTTCTAGCTGCTAGCTCCTAGAAAAGCGCTACAGTCTATGGTGCGAATGGTTGGCGAAAATATCGAATGGGAAGCGTCGCAGACTGGTGGAATTCTCTGCCTCGCAGATTCTGACGAGTTTCCCAACAATCCATCCTGCGCCTTTGGTGGGGTCTTTTCCAAGGGTCTGCATGCTAAACGGTTATCTCACATATTGAAGATATCGTTCAGCAAGTGCCCCCTTAGAGAAGGGGGCAGCCCAAAGGGCAGGGGATGGATCCGCCTCGAAGAGGCGGAATTTGCGGAGCATAGGAATCCGGTGAGTTTCTCTCCAATCCATCCTGCGCCTATGGCGCGGCCCTTCTCCAAGGGCCTGCATTTTTACGGATTGTCTTACATTGCGGTGCTTACCATTACAATAATCTTTATTGTGGCACTAGCCGCAGATGGGTACGGATAGAAGCACCGCAGGCTGATGAATCAAAGTCTTCATGCTTCATGCAAATGACTCAAATCATCAGCGTCGAATCTCTTGCGGCTTTGCCGCTGGGCCTCAATTCTCTTTCCTCAAATCTCAATTCTTTTCCGCCGCAGGCGATTTCCCAATCCACACAATCCGTCCGCCCTGCTGTTCGTAGAGGCGGTGGGAGATGGAAAGGACCGTACGTTTCGAGGAGGCCCGGTCCAGGGCTGCCATGACCCTCTTTTCAGTGAGAGAGTCCAGACTGGCAGTCATTTCGTCTAAGAGCAGTAGGGGCGGATTGAAGACCAGGGCCCGGGCGATGGCGAGGAGCTGGAATTCGCCCTGGGAGAAGAGGCCCTCTGTGCAGGGGGTATCCAGCTTTTCCGGCAGGTTCATGCAGCTGTCATAGAGCCCGGCCAGGCGGAGAGCCCGCTCTATGTCCTCTCCCGTTATCCGGGAGTCGCCGAGGGTGATCTGGTCCCGTACGGTGCCCTGGACCATGGGGTAGGACTGGCTCACGATGCCGAAGGTTTTCCGGCGGTCCTCCGGCGGGATGGTGGAAGGGCGCTGGCCGAAGACGGTGATGGTGCCTTCCGTTGGCTCGTAGAGGCCGCAGATGAGCTTGAAAAGGGTGGTTTTGCCGCTGCCCGTGCGGCCGGCGATGGTGATTTTTTCTCCGGCCCTGGCGGTGAGGGAGAAATCATGGAACAGGGGATGGTCCCCGTCATAGGCAAAGGTCATGTGGGAAATGGAAAGGGGCAGGGAGGCTGTCTCTTTCGGGGACTCTTCAGGAATGTCCATTTCTTTTTCCCCCAGAAATTCCCGGATCCGATGGGCCCCGGCCATGGCGGACTGGATGTTTTCGATTTCCATGCCCATGCTCTGGAGGGGGGAGAAAACCTTGTCCACATAGGCGATGAGGGCGGCGGCGGTGCCGGCGGTCATGCCGAAGAGGGCGGTGAAATCGGTGCCGCTGACGGAGAGAATGCACATGAGGGCGATGAGGAAGGCACTGGTGGTGAGGATGATGGGGGAATAGATGGAGTCGTAGAAATTTGTCTTTTCCATGGCGGAAAAGCTCCGGCGGATGGAGGCGCCGTAGCGGCGTTCCATGAATTCTTCGCTTCCCGTGAGGCGGATGGTGCGGATGGTGTGCATGGTTTCCGGAATGATTTCATTGGTTCCTGCCACGGCTTTCCGGTTTTCCACCTGGGCGGCCAGCATGCGCTTCTGGAATGCCCTGGTGAGGAGGAAAAGGAGGGGCAGGGCCATGAGGAGGAGCAGGAAAAGCCCGGGGCTCAGGAAGAATACGGTGATGAGGATGGAAATGATTTTCAATGCATCGGCGGCCATGCTGATGATGCCGGAGTCGAAGAGGTCCTCAATGGTATCCACGTCATTGACGAAGAGGGACGCCACGGCGCCGCCTTCGTGGGTGGTGTAGTAGGATGCGGGCAGGCGGGAAAGTTTTTGCGCCATCACCGTGCGGATGTGGTGGGTCACTTTCTGGCCGAATACGGTGATGTAGGATTCCTTGGCGGAATCTGCGAGCCCCGACAGGGCGGTGAGGCCGAAGTACAGGAGCCCCAGGAGCAGCAGGCCCTTTGCGGTGGCGCTGCCGGCGGTGAGGCTGTCGATGGCCTGCTGGAGAATGAGGGGCGGCAGGACCCCCAGCACCAGGGACACCAGGATCACTGCCAGCAGGCAGGCCGTGAGCCGGGGCCCCATGGCAGCGGCAGAGAGGATGATGCCTTTTAATGTATGGGTGGATGGGTTCATGATGACTCCTTTGGGAAATAGTGAGTTAGTGGGCAGGGCTGCGGCCTTCGGCCGGCTCTGTATGGTGGTGGGGAGAGTTATGAGCTTTGAGCATTCAGCCTTGAGCCTTGAGATGTATAGCCGCTGCGCAGCGGTTTGGCATATTTACGGATAGAGTCGTTCGCGCGAGGGCTGTCGGGTGGCTGGGCGCACTGTGAACGTATGGGGGCTTTTAGCTTCTAGCGGCTAGCTTCTAGGAAAGCTGGTCCGCCTGCGGCGCTTCCCTATCCGATATTTTCGCCAGTCATTCGCGCCGTAGGCTGTAGATCTTTCCTGAAAGCTAGGAGCTAGCAGCTAGAAGCCCCGCACGAATGACTCTATCCAACAGCATGCCAGGCTGCGGCGGAGCCGCGGGACCTCAATTTCACTCCATTTCCAATTCTATTCTGCGCAGCAGGGAGTAGAGAAAAACGGTGGGAGCGACTTCAGCGAGAGCCCCCTCCGGCCTTCGGCCACCTCCCCCATAGATGGGGGAGGTCAGGCATTGGCGGCGAAGCCGCGGGACCTCAACTCTCAACTCTCAAATCTCAACTCTATTATTTATTCTGTAATGTATACATCTTCCGATACTCCCCATTGGTCTCCATGAGTTTCTCATGGGTGGAGGTGTCCACTTTTCCTTCCGGTCCCACCCAGAGGACCTGGGAGAGGGAGGGGAAGAAGCGGAGGCGGTGGGAGATGAGGAGGACAATGGAATCTTTCAGGAGAGGGCGGATGCGGGCAAGGATATGGTCTTCGGTGGCGTAGTCCACGGCGGCGAAGGGATCGTCCAGGATCACCAGGGGCCGGCGGTGGTAGAGGGCCCTGGCCAGGGCGATGCGGGCCTGCTGGCCTCCGGAGAGGCGGATGCCCCCTTCGCCGATGGCCGTATGGATACCCTCCGGGAAGGAGGCGATATCCTTTTCCAGGTCCGCCCCGTGGAGGGCTTCTTCCAGGTTCCCCGGCCTGCCGAGGCGGATATTGTCTTCGATGGTGGCGGAAAGGAGTTCCGGGTCGTGGCCCATGTAGGAAACAAGGCCTGCCGGGTCCATTTCTTTTCCCAGTTCCCTGCCGCCCCAGGTGATGGAACCGGCGAAGGGGGATTCGGCAAGGAACAGGCGGCCCAGGGTGGATTTCCCGGAGGCAATTTTCCCGGTGACCCCGATGATTTCTCCGGGCTTTGCGGTGAGAGAGAAATCGCGGATGACCGGCTTTTCACCGCCGGGATAGGTGAAGGAAACGTTCTTTACAGATAGCATATCCGGTGTGGCGGCTTTCAGGTCTTCTCCGGGAATGTCTGACAGGTACCCATGGATCCGGGCCCAGGAAACTTCTGCCTTCTGTACCGCGTTGAACAGGTGGGCGGCATGGGAGGATTTCACGGCCAGGTGGGTGAAGCAGGACAGGAAGGTGGCAAAGGCAGCAATATTCCAGTCTGTCCAGCCGATGCCCATCACATTTTTGCCGCCGAGCCAGAGAATGAAAATGGCACCGGTCATGGCGATGACCTGGTACAGGGGCTCCATGGTATTTTCCCAAAGGTTGGAGCGGATCATTTTCTTTTCATAGTCCACCAGGTGGTCTTCGTACCGGTGGTTCTGGGCCTTTTCTTCCCCAAAGATGCGGTAGGTCAGGGCATTCCGGATGCGGTCCACCGTGGCGGAGGACAGGCGGCCGGCGGATTCCTTGGACAGCCTGCCGGCGGTGGTGATGACCTTCTTCAGCTTCCCTGCCAGGATGTAGGCGGCAGGGGGGAAGAGGAGCACCAGCACCGTAAGCCGCCAGTCGTAGTAGAGCAGCATGGCCACATAGGCCACCATGACCACGCCGGTGTCGAAGATTTCCGTGGTGAATTTTCGCATGCCCTCTACGCAGGCATCTACGTCGGAAATGACCCGGGTCATGAGGCTGCCGGTGCCTTTCTCCAGAAGCTTTTTCCGGGGGAGCCGGATGAGGTGGCGGTAAATGACCTGCTTCATGAGGAGGCTCGTCTCGTTGGCAAAGCGCCGCACGTAGAGCCGCTTCACGTACCGCATGGCCTGTACGAAGAATATGGAAAGCACGTAGGCGAGAGATAGGAGGATGAGGTCCTTTGCCATCCGGCTGCCGCCAAGAATATCGGCGATATACTGGGCCAGCTGCCCTTCGAACCAGGGCGCCAGCACGAGGCCCACGTTGTACAGGAGGCCGCTCACCGTGGTGACGGCAAGGATTTTCTTTTCTTTCAGGAAATAGTAGGCCACCCGGTCGGGGCCATTCTTTTGATTCATAGGTTCACTTCCTTAAGGGGGAATTTGCTTTCATTATAAAACGGCATACAGTAGGCGTGTCGTAAAGAAATGATAAATTGTGGGGAAGGGAAAGATTTGAGAATTGAGAGTTGAGAGTTGAGGTCCAGCGGCTTCGCCGCAGTATGGATTGGGGAGGACATTAGACAAATCATCTGCGCTGCAGATTCCGCCTCTTTGAGGCGGATCCATCCCCTGCCCTTCGGGCCGCCCCCTTCTCCAAGGGGGCACGCTTTTAACGGTTGTCTCGATAGAAGGGCTAACATTCCATGTGGGACAATCCGTACCCATGCAGGCCCTTAGAGAAGGGCCGAGGCAAAGCCGCAGGATGGATGCCGCGAAGCGGCTGATTCTCTGTGAGCGGTAAGCTGACAGCTGTAAGCATTCAAGTGGCTGAGGGGTAACGCCTGCGGCGTTTCCTGGCTGATATTGCCGTCAGCTATTCATGCTGTAGGCTGTAGAGCTTTCCTAGGAGCTAGAAGCTAGAAGCTAGAAGCCCCATGCTGGTGCCTCTGCCCGTCAGCATGCTTTACAGAAACAGCCGGTCTGCCAGAAAGTAGCCCAGGGACACGAAGAGGAGGCCGCCGGCCAGCTGGAGGAAGAGGTAGCAGAACCCTTCCATAGGATTTCCTCCGATAAAAAACTGCATGGTCTCATTCATGAAGGAGGAAAAGGTGGTGAGCCCCCCGAGGTACCCGGTGATGAGGAAGGCCGCGGCGCCGGGGATGGGGTAGACCCGGGCCAAGAGCACACCCAGAAGGCCGATGAGGAAGGATCCGGCGCTGTTCACGGCCAGGGTGCCGTAGGGAAAGAAGGGGCCCGCCAGTTTCGTGAGAAGCAGGGTGGCACCGTACCGGGAAAGGGCGCCCAGGGCGCCGCCGACAGCGACGAGTAGAGGAAATACGTAGGATGGCATGGTAGTAGTCCTTTCTGGGAAAAAGTAAAAGAATTGAGAATTGAGAATTGAGAGTTGAGATTTGAGGTCCGGCGGCTTTGCCGCATCCATCCTGCGCCTTTGGCGCGCCCCTTCTCCAAGGGGCTGCATGATAGGGAAAGAGTTGAGGAAAGAGATTTGAGAGTTGAGGTTCAGCGGCTTCGCCGCAGACGTTAACCCTCCCTTGCTCGCAAGGGAGGGGGGACCGCGTTAGCGGTGGGTGGGTTGCCGCGCAGCGGCTAAAGTTTGACTCTATTCTTTTAAGCCAAACGGCGGCGGCCCGAGGGGCAGGGGATGGATCCGCCTCGAAGGGGCGGAACTGGGAAGCAAGGAATAACAATCCATGTCTGGCAATGGCTATCAATCCATCCTGCGGCTTTGCCGCTGGTGATACAGCCAACATGGGATATGGATACAAAATCCTCCTTTCAGGGACAAAAAAAGACTCCTGTCCTTGAAAGAACAGGAGTCATCATCTCGAATGAGCTTGCGGCTTCGCCGCGGCGAACTCCATCGCCGTTTTGCAAGTGAATTATAGCATGGGGAAAATGGATGGTCAAGGGGAAGGGCAGTGGTGAATACTTGAATTTCACTGGTATGAATTGATTATCGCCATAGCCTTGAGCTTTGAGCCTTGTGCCTTGAGCTGGCCAGCCTGCGGCGCTGGCGTGGCTGGGGGGTACGTGCGAACGGGCGGGGGCTTCTAGCTGTTAGCTATTAGCAGCTGGGAAAGCTGGCCAGCCTGCGGCGTTTCCTGGCTGATATTGCCGTCAGCTGTTCATGCTGTAGGCTGTAGAGCTTTCCTAAAAGCTAGCAGCTAGAAGCTAGAAGCCCCCACAGGGACGCACGACACTTAGCCATAGGACACCCGCCGCAAAGCGGCTATCCACCAACCCTCTAACCCACTTTTTCCATTTTCCCCCTTTACAAACGGTCCCAAGGCATGTATACTATTTCCAACTTCAAATATTGAATACAGCTTCACAGCACAGAAAAGACGAAGAACGGAAGCGAGTGAATCGGTTTCCTTGCAGAGAGCTGCCGTATGGTGAAAGGCAGCAGGAGGTCCTCACAGAGTCGTCCGGGAGTTCCATATCTGAACAGAGTAGGATATGGCGAGTGGCATCGTTAGGGGCCTTAGAGTATAGTGCGAGGTGGTACCGCGTAGGTGTTACGCCCTGGTTGATTTTTATCAATCAGGGCGTTTTTTGCAGTATAGAAGGAACGTACCCCTCGGTGCATGGAGCGGTTCAGGGAAGAAAAGATGATTATTCCAAAGGGGGAACTTATTATGGGTATGTTCAAAAGAAGTCATAAAGTAGTTTTAGCAGGTTTAGCTGCCCTTGCGGTCATGGGCATCATGACAGGCTGCGGTATGTCCGGCGGCGATAAGAAGCCCGCTGCCGCTTCCGGTAATGGCCAGAAAGTCGAACTGAAGATGGCCTACCAGCTCCCGGCGGAACACCATCTGTCCAAGAGCGTTGAAAAATTTGCCAAGGAAGTGCAGGAACGGTCCAAGGGCCAGATCGAAATCAAGATGTACCCCGCCGGCCAGCTCTATAACGACCAGAACATGAATGACGCCCTCATGAGCGGCGGCTTGGATATCGGCATGAACTCCACCGCCCGGTGGTCCATGGTGGTCCCGGCGCTGAAAGTACTGGATATGCCATTCGTCCTCACCTCCTACTCCGCCGTAGATAACGCGCTGGATGGAGATCTGGGCAAGTCCCTGGACCAGGAAATGGAAAAGAAAGGGGTCCATCCGCTGATCTGGGCTGACTACGGCTACGTACAGTTCTGCAACAACGTGAAGAAGATCGAAAAGCCGGAAGATTTCCAGGGCATGAAGATCCGCTCCTACTCGGAAACCTCCGCCGACATTATCCAGGCCCTGGGCGCATCGCCGACGACCATGAGCTCCTCCGAAGTGTACATGGCCATCAAGAACGGCACCATCGACGGCCAGTCCTCTGGCCAGACCGCCATCCTGTCCCGTAAGATCTACGAAGTGGCCAAGTATCTCACGGTCACCAACAACTCCTACGTGGAATTCCTGGTAGCCATGAACGACAACTCCTGGAAGAAACTGACACCGGAACAGCAGAAGATCATCACCGATACGGCCAAGGAAATCCAGGATGAAATCCGTAAGGAAACAAAGGCAGAAGATGAACGGTGCCTGAAGGAACTGGAAGCCAAAGGCATGGATGTGTACGTGATTCCGAAGGATGAAATCCATCTGTGGCAGGAAGCCACCGCTCCTGTAGTTGCGAAATTCGAACAGGAACAGGGTGACTTCGGCAAGAAACTGGTGGATGACTGCCTGAAAGCCAGCGCCGCTGCGAAGGACTGAGCGGGGGCTGGTGGTCGAGTCATCTGTGCGGGGGCTTCTAGCTTCTAGCTGTTAGCATCTAGGCGGTCAGCCTGCGGCGCTTGTATGGCTAGGCGTACGTGCGAACGGGTGGGGGCTTCTAGCTGCCAGGAAAGCTGGCCGGCCTGCGGCGCATCCTGTACATTGCTTCCGACAGTTTCTAACGCCGTAGGCCATCGAGCTTTCCTAAAAGCTAATAGCTAGCAGCTAGCTGCCCTGCTCCTGATGGCGCTATCCGTAAGCCCGCTGATCTGTGGTGGAATTCAAAAGCTGCGCCGCTCTATATTCTGATGCGGCGCACCACCACTCCTCACTCCTCACTCCTCATTCCTAATTCCTCATTCCTGATTAATTCAACCAATGTCACATACAAAGGAGGGCTGTCCTGTGCGTTCTATTTACCATTTATATGATCGGATTCTCGGCGTCATTACCAATGCCGCCGCTGCCATTGCGGGGCTTGCCATTTTATTGACAGCCTTCATGATCTGCTACGAAATCATTGCCCGCAGTATTTTCCACCATCCCACGGTGTGGGTGATGGAGATTTCCACCTACTGCCTCGTGCTGGCCGGGTTCTTCGGCATGGCTTACACCATGCGGAAAAACGGCCATATCTGCGTGGATTTTCTCTATGGAAGGTTCCCGAGGAAAGTGCAGAAGGGACTGGACATCATTACATCCATCCTTTCCCTCTTCGTCATGTACGTCTGCATGACGGAGTCCACCAATTACATGCTCATGAGCAAGGCCATGGGAGTGGTCTCCCCGTCCCTGCTCCGGGTACCCCTGTGGATTCCCCAGACCTTCATGGTCATCGGCTTTGTGCTGCTTTTCCTGGAAATCATCAACCATCTCCTCGGTGATTTCTTCGCTGACGGAAAGGAGGAAAAATAAATGGTACTGCTCGGATTTGCACTGTTTATCATTGTCCTCCTCATCATCGGCATGCCGGTGGCCTTCACCCTGTCCCTGGCGGGCATCCTGGGTATCATCCAGTTCGTGGACATGTCCACCCTGTCCCAGGTACCGGTGATTGCGTTCAAGACACTGGACTCCTATGTACTGACATCAGTGCCCCTCTATATCCTCATGAGCCAGATCATGCTCACCGGCCGGGTGGGCAGCGGACTCTTCGATTTAGGCAGCAAGTGGATGGGCCACCTGCCCGGAGGCCTGGGCATTGCCACCATCTTTGCCTGCGCCATTTTCGCCGCCATTTCCGGCTCCTCCGTGGCCACCGCCGTCACCATCGGCGCCATGGCCATTCCGGAAATGCTGAAACGGGGCTACGACCGGAAACTGGTGGTGGGCTCCGTAGCTGCCGGCGGCACCCTGGGCATCCTCATTCCGCCATCCATCCCCATGATTCTTTACGGCACCATCACCGATGAGTCCGTGGGCAAGCTCTTCATGTCCGGCGTAGTACCGGGGGCCCTCCTGACCCTGGCCTTCGTGGCCTATATCGTCTTTGCCTCCTGGAATAAACCCCGGGAAGCGAGAGCCACCCATGAAGAAAAGATGAAATCCCTCCGGGAAAACATCTGGGGTCTCCTGCTTCCGGTGATTATCATCGGCGGCATTTACACCGGTATCTTCACCCCCACCGAAGCGGCGGCGGTAGGTACGGTGTACGCCCTCATTATTACCTTCTTCGTCTATCACAGCATTACCATCGAGGATATGCCGGCTATTCTCCGCTCCACCATTAAGACCTCCTGCATGATCTTTGCCATCATGGTGGGCGCCATGCTCTTCGGCTACATCCTCACGGTACTCCAGGTGCCGCAGGCTCTGATGTCTCTCGTCACCGAAGGCCACTTCAACAAGTGGATCGTCCTCATCGGCATCAATATTGTGCTCCTCATCCTGGGATGCGTACTGGAGACGGTCTCCATTATCCTCATTACCCTGCCCATGCTGTACCCCATCATCAAAGCCCTGGGCTTTGACCCTATCTGGTTCAACGTGGTGCTCCTGATCAATATGGAACTGGCCCTCATCACCCCGCCGGTGGGCATGAACCTCTTCGTCATCAAAGGCATCAGCGAAGACAGCACCATCCAGGACATCATCTCCGGCGCCGCGCCCTTTGCAGTGATCATGATCCTGGAAATCGTAGTCCTCTGCTTCTTCCCGGGCATCGCCACCTGGCTGCCATCGGTACTGAAGTAACCCGTTTTCCACAGGGGGCCGTGAAAGAAATCCTTTCACGGCCTCCTTTTTTTGCGCTTATGGGTAGAGTCATTGGGGTGGAAGCTTCTAGCTATTAGCTTCTAGCAGCTAGGAAAGCCGGTCAGCCTACGGCGTGAGAAAGCATCATACCAATGTATATGGCGCCGTAGGCGAATCAGTTTTCCTGGAAGCTGATGGAAAGCAGCTGGAAGCTTCTGCTCTAGTGACTCTATTCATAAGCATGCAGCCCCTTAGAGAAGGGGCGTGCCAAAGGCGGGGGATGGATGCGCCGCAGGCGGATCAGCTTTCCTAATAGCTAGCAGCTAGCAGCTAGAAGCTCCCACTCTAAGTGACTCTATCCATAACATAAGCAGGCAAATCCGCTCTTTGCTATAATGAATACAAAAGGAGGCTGCTATGATGGAGACTACCTACGTGGGCTACATGGATTCCCCCATGGGGCCTATCCGCATGGAGGCCGGCGAGACTGCTATCCGGCGGGTGGACCTGGTGGAAAAGAAAGGGGAGCCCCGGGAAAATGAAGTGATCCGGAAATGTCGGGAGGAACTGGAAGAGTATTTCCATGGCAAAAGAAAGACCTTCGACCTGCCCCTGGCACCCCGGGGAACGGCGTGGCAGGAAAAGGTGTGGAAGGTGCTGGAAACCATTCCCTACGGCACCACCACGTCCTACGGTATCGTAGCGGAAAAGGCGGGAAATCCCAAAGCCTCCCGGGCTGCCGGCGGCGCCATCCACAATAATCCCATTCTCATCCTCATCCCCTGCCATCGGGTGATAGGAAAAGATGGAAGTCTCACCGGCTTCGGTGCCGGATTGGATAATAAGAAGTACCTGCTGGGGCTGGAAAGCGGCGCTGGGAGGTAGAGGCACCGGTTTGCGGCTGAACAGGCCTTGCGGGCCGGGTGACGGGTTGCTGGGCACCGTGCGAACGTGCGGAGGCTTCTAGCTTCTAGCTGCTAGCTTCTAGGAAAGCTGGCCAGCCTACGGCATGGAGAACCTTTGGCCAATGGATATGGTGCCGTAGGCTGTTGAGCTTTCCTAATAGCTAATAGCTAGCAGCTAGAAGCCCCCACCCGTTCGCACGCCGCTTATCCACATGTCACCCGGCCCGCAGGGCCTGACCAGCTCAAGGCTCATGGTACGAATGACTGGTGATAGGGCTCTGGTAGGAAGTGCCGCAGGCAAATCAGTTTTCCTAACAGCTAGCGGCTAGAAGCTAGAAGCTCCGTGCCAGTGACTCTATCCGCCAGCATCCTGTCCCTGCTCAAATGTTATACTATAGTTAATCATTCATTTATTTCCACAAGGAGGCTGCTATGGATTACACTCGGATTCACACTGACATTTCCAAAGGTATCGAGACCATTACACTGGACTACGGGCCTACGCTGAATGCGCTGGACATGCATATGGCGGGAGAGCTGGAAGCGGCGCTTCGGAAAGCGGAAGGAGACCCGGCGGTGAAGGTCATCGTCCTCACCGGCGCGGGCCGTGCTTTTTCCGCCGGCGGCGACATCCGGTACATGAAGGCCCACTGCGATGAACCGGACTTCTCGAAGAAATCCATGGCTCCCCTGGCGGGGAAACTTTCGGACATCGTGCTGTACATGAAGAAAATGTCGAAAATTATTATCTGCGCCGTGGCAGGCGCTGCAGCCGGCGGTGCGGCGAACCTGGCCTTTGCCTGTGACTTCATCTTCGCCGCGGACAATGCGAAATTCCTGCAGGCCTTCGTGGGCATCGGCCTCTGCCCGGATACCGGCGGCGTGTACTTCCTGCCCCGCATGGTGGGAAGCCACCGGGCCTTCGACATGTTCGTCACCGGCCGCCCGGTCTCCGCAAAGGAAGCCCTCGAAATCGGCCTGGTGAAAGAAGTGACCACGAAGGAAGACCTCATGCCCACTGTCATGGCCTTTGCAGAAAAACTGACGGAAGGGCCTCTCCTGGCCTATGGAAATATGAAAAAGCTCATGTTCGCCAGCCTGTACAAGGGATTTGAGGACTATATGAAGGATGAGGCGGTGTACCTCGCCCAGTGCTCCGGCAGCGAAGACTTCAAAGAAGGCATCACGGCATTCCTGGAAAAGAGGAAGGCTGAGTTTAAGGGAAAGTAATGGGGAGCATGCTGATGGGCAGAGTCATCAGCACGGGGCAGCTAGCTGCTAGCTTCTAGCTGTTAGGAAAAACTGGACAGCCTATGGCATGAGAAGCCATCGAACCAGCAGGCCTGGCGCCATAGGCGAATCAGCTTTCCTAGCTGCTAGACGCTAGAAGCTAGAAGCCCCCGCACAATTGACTCTGTCCATCTGCATGACAAACCGCGGCGAAGCCGCTGGACCTCAAATTTCAAATCTCAATTCTATTCCCTTTCAGGAGCCCACCATGAACCATCTCACATCCTTTACCGCCGGTCCCCTTTCCATCAGGGTGTACGGAAAAGCGGAGGCAGAATCCATTATTTATATTCCCCAGCCGGAACCGGTGACGGAGGAGGTATACTTCCTCACCGATGAATTCCCGGTGCTCCTTGCCTCTATCGATGGCATGGACTGGAACGGGGACCTTTCTCCCTGGCCGGCGCCGAAGGTATTCAGGGGGGAAGAAGACTTCTCCGGCGGCGCAGACCGGTTTGCCGATTTCCTTGAGCAGGAAGTATTTCCGAAGGAGAGCACCTTTTCCGGCAGGCCCCTCCATCGCATGATGGCAGGCATTTCCATGTCCGGCCTCTTTGCCCTCTACATGGGTACGAAAAAGGACAGCCTTGAGGCCATCGCCTCCATTTCCGGCTCCCTCTGGTTCGATGGGTTTGTGGATTACCTGAAAGCCCATCCCCTTTCTTCCGGCATAAAGAAAATCTACCTGTCCTTGGGGGACAAAGAAAAAAGAGTCCGCAACCCCCGAATGGCGAAGGTAGAAGAAGATACCCTGGCGGTGCGGGATATCATCGCAAAAGAAGGTAAGGAAGTCCTCTACCAGGCCAACCGGGGCAACCACTTCGTCCACGGCGCCGAACGGCTGGAAGAAGCGGTACGGTATCTCATGACCGGGAAAGTATGGAAGGGTCCGCATAGTGTATAGGGTCTAGGTCTAGGTCTAGATCTACAGCGGCTTCGCCGCGTATAAGAGTGCTGCATCCAATGGGTGGCACTCTTATTTTTTATGCATATGACGAAACCGACGGCTCCATGGGACGTAGAAGAGTAACATTGAGATTTGAGAGTTGAGGCCCCGCAGCTTCGCCGCAAAAATTAACCCTCCCTTGCTTGCAAGGGAAAAGTAAGCGAACTGGATTTGTAGGGAGCCGAAGGCGAGCGAAAATCCAGTGAGACACTTTCATCGCGCAGGCGATTGGGGGACCGCGTTAGCGGTGCGCAGCGAACTGCATTCGTAAGGAGCCGCAGGCGACTGAGAATGCAGTGAGTCGCTTTCCCTTCGGGTGGGTGGGTTGCCGCGCAGCGGCTAAAGTTTGACTCTATTCTTTTAAGTCAAACGGCGGCGGCCAAAGGCCGGGGGATGGATCCGCCTCGTAGAGGCGGTACCTGCGAAGCAGGGGATTCGTACAAATCCCATCAATCCATCCTGCGCCTTTGGCGCGCCCCTTCTCCAAGGGGCTGCATGCTGGGAACTGTCTAACATGGAGACTCTTACTTTTGTGAAAGAAACCGTCTACCCGTGCCCCCTTAGAGAAGGGGGCAGCCCGAAGGGCAGGGGATGGATTCGCCTCGCAGAGGCGAGATTTGCGAAGCAGAGGAATCCATTCAGCTGCCCATTAATCCATCCTGCAGCTTTACTGTCCCTTTGACTCTACCCTTATATCGTCATTTCGAGCGGTGGTAAGCGCCGGAGCGACTATACCTGTAAGAATAGTATGTGAGAAAGAGTCGAGAAATCTCCCTGGTAAATGACTATGACGATGTTACAAAGAAGAGTTGAGAACCCCAAAGAGCGTTGAGGCCCAGCGGCCCTGTCAGGTTATTCTCTTTCCTCTTCCCTCTTGCTCCTCTGTTCTTCTTTTTCCATGCATGATTATATAGCATACGATAATAGGTTTGCTATGCGTAATAGATATTTGATAAAATTCCATAATATAGTATACTTGAATTTATCTAATGGGGATATAAGTATCATATTTATGGAGGGATTCGAATGGAATTGATTCTGGGGTTTATTGTGCTGCTTGCCTGCCTGTTTATGGGCATCAAGCACGGAGGCATCGGGCTGGCTGTGATTTCCGGCATCGGCCTCATGGTGTACACTTTTATTTTTCACTTCAAGCCCGGTTCTCCGCCTATCGGCGTTATGCTGACCATTCTTGCTGTGGTGACCTGTGCCGGCTTCCTGCAGACCTCCGGCGGCCTCACGGTGATGCTGAAGGCGGCGGAACGGTTCCTGCGGAACAATCCGAAGCATATTACCATACTGGCACCGGTGACTACCTGGTTCCTTACGGTGCTCTGCGGCACGGGTCATGTGGTATACACCATGTTCCCCATTATTTATGATATTTCCATCAAAGAAAATATCCGTCCCGAACGGCCCATGGCGGTGTCTTCCATCGCTTCCCAGATGGGCATTTCCGCGTCTCCCGTATCGGTGGCTGTAGTGTCCATCGTGGGATTCATGGCGGCAGCGGGATACCAGTATTCCCTGCTCCAGATCCTGGCGGTTTCCGTACCGGCTACCCTTATCGGTGTCCTCTGCGCGGCCCTTATCAGCTACCACCGGGGCAAAGATCTGGCGGATGATGAGAATTTCCAGAAAATGATCCAGGACCCGGAACAGCGGGACTACGTATACGGGGAACAGGAATCCCTGCAGGGGAAAAAGCTGCCCGCCTCCTATTACCGGGCCACCATCATTTTCCTCCTGGGTATCGTATGCATTGCCATCCTCGGCAACTTCCCGGATCTCCTGCCTCACTTTGCCGACGCCAAGGGTAAGATGAAGGCCATTTCCATGACCACCGTCATCCAGATGGTGATGCTCTTCGTTTCTTCCATCATCCTCTTCGCCTGCCACACGAAGGCGAAGGAAGTGGGAAACAGCCAGGTCTTCCGTGCCGGCATCGTGGCCCTGGTCTCCGTATACGGCGTAGCCTGGATGGCGGATACCTACTTCGCCAGCCAGATGGGGGTGCTGAAGGGCTTCCTGGGCACCGTGGTGACCAACTACCCCTGGGCCTACGCACTGGTCCTCTTCTTTACGTCGAAACTGGTCAATTCCCAGGGTGCCGCCGTGGCTATCGTCATGCCGATGGCGCTGAAACTGGGCATGGACCCGGTGATGGTCCTGTCCTTCATTCCCGCCTGCTACGGCTACTTCTTCCTGCCCACCTATCCGTCGGACCTGGCGTGCATCGGATTTGACCGGAGCGGTACCACGAGAATCGGGAAATTCGTACTGAACCACTCCTTCATGCTCCCCGGCCTCACTGGTGTCTTCACCGCCTGCGTGGCAGGATTCGTCATCGCCCATATCCTGTACTGAGCATATAGGAAAAGCCGTGAAAAAGTAAGTACTTTTTCACGGCTTTTTGATGGAAAAAGAAAGAGTTGAGATTTGAGAGTTGAGAGTTGAGGCCCAGCGGCTTCGCCGCAAAAAGCTGCATGCTATTGGTTATCACACATATTGAGGATATCGGTAAGCAAGTGCCCCCTTAGAAAATGGGGCAGCCCGAAGGGCGGGGGATGGATCCGCCTCGGAGAGGCGGGTTAGTGGGATAGCGAGACAGTGAGACAGTGAGACAGGGCTGACAGCTATCCGCTGACAGCTTACCGATTGGATTTAGTGGTTGGAGGGCTTGGATAGCTTGGAAGGCTTGAATACGGCGGGCTTGTTGTACGGCCATTAGACGTCAGATGGTCAGACTGCAGGAGACATCAGACCGGAGCAGCGGCTGCGCCGCATCCATCCTGCGCCTTTGGCGCGGCCCTTCTCCAAGGGCCTGCATGATTGGGATAGAATTGAGATTTGAGTGAAGAGAGTTGAGGCCCAGCGGCAAAGCCGCGAAAGGCGGCATGCCATTGGTTATCAAACATGTTGAGAAAATCGGTAAGCACGTGCCCCCTTAGAGAAGGGGGCGGCCCAAAGGGCAGGGGATGGATCCGCCTCGAAGAGGCGGGACCTGCGAAGCAGGGAATTCGTACAAATTCCATCAATCCATCCTGCGCCTTTGGCGCGGCCCTTCTCCAAGGGCCTGCATTCTGGTGGATCACCCCAACTATTGAGGATACCGGTAAGCACGTGCCCCCTTGGAGATGGAGGTCCTGCATAGGACCTCCAAGTTTGGCCAGAAATACAAAAGGCGCTTAGCCTGCCCATCAAAGCGCCTTCCTTTTAGGCCAAACGGCGGCAGCCCAAAGGGCGGGGGATGGATCCGCCTCGAAGAGGCGGTACCTGCGAAGCAGGGGAATTTCTTGATTATTCATCCGATTCATCATCCAGACGCTCCATGCGTTCCCGAATGATATTATCGATATACTGCCCCACATTCTTCAGGTTATGGTCGATATCCAGGTTTGAAAAACGAAGGACAAGGATGCCATATTTCTCTATCCGGCTGCTGCGACGTTCATCATACTTCATGCCTTCCATAGAGTAGTGCTGCAGTCCGTCGACTTCGATGACGAGTTTCGCCTTTCGGCAGAAGAAATCGACGATGTAGTTCTCTATGATGTATTGTCTGTAAATCTGTACGGGAAGCCGTTTGAGGCAGGCATTCCACAGGAGCGTTTCCTGGGGCGTCATATGGTTACGCAATTCCCTGGCCCGCTTTTTTAAATCGGTGTTCTTACAGATACGCATGATTTACCCTCCCTCTATAGTTGTAATAAAAGCTATTGGGAAAATTGAGAGTCAAGATTCCGCGGCTGCGCCGCATCCATCCTGCGCCTTTGGCGCGCCCCTTCTCTAAGGGGCTGCATGATTGGGGAGAGGTTTGAGAATTGAGTAAAGAGAATTGAGATCCAGCGGCTTCGCCGCATCCATCCTGCACCTTTGGTGCGCCCCTTCTCTAAGGGGCTGCATGATTATTGGTTATCTCACATATCGAGGATACCGGTAAGCAAATTCCCCCTTGGAGATGGACATCCTGCATAGGATGTCCAAGTTTGGCCTGAATACAAAAGGCGCTTAGCCTGCCCATCAAAGCGCCTTCCTTTTAGGCCAAACGGCGGCAGCCCGAAGGGCAGGGGATGGATCCGCCTCGAAGAGGCGGGATCTGCGCCGCAGGCGGACCATCTTTCCTGAAAGCTAGCCGCTAGCAGCTAGGAGCCCTCGCCTGTTTACACGCTGCCTGGCCACAGGGCCTCGATCATTCCTTCCGGAAATTCCACAGAATCACGCAGGCGGCGAGCCAGAAGGCTATGGCTGTGGACCAGAAAACCGAGGGGTAGCCCAGCCACCGGGCCAGGGCGCCGGAGCACACCGGACCCGCCACGTTGCCCATGAGGAATATGCTGGACACCACGCCGAAGACGATGGACCTTGTTTCCGGCGGTACGGACTTGGCGATGATGGTATTCGTGCAGGGGGCAATGAGTCCCATGCCCATGCCGGTAATGGCCCGCCAGAAGCCGAGGCTTTCTACGGTATGCATATGGTACTGCATGAAGAAAGTAAATCCCACAAAAATCGTGGCGCCGATGAGGAGGCGGTGGGGGCGGATCCGCTCTGTGAGGCGGCCCACGTTCAGGGACATGAAGGCGCTGCAGCCTCCGGAAATAAAGATGATGAATCCCACGATAGTGGCTACTAGGTCCGAGCTGGTGCCGATCATCTGCTTCAGGTACAGGGGAAGGATAGGTCCGATGCCGGTGATGCCGAAGTTACAGAGGAACTGCATGAATGTCATGATCCGGACCCGGGGGATCTTCATGAAGTACAGGATCTGGCTGAAGGTGGAAGACCGGTCTTTACTGGCCCCTTTCCGATGGATGGGAAGCAGGAAGAACTGCACCGAAAGGAGACAGAGGAAAGCGAGAAAGGCAAAGAAGAAGAAAGGCGTCCGATAGCCGAAGGTATCGGCAATGGACCCACCCAGGAGAGGGCCAAACATGATGCCCATCACCATGGCGGCCTGGAAATAGCCCATGGCCCAGGAGGTTTTATGCTCCGGTGTCACCGTGGCTACGATAGAAAGGCCGATGGGGACAAAGCCTCCCACCAGGCCCTGGAGGGTGCGGAAAATGAGAATCTGCCAGGGGGCGGTGGAAAAGCCGGAGGCCAGGGAGGACAGCGTCACCGCAGAGAGGACGATAGTCATCACCACTTTTGGCCCCCGCCGGTCCGCCTGGATGGACCAGAAAGGAGCGGACAGGGCAATCATGAAGGGAGTCACCCCGGTAATGAGGCCCGCCCAGAATGCCGCTTCCCCGGGGTCCGTGAGCCCGATTTCCGACAGGAAAAGAGGCAGGAATGACATGACTCCCACCATGGATATGCCGGCGCCGATCTGGATGGCGCAGACCAGGTACACAATGGACTTCCAATTTTTCATAGCCGTCCCTTCTTTCTGATGTAAGGTAACCTTATTATACTGCTTTTGGGAAAAGAAATAGAGTTGAGAGTAACATTGAGAGTTGAGGTCCCGCGGCTTCGCCGCCTTCCGGGATGATACTAACCGTTCCCCGTCCTCTCGAGCGGTGGCAAGGGAACTGGATTCATAAGGAGCCGTCAGGCGACTGAGAATCCAGTGACACGCTTCCCCTCGGGTGGCTGCAGGCTGAATGATTGCAAAATTAAAAATCGCTACAGCTTCGATGAGTCGAGAAATCTTTCTGGTAGATGACTATGACATTTTCTCCGAAAGAGTTGAAATCCAGCCACTCCACGGCTGGGATGTCAGACGGATCCGACAATCAGATATCAGACAGGAAGCAGTTTTACTGCCAATGCACCCCGAAAGATAAGACGTCAGCCTGCGGCGCAGCCGCGGGACCTCAATTCTCTTCACTCAAATCTCAATTCTCTTCACTCAAATCTCAATTCTTGTTTTTCTCCTTCACATACAGAAAAGCCATCACACAGAGCAGGATCTGTACCGCCGACGACGCTGGCGTGGCGAGGCCGATGTGGAAGAGCCGGGGCGGTACTTCCAGGCTCATGAGGTAGGACACCGGTACCCGAACGCCGAAGGCTCCCACGATGCCCTGGACCATGACGAACCTCGTCATGCCGAGGCCATTGAAGAAACCGATGGACGAGAAGAGCACGGAAGTGAGGAGGCAGTCGATGGCGTAGGCCTTCAGATAATCCGCTGCGCCCAGCACCACCGCCTCGTCGGAGGTGAAGAGGGCGGTGAGGTGGGTGCCGTAGAAGAAGGAAAGGGTGAACATGCATACCCCCGCGGCCAGGCCCATGGCGATGCCGGAGAACAGGGCCTTCTCTGCCCGGTCGAACCTCTGGGCCCCCACGTTCTGGGCCACGAAGGCGCTCATGGACTGCATGAAGGATCCGGGAATGAGCATGATGAAGCCGCAGATTTTCTCCGACACCCCGATGGAGGCAGACGCCGTGAGGCCGATGCGGTTCACGATGGACATGATGAGAAGGAACGACAGCCCCACCAGCAGGTCCTGCAGGGCGATGGGGAGACCCAGTTTCACGATGCGGAGGGCCGTGGCCCCATGGACGCGGACCATGGACAGGGAGAAGGGGAAGGGAAGGCCCCTCTTTTTAATAATGACGTAGGAAATCACCACCGACAGGGTTTGTGCAGCCACGGTGGCGAGGGCTGCTCCGGCGGCGCCCTGGTGGAAGAAAGCCACCAGCAGGAGATCGCCGAAGGTATTGAAAACCGAAGCGATGGCCACGGTCATGAGAGGGGTCTTCGAGTCCCCGATGCCCCGGAACAGACTGCCGATGAGGTTGTAGCAGATGATGACCACCATGCCGCCGCCGCAGATGCGGATATAGGACACCGTCTTTTCAAAAGCCTCGGCAGGCGCATTCATCCATCCCGCAAAGGTGGGGGCGAAGACGGTGAGGCAGAATGTGAAGAACAGGCCCAGCAGCAGGCAGAGGCAGATGCCGCTTCCCGCAATGGTGCCTCCCTCCTTTCCCCGGCCCGCCCCTATGTACTGGCCCAGGAGGATGGTGATGCCCATGGAGAAGCTGGCGGTGAGCATGGTAAAGGTCTGGAGAATCTGGGACCCCGTGGACACGGCGGACACATCGGCGGAACTGGCAAAATGGCCCACGATGAAAAGATCCACCGCCCCGTAGAGGGACTGCAGCAGCAGGGCCCCCATGACAGGCAGGGCAAACCGGAAAAGGGGCCCCGCAATGGGACCGGACGTAAAGTTATGGGACAGGGCCATGGAAGTTCCTTTCTTTCAGTCAATATATTGTCATTATAGCAGAAAGGGATAGAGTTGAGATTTGAGAGTTGAGAGTTGAGGTCCAGCGGCTTCGCCGCAGAAGTTGACCCTCCCTTGCTTGCAAGGGAAAAGTAAGCGAACTGGAGTTACAGCAGCGAACACAATTTGAAGGAGCGCCAGCGACGCACAAATTGTCGTGAGTCGCTGATAGCCGTGCTGTAAGGAGCCGCAGGCGACTGAGAATGCAGTGATCCCTTTCCCTTCGGGTGGGTGGGTTGCCGCACAGCAGAGGATTCTGGTGTTATCCCGTCAATCCATCCTGCGCCTTTGGCGCGGCCCTTCTCCAAGGGCCTGCATGGGTACGGATTGTCTCACATGGAACGTTAGCCCTTCTATCGAGGCAACCGTTAAAAGCGTGCCCCCTTAGAGAAGGGGGCAGCCCGAAGGGCAGGGGATGGATCTGCCTCGTAGAGGCAGGACCTGCGAAGCAGGGGATTCATACAAATCCCATCAATCCATCCTGCGGCTTTACCGCGGCCCTTCTCCAAGGGCCTGCATGGGTACGGATTGTCTCACATGGAACGTTAGCCCTTCTATCGAGGCAACCGTTAAAAGCGTGCCCCCTTAGAGAAGGGGGCAGCCCGAAGGGCAGGGGATGGATCCGCCTCGAAGAGGCGGGAGCTGCGAAGCAGGGGATTTGTACAAATTCCGTCAATCCATCCTGCGGCTTTACCGCGGCCCTTCTCCAAGAGCCTGCATGATTGGGATAGAATTGAGATTTGAGTGAAACATTGAGGTCCAGCGGCTTCGCCGCAAAAGTTAGCCCTCCCTTGCTTGCAAGGGAGGGGGGACCGCGTTAGCGGTGCGCAGCGAACTGCAGTCACAGCAGCGAACACAATTTGGAGGAGCGAAGCAACGCTCAAATTGTTGTGAGTCGCTGATAGCCGTGCTGTAAGGAGCCGCAGGCGACTGAGAATGCAGTGATCCCTTTCCCTTCGGGTGGGTGGGTTGCCGCGCAGCGGCTAAAGTTTGACTCTATTCTTTTAGGCCAAACGGCGGTAGCCCGAAGGGCAGGGGATGGATCCGCCTCAAAGAGGCGGGAGCTGCAAAGCAGCTGAAGGCGTTGAAAAGCCCTGTATTCCCGCGCCCGAGAAAGATTTCTCGACTCATCGAAGCTGTAGCGGCTTTGGCGGTATCCTCAAGCAGCATGCTGCCACCGCTCGAAATGACGGGGAGCGGGATGGTCTCATACATCAGGTATACCGCTTTCACCGATGTGTCTCTTTCCGCCTATCGTCATCTCGAGACCTAACCATCCATCCTGCGCCTTTGGTGCGGCCCTTCTCTAGGGGCTGCATGATAGGGAAAGAGTTGAGGGTAACATTGAGAGTTGAGGTCCAGCGGCTTCGCCGCAGAAGGCACCACAACCTCCCCTCTTTAGAGGGGAGGGGGACCGCTTGCGGTGGAGGGGTGCCGATAGAAGCGCCGCAGGCGACTGAGGGGGCGTTTCCAAATGTATGCATTTGTATAGTTATACGACAGAAATGGTATTTGTCAGCAGCCCCCCATGGATGGGGGAGGTTAAGAAATGGCCGCGAAGCCGCGGGGCCTCAACTCTCTCTATACTCTATTATATTTATTTACCAAAGGGAACTATATGTGGAATCACAGGTACGGCACTATAGAAATAGTATACCCTGTCGTGGCGGTCACTCTTTCCTGCTTTCTACAGGAGTGCGAAGGCCGTCTTATGAAGTGGCGGCGAGGTTCCTGTTACTGCCAAAAGACTGTAACAATCACATGCTATGACATTTTCTTATACAGATACCTTTAACGTTTACATCTTAGTGTAAAATTTTACTCGGTAGGGGAATTTTTCCAAAAACAATAAAAAAGGAAAGCCTTCCCTTGAGTGGAATTGTTATAATTTCCGTGCACAAATAAAACAAAGAAAGGGCTTTCCTCATGGATATTATAACAAAAACTGGAGAAATTTGGAGTGAAAATGCAATAGGAGCAGTCATTTCTCTCATTAAGGAATCTGATGACTCTATCGAGGCTGAAAGGAAGCTAACTCATTGGCTCACTGAAATGAACTGTCAGCTTATAGCTATGGCCCTGGCGCGTATTGACACTGAGCTGTATCGGATTTACAAGGCACAGGGGTGGCGTGTAGCGCGCCGGGACTCTAGGACGATTTACTGTCGCTATGGAGAGCTGACCTATACCCGAAGACTTCTGCAGAAAGAAGGGAAGAGCTTCTATCCCCTGGACTGCAAAATGGGCTTTGAACCTAGAAAGCACTACAGCCTGGAAATGATTGAGCGGATTGTCGAGGCTGTCGCAATTACCACATCTCGCAGTGCCAGCGAACTCCTGCAAAGCCTGGCGGAAATTACCATCTCCCATCAGTCCGTTATCTCACTCAAGAACTATGCCGGCGAGAAGGCAAAGACTTATGAAAAAGCATTGGCAGAAGAGGAAAAGGTTGAAAAGCCGACACAGCCGGAAATTATAGCGATTGAAGGAGATGGAATTGTACTCAAGAACAAGGAGAAAGGCAGCGTTTCGGAAGTGCACCGCCTCCAGGTATATGAGGGAGTCAGGAAAAATGGCAACAGGACAGAACTGGTAGGACTTCGCTGCTTTGCATCTACCAGCAGGAAAGAACTTTTTGCAATGGTAAGAAGCTATCTGCTTGGGCACTATGACCTGTCTAAGACCACAGTGCTGTCGAATGGGGATGGAGGGTCCGGATACCAGTTTCAGGACTTTGAGCGAATGGTAGAAGGCTGCCTGGATCACCAGCACTTCCTCGACTGCTATCATGTGCATGAAAAGATCCGGACCCGGCTCAGCTTCTGCAACAGGAAACTGATAGACCGTATTATCCGAGAACTTCACCAGACCGACGATATTATGAAACAGATTCCCGTATGGATGGATACTGCCCGGAGCTGCGCCCGGACAGAGGAGGATTTGGAGGAGGTAGACAAGCTGCAGAGCTATCTGGAGAGAAATGCTCCCTATATCCCCAGCCTGAGTCAGCGCGGCATCCATACAGAGATTCACCTGGGTACTGCAGAAACAAATCACCGGTTTTACAGCTATCGCATGAAGCGGCAGGGACGGAGCTGGTCCAGCGAGGGAATGGAGTGTATGGTTTGGGTATTGACCGCCCGGAAGAATAAAACACTTACAGCAGCTCTCCTGTACCATGCTAATGGGAAAAGCTACAAAAAGATGGATAGAGCCATGCACAAGGCTGCGGTGCAGGCAGAGCGTAAAATCGCTCAGAATGTCCGGAGTGAGGCGCAGAAGCGTAAAATGAGAAACTATAGGCCGGGATGCCTGGAGGGACGTATAGGCGTTTATGGAGCTTCTTCTTCACCAATGGGGAGACTGGCCAGAGCTATACAGAAATACTGATAAAACCGAAGCCACGGAGATAGTAATCATCGACAGTCAAATGAATTACCGAGGAAAACTTGACACTTACTATTCCCAGTCTATCATGTGACATACCCTGCCTTGCGTAGTACAATAAAATACAAGAAGCTTTTGATTGAATAGGAGGATTGCCATGTTTTGCATGAACTGCGGAAAACCGCTGCCTGATGGTTCGAAATTCTGCCCCCACTGCGGGACGCTGGTGATTTCTTCCGAAGGAAGGGGCTCATCGGAAGAGGGGCCTTCTTTGGATGATCTCTTGAAGAAGGTAGATGAGAAGAAGGAAGAAAAAATCTATCCTATTTTCTGCTCTCCCCATGACGACAGTGAATCGCTTCGTCCTTTCCATGATGGAGAAAGGGGAGTCTATGCTTTTGACATGGACGGCTGCCATTTTGAATACGATGAGCGACAGGTGGGATTTTTCCGTCTGTTTAAGGTTATGATGGCTGAAGCAAAAACTCCGGCAGAACTCAAGCGTATTTACCTGGGCGAAGGTGATGTGAAGGGGCTTCTTCAATTTGTTTCCGATGAAAAGGCGGTGAAGAAACTCTTTGGAAGCCTCTTGAAAAAGGAATCGTCCCTCCTCATGGGCCGCGGCATTTACGGTTTGGAATTTCAAAACTTTATGACCCGGGATACGAAGGAAGGAACCCCTTCTGCGCTGGATGCCTGGCAGGACTTCATCGAATTCCTTCTGGAAAAGGTGGGCCGGATTACAGGCAGCGCCGAGGCGGCCAGAAAATATAGGGAATTCCGCAAGGAGTATAGAGGCCGCATTATAGGCGGCGGCTTCGGTATCGGCGGCGCCATTGAAGGCATGATTACCGCCGGCATTGCCAATCTGGTCATTGGCGCCGGCCACAGTCTCTTCAATGCCATAGGCAATGCCTTTACAAATAGCCAGGAAAGGCAGGAGCTGGAGAAACTTTTTCAATCAGAGGACCTCATGAAGTCTTTTATGAATGCCTATCAAAGGGCAGCGGGATGCCTGGTGATGGATGCAGCGGACCGGCTGAACCTGCTGCCGCTGGACAAGAAGGACGTGAGAGTGCCGGAGAGGATTCTTTCTGCCATCCAAAACGGAGAGCTGGAGAAGGGCCGCCGAAAGGATGGGGCTGCTTATGCCCTGGCCCATAATCCCTGCAGCATGCTTTCCTATAAGCTTTTCTATGCCTTTGGCAGGGATCAAAAGGGTACCGCTGACCGTATTGCCGAGGCCTTCGGCCTTGGGGGAGCATTGGAAAAGGTGAAGTATGAACTTTCCATGGCAGTGCTTTCATCCTATGAAAAACAGAGGGGCCTTCCGCTGCCTTCCCTCTTGCAGCGGATAAAGGAAGGGGGGACAGCGCTTGACGAGATCATGGACCGGGAACTTCTTCCAAAGGCAGGAGATATTGCTGCGGCCATGGAAGGCGTGGAAATGAGATTTCCTTATGACCTTATGGATGAATTAAAGAAGGAAACAGAAGAAATCGTCATTCAAAAGGGACAATCCCGGAATATGGGAGAAGATGGCACCATTCCCTCCTTCTATTTCTATCACCGGGACGATGAATCCATTACGCTCCCGGAAGGGGTGACGGCCCTTTCCGACTACGCCTTCTGCTACTGCCGGAACCTTAAGGAAATCAGACTGCCAAAGAGCCTTAGAACCATCGGCAGGCATGCTTTTTACAGGCTGCCTTCTTTGAAGGTACTGTCCATCCCTTCCTCTGTATCGGTGTATCCCCTTTCTGCGGCAGAGGGAAACATGGTGGTGGAGCTTTCGCCGGATACCATGGTGGAAGATGATGAGGACCGGGAATCTCCCGTGCGGTTGGACATCCCTCTTTCTGGCAAGGCCTATGAATATATGAAGGAAAGAGACCTTTTAGACAGCCATACCACCATTCTTACGAAGGAAGGTGCAGGGGATATCATTTCTGCAAAAGAACACCCGGGCCTTCCGGTGGAATATAGGCGGCTCCTTCCGGATATTTTAAAGCTCCTGGAGGAAGACAATGATCGCTTTCCTGAAGTCATCCACATTCCGGAAAAGGGAGAAGGAGCAGCTTCCTATAGGAAGCTGGACTGCGGCGCCTTCATCAAAGCGCCCATCTGCTATCTTCACCTGAAAGGAGATATTAAAGAAATCGGGGAGTACTGTTTCCAAAAATCTACAGTGTACCAGATAAAGGCAGACGAGGGACTTGAATCCATAGGGGCCCATGCCTTTGAAGGACTGCTTTACTTTGCCAAGGCAGAGCTGCCCCGAAGCCTTTCTTATGTGGGAGACCATGCCTTTGCCCACTGCCGGGACCTTCATTTCATGGAGCTCCTTCAGCAGGACTGCCATATCGGAGAGGGAGTCTTTGAAGGTGATGAAATCACGGTGTGCTGCCTGCCGGGAAGTTCCTGGGAAGTTTACTGCCGGGAAAACCATATTCCCTATTTCCTGAAGGGAGAGAAGTCGCCTCTCATGAGGGAAGTGAAAGACGAGCAGCTGAAGCGGAAGTACTGGGCTGAAAATCACTGGCACATTTACGACAATTCCAAATACTACAGCCACGACGGGTTTATGGATGATTTCAAGCGCACCGCTCCTTCTACCAGCAGCATCCGGGGCATTCCGGTGGACAGCAGGGGAAGGGAAAAAGAGGACAATGGCGAAAGAATTTATTTCATCAGAGTCCAGGCGGAAAAGAACGGAGACTATGACCGGGAGGCCATGGCCCGTGCCATCATGGCAGATCCCCGCCGTCCGGCATATACATCGGCCGACGGAAAACGGCATATCCTCATCTATCCCTGGACCATGACCTTCAACAATTACATCTGCACCGACACCTACAATCACGCCACCCTTCTCTACGTAAACGGTGGCAGGGATATTGAATACATCGGCGAATATGCCTTTGCCTCCTCCGAACTCATCGCCTTCTACGGCGAAAAGGTGAGGGAAGTGTGGGCCGGTGCCTTTAAGGACTGCCGGGCCCTGACCTATGTGGAACTGGGAAATAACCTGTTCCGGCTGGAAGACGAAGCCTTCGCCGGCTGCCCGAACCTTCGGACCATCACCCTTTCCTCAAACCTTCGGGAAATAGGGAAAGATGTATTCAAAAATACGCCGGTCACTGTGAAATGCGAAAGGGACAGCAGGGCCTATGCCTACTGCATGGAAAACGGGATTCCCGTAGAATGCTGGGATGAGTGAGCCGGCCGCTATCTGCTATCCGCTGACCGCCATGGCCTGCTGCCTGCGGCACCGCCATCGGAAATGAAAGCACTTTCGTAATCTTTAGACCCTTTCAATCATACCCCTTTTGTTTTTCAAAAGAGGGCCCGTCTTCATACATACCATGCCCCATACCGGAGGCAGAAGGAAAATAGTTAATATTTTAAACAGGCATATATAAAAAACCATGCAGTTCTTAACGGAAACTGCATGGTTTTTGATTGTACGAAAAATGAGCGGTAATACTGTATGTTCTGCAAATCCTGAGATCATGGTTCTTTTCGGCTTGTCAAAAAAGTTTACTTTTTGGTTTATAGACTTTAAGCAGAAAATAGGGTATAGTATAAAGTATAAAAATGAAGTGTTTTAGCAGTTTACCTGGTATGATTATGTAGACAGGATTTTAAATATCCATAAGACGGTTTGTCAAAAAGGTAAACTATTTTGCCGATGCAGGGAGGGTTGGCAGTTTAGAAATATACGGTTAGCACAGGAAAAGAGGAATATCCTATGAATCATATTTATAAACTGGTATGGAACAGGGCAAGAAATATGTATATGGCAGTATCTGAAAGAGCAAAGAGCCATGGGAAATCCGGATCTGCTTCTCATGCAGGGAGAAAAGCAGCTCTCCTGGCGGCAGCGGCCCTCATGGCTTCAGGCATGTTTGGTATGGCTGAAGCTGCAGACAATGATGCCTTCAATGTGGCACAGCTCAAAGCTATCAGCAATATCGTTGATGCTTCGAAGACGAAGTATTACAGTGTCAATGATTCTGCTCCAGGTGCTATATTCGACAATGAAGAGTTTGAAAAACATTATACAAATAAAAATAATGATGGCGCAAAATCGTATTATGCAATGGCTGCGGGATATGGTACATATGCGGCTGGAGACGCAAGTACTGTTATCGGCTCATATTCTGTAATTCAAAATGATAAAGTTAAAGATGGAGACGATGAAGATTTATCCCCTCAAGGGGCTACTGCTGTATCTGTAGGATCGTTTAATTTCAATTTAAACACTCCAATTAAATCATCTAACGATTTTTCAAAATGGTACAGTGGGACAGCTAATAGTATTGTTGGACAGGGGAATCTGACAAAGGATTCTAACGGTGTTTTGATTTACGGTGCTGGCAATAAGATTACTAACTCGTACAGAGGCGATGTACCGATTAATATGTTGGCTGCTTCCATGAATTCCGACGTTTATCAGAATCCGGAATCGTTCACAGATAAAGTCGGCGAAGCTGTTTTACAGAGCGGTGGACAGGTCATGGCTATTGGCGGTGGCAACGTAGCAGATAAAGCCTATATGACGCAGCTGATGGGTGTGGGCAATAAAGTACAAGGGGCTGATATCACTTTCACTCCTCCGGAATTACAGGATGATGAGGAAAACTATGAACGTTATATTACGGCCTTTAATAGTGCATTTAATAAGCAGGCAACAAGACTGAACTATGTAGATGGTTTCTATAATAATCTCACAAATGCAAAGAATGATTATGTCATTGGTATGGCAAATGACATTTCTGGTGATGATGTAAGCAGCAATAAATCGAATATCGTCATTGGTGACTTCCATCAGATGAAGAATGGTAGTAATAATATCATTTTAGGATCACAAGATGGGAAACTGACTCAGAAGAGATATAACACAGATGGAACTCTGGGTACAAAGGAAAGTGTAAATCGTTTTACACATCAGGAAAAACTTGCCGATGCCGTCATGATTGGCCATAATGCGGATGTACTGAAAAATGGCGGCGTAGCCCTCGGTGCCGGTTCTATAGCTTCCGTTGATAAGGGTGAAGTCGGTTATGATCCGTCTGGAACTGACCGCAATGGAGATACAAGTGGCATTTGGAAGTCAAAAGCTGCTGCTGTCTCCGTCGGTAACAAGAATTTTACCCGCCAGATTACTAACGTGGCAGCTGGTAAGGAAGATACCGATGCTGTCAACGTAGCTCAGCTGAAGAAAGCCCAGATTCATTATTATAGTATGAATCCCAAAAGTGATGTTGCTACAGGTACTGATAGTAATTATAACAATAATGGAGCTACAGGGAATGATGCTATTGCCATTGGACCCTTTGCTTCAGCCAAGGGACAGCATTCATTAGCGTTGGGATATAAAGCTCAAACAACTCATTTAGAGGGTAAAGATAGTCAGGATGATAACACTGCGGTTGGTTACAATAGCCAGTCTGGTTATCGTTCGACCGCCCTGGGCTATAATAGCAAGGCAACAGGGCGGTATGCTGTTGCACTAGGTACCGATGCCCTGGCCAATCAAGATAACAGTACGGCTATTGGGATGAATGCACAGGCTGAAGGAAAGCAGGCAACCGCACTGGGTTCGCTCGCTAAGGCTAGTGGGGAATCTGCTACTGCTGTAGGTGAAGGTGCAGAAGCTTTGGCCAATTACTCGTCAGCTGTTGGCTTAGGAGCGAAAGTAGATAAAGGGGCGACTAAGGGAACGGCATTGGGATATCAGGCAAAGGTTTTAGCCGATGCAGAAAATAGCATGGCCTTAGGCGCAAGCAGTCTGGTCAGTAGAAAAAACAGTATTGCTATAGGTATGAGTGCACAAGTTTCCGGTGCACAATCTGTTGCCATTGGGCAAGGTGCGACGGTTTCATTATCTCGTTCTGTTGCGTTGGGTGATGGCTCTATCGCTTCGACAGCACCGACAGATGTTTCAAGTATCACGATTCCTAATCTTAACAGAACATATACCGTAAGTGGCAACTGGCCCGTTGGAATCGTTAGTGTAGGTACGCCCACAGCGCAGCGGACTATTACGAACGTAGCTGCCGGACGTGTTATGTCCGATAGTACGGATGCCGTCAATGGGAGCGAACTTTATGCCGTAGCTATAGAGGCTGCCAAGCATGCGACTGTCAAAGCGGCTGAAAACGGTCATATTACAGTGAAGGAAGGCGTAAACCAGGGGAAAGGTATCGAATATACGATTGGCCTAAATACGGAAGGATTGGCTAAAAGTACGGACGGTTTAACATTTGCTGGTGATGACGGACAGTCAGATAATAGCAAAGTCATATCGAGAAAACTGAATGAACAGCTTAATATTATCGGAGGAGCGACTGATACCGTTGAAGCTAATAACATTGGCGTAGTAAAAACAGCTGATAATACGTTGAATATTCGTCTTGCAAAGGACATTACAGGTCTCACCAGTCTGCAAGCAACAACTGTTACTTCTGGTAACGTGACTGTAGATGGTCAGCATAATGTGATTACAGGTTTGTCTAATACGACCTGGGATAAAACGAAAGATTATTCTAAGTCTACAAAGGCGGCTACGGAAGCACAGCTCCACGAAGCGATGACACAGGCCGCAGCCGATGCCAATGATACACATATCACGGCTGGCGATTATGCCGTTGGTACTATTACGGACAAGGATGGCAAGACAGCGCAGGGAGTATCGATAGACGTTGTAGATAAGACGGGAAAAGTTGGTACCGTCCGGATTACGGATGTAGCAAAAGCCAGTGATGTAGGCGATGTAACGAAGTTGGATGCAGATATTCAAAACGCCGATGGCAAAACGACCGTAGTGGATGCTGTTAACAAGGTAAATGGTAAGGTAGGAGATCTTAACTACAGTAGCACGAAGTACGTTACAAAAGGTGAAGACGTCACGACTTCCATCGGAAAACTCGACGAAGCCATTAAATCTGCATCAGAAGCTGCGGGCAAGCATACTATTGTTTCGACGAAAGATTCTAACCTTTCTGTTGAAAATATTGCCAAAGAGGGAGAAACTGCGAATTATCAGATTTCCCTGAATAAAGATCTGAATGTCGATTCAGTTACCGCAGCTGATAAGATTAAAACAAAAGACCTCGAAGTGACAGATTCCGCTGCCATTGGCAAGGTCACCATCAACAAGGATGACAAAGGCACGATTGGTGGATTGACTAACAAGACCTGGGACGCCAAGAACATTACGTCCGGTCAGGCTGCTACGGAAGACCAGTTGCAAGCTGCGACCAAGAACGCCGTCAACTATGACGGTGACGACAGCAAGACCGTTACGCTGCGGAAAGACACGACCATCCAGAATGTAGCCAACACCACGATTGAGGAAGGCTCCAAGAACGCCGTCAATGCTGGGACCGTCTACAAGGAAACGAGAGTCGAAAAAGACGGAATCTTCATCAGACAGGCTAACACAGCTGGCCAAAACATAACGGCTTTGGATCATCAGGTGGCTGCCAACACGGAATCTATTTATAACATCAATAACCGTGTTTCCAACCTCGATAACCGCGTCAACAAGGTCGGTGCCGGTGCGGCGGCTTTGGCGGCGCTTCACCCGCTGGACTTCAATCCCGATGATAAGTGGGATTTTGCTGTGGGCTACGGCAATTACCGCAATGCCAACAGTGTCGCAGTGGGCGCCTTCTACCGGCCCAATGAGAACACCATGTTCAGCGTAGGCACCAACTTCGGCAACGGAGAAAACATGGTGAACGCAGGCGTAAGCTTCAAACTGGGCCAGGGCAGCTCCTATGCCGGCGTGAGCAAGGCAGAACTGGCAGAAGAAAACCAGAAACTGAAAGCAAACGACGCAGCCCAGGACCAGAAGATCCAGAACCAGGAAAAAGAAATCCAGGAACTGAAGAAAGCACTGGAAGAACTGAAAAGCCATATCAAATAAGGTCTGAAACTATAAAAAGAGCTCCCCTTGATGGGGGGCTCTTTTTTGTCTTGGCGGCTGAGAGAGCATACAAATGTATGGGGGCATGGAAAAGAAAGAGTTGAGATTTGAGAGTTGAGATTTGAGTTCCCGCGGCTCCGCCGCCAAAGCACCCACAACCCTCCCTCTTTAGAGGGAGGGGGGACCGCTTGCGGTGGCAAGGGAACTGGATTCGTAGGGAGCCGCAGGCGACTGAGAATCCAGTGACACGCTTCCCCTCGGGTGGGTGGGTGCCGGTGTAAAAAGAAAGAATTGAGATTTGAGTGAAGAAAATTAAGGTCCAGACTACGCCGTTAAAACTTGGCTCCCCCATCGGGGGAGCTGCCGAAGGCTGAGGGGGTGCATTTGCCGCGAAGCGGCTGAGATGGAAGGCGTTGAAAAGCCCAGTATTCCCGACCGCAAGAAAGATTTCTCGACTCATCGAAGCTGTAGCGGTTTTGACAGTATCCTCATGCAGCATGATACCACCGCTCGAAATGACGGGGAGCGGGATGGTCTCGTACATCAGGTATACCGTCTTCAACTATGTGTCTCTTTCCGCCTGTCGTCATCTCGAGACCCAGCTATCCATCCTGCGCCTTTGGCGCAGCCCTTCTACAAAGGCCTGCATTCCGGTGGATAACCCCAACTATTGAGGATACCGGTAAGCAAGTTCCCCCTTTGAGAAGAGGGACGGCCAAAGGCCGGGGGATGGATCCGCCTCGAAGAGGCGGTAGCTGCAGAGCAGCTGAGAGGGAAAAGCCCTGTATTCCCGACCGCAAGAAAGATTTCTCGGCTCCTCGCAGCTGTAGCGGTTTTGACGGTGTCCTCAAGCAGCATGCTGCCACCGCTCGAAATGACAGGGAGCGGGATGGCCTCATACATCGGGTATACTGTCTTCACTGATGTGTCTCTTTCCGCCTGTCGTCATCTCAAGAACCAGCAATCCATCCTGCGCCTTTGGCGCGGCCCTACTCCAAGGGCCTGCATGATTGGGAAAGAATTGAGAATTGAGTGAAGAGAATTGAGGTCCAGCGGCTTCGCCGCAAAAAGCAGCATGCGATTGGTTATCTTACATATTGAGGATACCGGTAAGCAAGTTCCCCCTTTGAGAAGGGGGACGGCCAAAGGCCGGGGGATGGATCCGCCTCGAAGAGGCGGGAGCTGCAAAGCAACTGAGGTAGAAAAGCCCTGTATTCCCGAGCACAAGAAAGATTTCTCGACTCATCGCAGCTGTAGCGGCTTTGGCAGTATCCTCAAGCGGCATGCTGCCACCGCTCGAAATGACAGGGAGCGGGATGGCCTCGTACATCAGGTATACCGTTTTCACCGATGTGGCTCTTTCGGTCTGTCATCATCTCAAGACCCAGCCATCCATCCTGCGGCTTTGGTGCGACCCTTCTCTAAGGGCCTGCATGATAAGGAAAGAATTGAGAATTGAGTGAAGAGAATTGAGGTCCAGCGGCTTCGCCGCAAAAAGCAGCATGCGATTGGTTATCTTACATATTGAGGATACCGGTAAGCAAGTTCCCCCTTTGAGAAGGGGGACGGCCAAAGGCCGGGGGATGGATCCGCCTCGAAGAGGCGGTAGCTGCAGAGCAGCTGAGAGGGAAAAGCCCTGTATTCCCGACCACGAGAAAAATTTCTCGACTCCTCGAAGCTGTAGCGATTTTGACGGTGTCCTCAAGCAGCATGATACCACCGCTCGAAATGACGGGGAGCGGGATGGTCTCGTACATCAGGTATACCGTCTTCAACTATGTGTCTCTTTCCGCCTGTCGTCATCTCGAGACCCAGCTATCCATCCTGCGCCTTTGGCGCAGCCCTTCTCTAAGGGCCTGCATGATAAGGAAAGAATTGAGAATTGAGTGAAGAGAATTGAGGTCCAGCGGCTTCGCCGCAAAAAGCAGCATGCGATTGGTTATCTTACATATTGAGGATACCGGTAAGCAAGTTCCCCCTTAGAGATGGACATCCTGCATAGGATGTCCAAGTTTGGCCTGAATACAAAAGGCGCTTAGCCTGCCCATCAAAGCGCCTTCCTTTTAGGCCAAACGGCGGCCGGCCAAAGGCCGGGGGATGGATCCGCCTCGAAGAGGCGGGAGCTGCAGAGTAGCTGAGGGGTTGAAAAGCCCTGTATTCCCGCGCCCGAGAAAGATTTCTCGGCTCCTCGAAGCTGTAGCGATTCTTGGAGATAGAGTCATCAAGCATGCTGCCACCGCTCGAAATGACGGGGAGCGGGATGGCCTCGTACATCAGGTATACTGTCTTCACTGATGTGTCTCTTTCCGCCTGTCGTCATCTCAAGAACCAGCAATCCATCCTGCGCCTTTGGCGCGGCCCTTCTCCAAGGGCCTGCATGATAAGGAAAGAATTGAGAATTGAGTGAAGAGAATTGAGGTCCAGCGGCTTCGCCGCAAAAAGCAGCATGCGATTGGTTATCTTACATATTGAGGATGCCGGTAAGTAAGTTCCCCCTTAGAGAAGGGGGGACGGCCAAAGGCCGGGGGATGGATCCGCCTCGAAGAGGCGGGAGCTGCAGAGCAGCTGAGGGGTTGAAAAGCCCTGTGTTCCCGACCACAAGAAAGATTTCTCGACTCTTCGTAGCTGTAGCAATTCTTGGGGGTAGAGTCATCAAGCATGCTGCCACCGCTCGAAATGACGGGGAGCGGGATGGTCTCGTACATCAGGTATACTGTCTTCACCGATGTGGCTCTTTCGGTCTGTCATCATCTCAAGAACCAGCAATCCATCCTGCGCCTTTGGCGCGGCCCTTCTCCAAGGGCCTGCATTTTTACGGATTATCTTACATTGCATTGCTGACCATCATGGTAATTCTTATCGCGGTACCAGCCGTGGTTGGGTAGAGATGGAAGCGCCCCAGGCTGATGTGCTCAAGGCTCAAAGCCCCGTGGTAATGACTCAAATCATCAGCATCGAATCCCTGCGGCCCAGCCGCTGGACCTCAAATCTCAACTCTCAACTCTGCCTTTTTCTCTTGACGTTCCTTTTCTAAAAGCGTAAGATAAATCCAATTTGTGCTTTTTGTTTTATATAAGGAGAAGAAGAGGCAGGGTATGGACGTTCTTGCGATTCTGCTGGATGTGGTGAAGCAGCCGGCGCTGATTGTTGGTATTTTTTCTTTTATCGGGCTCATGGCGCTCCGGAAGCCTTTCCACAAGGTGCTTACCGGGACACTCCGGCCAGTGCTGGGGTACATCATGATGATGGCGGGGGCCAATATCATCGTGGCGAACCTGGAACCTCTGGGGGATATGATCCATGAGGGGTTCCACATTACCGGCGTGGTGCCCAGCAACGAGGCCATCGTGGCTTCGGCGTCCCGGCTCCTGGGTACGGAGACCATGTTTATCCTGGTGGCGGGGCTCATGATGAACCTTCTCATTGCCCGGTTCACCCGGTTCAAGTACGTGTTCCTCACGGTGCACCACAGTTTCTTCATGGCCTGCCTCCTGTCGGCGGTGCTGGGGACCATCGGCCTTTCGGGCATTGAGCTCGTGCTCTGCGGCGGTTTCCTTCTGGGGGCCTGGTCTTCCATTTCCCCTGCCATCGGTCAGAAATATACGAACCGCGTCACCCACGGAGACCACATTGCCCTGGGCCATTTCGGCAGTCTTGCCTACTACATTTCCGCCTGGGTGGGGTCCAAGGTGGGCCGGGCGGACGATAACATCGAGGATATGGAAATTCCGGAGAAATGGGCGTTCCTGAAGGATACCACCGTTTCCACTGCCATGACCATGGTGGTGTTCTTCCTGCTTGCTGCCTTTGCAGCAGGGTCGGACTACGTATCTACCATTTCCAAAGGCATGTCCCCGGTCATCTTCGCCATCATGTCGGGCCTGGAATTTGCGGTGGGGGTAGCGGTAGTGAGCGCCGGCATCAATATGATGCTGGGTGACCTCATCCCCGCCTTCAAGGGGGTATCGGAAAAGGTCATCCCCAGTGCCGTACCGGCAGTGGACTGCGTAGCTTTTTTCAACTATGCCCCCACGGCGGTGGTGCTGGGCTTCGTATCCTCCTTCATCGGCGGTGTCCTGGGCATGGTGATCCTGGGCTTTGCAGGGGGCGTGCTTATCGTCCCGGGGCTGGTGGCCCATTTCTTCTGCGGTGCCGCAGCCGGTATCTTCGGCAACGCCACCGGCGGACGGCGTGGCGCTGCGGCAGGGGCTTTCACAAATGGCCTTCTCATTACCTTCGCCGCTTCTCTGCTGGTGCCGGTCTTTGAAGGGCTGGGCTTCAAGAATACCACTTTCGGCGACTTCGACTTCAACGTGGTGGGCATGGTGCTGTCCATGGCGTACCGCTTCCTTGGTACCTACGGCATTTATGCAGTCATTGCCCTTGTCCTGGCCGTGCTGGTGGCACCGAATTTCATGCACATGAAGAACCGGGTCATTAACCAGGTGGAAGAGATGGAAGAGGAAAAGGAAGAAGCTGAGGACTGAGGGGATTGGCAGCTGGTGGCTAGTAGCTAGTAGCTGGTAGCTGGGAGGTTCGCCTGCGGCGCCCATCAGAATCCCTCACCCCGGTGGGGAGCTCCCTTTGAGAAAGGGAGCCTCGTGCATAGCCATTTTCACGTTTGGGGTTAGAGTCATCAGGAATCCAGCTGCGGCGGAGCCGCGAAGTAGATATCAAAAGCGGCGCTCTATAAATTTAATGCGCCGCACCACCATTCCTCACTCCTCACTCCTAATTCCTAACTATTAACCCCAAACGTTAGCACCGGATTGAGCCGAAAGCCATTTACCAAGTCCCATTTTCCTCTTGACTTAGCTCTCGGATATAAGTAAAATAAATAAATACTGACAGGCGTTGATGGAGACGTCCTGCATCTGCCGTTCCACAGAGAGCTTCCATCTGGTGAAAGGAAGCGTACGGCCTGCGGGAGGATCACTTCGGAGCTTCAGGGAAGAAAAGCCCTGACGGGACACCGTTATCTGTACCAAGTGGCCGCAAGGTCATGAGGGTGGTACCACGGGAATCAGATTCTCGCCCCTTACCGGGGCGGGAATTTTTATTTTGGAAATCAATGATTTCCTTAGGAGGAATGGAAATGGATTACAGCAAGACTTTACATCTGCCGGAGACCGACTTCCCCATGCGGGGCAACCTGCCGAAGAAGGAACCGGGCTTTGTGGATTTCTGGAAGGAACACAACCTTTATCACCAGAGAATCGAAAAGAGAAGAAAAGATGGGGCTCCCACCTTTGTTCTCCACGATGGGCCCCCTTACGCTAACGGCAAGATTCATATCGGCCATGCCCTGAACAAGACTCTGAAGGATATCATTGTCCGCTACAAGCATATGGCGGGCTATGAAGCAAACTACATCCCCGGCTGGGATACCCACGGACTGCCCATCGAATATGCGGTACTGAAGGATTCCGGCGAAGACCGGGCAAACATGACGCCCCTGGAACTCCGGAAGAAGTGCCTGGCCTATGCGAAGAAATGGATTGCCATCCAGAAGGCTGACTTCATCCGCATGGGTGTGGTCGGCGATTTCGACCATCCCTATGTAACCTTTGATCCCCACCTGGAAGCAAAGGAACTGGAAGTTTTCGGCGAAATGGCCAATAAGGGCTATATTTACAAAGGCAAGAAGGCTGTATACTGGTGCCCGAACTGCGAAACCGCCCTGGCGGAAGCAGAAATCGAATATAAGGACCGCAAGTCTCCTTCCATTTATGTGAAATTCCCGGCAGTGGACGTGAAGGGCCTCGCTCCGGAAGGGGTAGCGAAGGAAAAGCTCTTCGCCGTTATCTGGACCACCACCCCCTGGACCATCCCGGCGAACGAAGCCATCTGTGTGAACCCGAAGTTCACCTATGTATGGGTTCACAACAAGGCAGCTGACGAATACTACCTGATGAACAAGGAACTGGCACCGAAGGCACTGGAAGAATGCAAAGTCACGGACTACGAATTTGTGGGCCGTGAAATGACCGGTGCTGAATGGGAACTGGCTACCTTCCACCATCCCCTGCTGGACCGCCTGTCTTATGTCCTCGAGGGCAACCATGTCACCCTGGATGCCGGCACCGGCTGCGTGCATACTGCTCCTGGCCACGGCGTGGACGACTTTGAAATCTGCCAGGATTACCGGAATAAGGGCAAGCTGGATCTGCCCATTATCTGCCCGGTCGATGAAAAGGGCCGGATGACCGAAGAAGCAGGACTGGGCCTTGTGGGAAAGTCCATCTGGGAAGCAGAGGGACCTGTCATTTCCGCCCTTGCCCATGCAGGCATGCTGCTTGGCAAGAAATCCATTCACCATCAGTATGCCCACTGCTGGCGGTGCAAGAACCCCATCATCTACAGAGCAACGGACCAGTGGTTCGCCTCCATCAACGATTTCCGGGACAAGGCACTGAAGGCTGTGGATGACACCCGGTTCATCCCCTCCTGGGGCCATGACCGCCTGTACAACATGATCCGTGACCGCCAGGACTGGTGCATTTCCCGCCAGCGTTCCTGGGGCGTGCCGATTCCTGCTTTCTACTGCGATGACTGCGGCAAGTGGATCATCACTCCGGAAACCATGAAGAAAGTAGAAGAAATCGTAGAAAAAGAAGGCACCGATGCCTGGTGGGCCCATACGGCTGAAGAACTGCTGCCGGAAGGATTCAAATGCCCCCACTGCGGCGGCACCCATTTCCACAAGGAAAAGGATATCATGGACGTATGGTTCGATTCCGGTTCCACCTGGAACGGCGTCCTCCGCTATCCCCACAAGGAATGGGAAGGGGTCAAGTATCCCTGCGACCTGTACCTGGAAGGTTCTGACCAGCACCGCGGCTGGTTCCACTCCTCCCTCCTCTGCTCTGTAGCAGTGAATGGCTATGCGCCTTACAAGGCTGTCCTCACCCATGGGTTCACCATGGACGGCGAAGGCCGCAAGATGAGTAAGTCCGTGGGCAACGTGGTGGCTCCGCAGGATGTCATCAACAAGTACGGCGCCGACGTGATGCGTCTCTGGATTTCCTCCGTGGACTACCAGGGCGATGTGCGCCTCTCCGATAAGATCATCAAGTCCATGAGCGACGTGTACCGCAAGATCCGCAATACCTTCCGTTACCTCCTGGGCAACCTTTACGACTTCGACCCGAAGAAGGATGCCGTAGCCTATGAAGATATGGAAGAACTGGACCGCTGGGCCCTGCTCCGCATGGAACAGGTGAAGGAAACGGTGCTCAAAGCCTACGATGACTACGAATTCCACGTCATGTACCATGCAGTCCACAACTTCTGCACCGTGGACCTCTCCGCTATTTATCTGGACATCCTGAAGGACCGCCTCTACACCGAAAAGGCAGACGGCAAGCTCCGGAGAAGTGCCCAGACCGCCATGTACGAAATCCTGACCACCCTGGTCCGTCTCGTGGCACCGGTTCTCTGCTTCACAGCAGAAGAAGTATGGCAGGCCCTCCCGAACAAGGAAGAACGGGAATGGTCCGTCCACATGGCCGATATGCCGAAACCCAATGAAAAGTACCTGGACAAGGCACTGGACGAAAAATGGCAGAAACGGCTGGCTGTGAGAACGGTAGTCATGAAGGCACTGGAAGAAGCCCGGCAGGCAAAGACCATCGGCCATCCGCTGGATGCGGAAATCACGGTGTACGCTGACGGCGAAGCCTTCTCCGTGGTGAAGGACATGGAAAAGGAACTGGCTGACTTCTGCATTGTGTCCCAGGCAAAGATCATGGAAGGCACAAAGGATGCACCGGAAGGCGCCGCTTCCAACGAAGAGGGCACCGTCAAGTGCAGCGTAGCTGTATGCCATCTCGAAAAGTGCGAACGCTGCTGGAAACGGACCCCTGACGTAGGCAGCGATCCGAACCATCCCCATGTCTGCGCTCGCTGCGCCCACGTACTGGACGAAGAATAATTTGAGCGACTGAATCGCAGTAAAGGGCCCGGGAAAATGATATTTCATTTTCCCGGGTCCTTTTGCGTGCTTATGGCTGGAGCCACGAGCCTTGGGCAGGAAAAGAAAGAGTTGGGGCTCCGCAGATTCATCGCTAATAACAAACAGCTCAACGCAGGTGACTCTCTCCACATAAAGCGTTCCCCCTTGGAGAAGGGGGACGGCCAGAGGCCGGGGGATGGATCCGCCTCGAAGAGGCGGAATCTGCGAAGCAGAGGGTGTAAAAAAGATTTGAAAATTGAGTGAAACATTGAGAGACTGCGGCTTTGCCGCAGACTGATGCGCTCAATGCCCAAGGCTAAAGGTCCAAGGCTTCGCCCCGGTGACGCTGGCTGTAAGCATGCAAACACACTATCCCACTTTCTCACTGACAGAACCCATTCTCTGTGTTATGATAGTAGTACGTTCATAAAAATACGAAGAGGTATGTATCCTTTGGGGTATATGCCTCTTTTTGCGTTCAGGAGGGCTGCCATGAAGTATATAGATTTCCACTGCGATACGATTACTGAAATCCATGACCATCCGGAAAAGGGGAATCTTCTGGAAAATTCCCTCTATATTGATTTAAAAAAGCTCAAAAGGGGCGGCTGCTTTATCCAGGACTTTGCCCTCTGGGTGGACCGGGAGAAGACAACCGATGTGTGGGGCCGGTATGAAGCTCTCCTTGCCATATGGAAAAAGGAGTCCGCCCTCCATAAAGACCGGCTGCAGCCCATTCACAGCCGGGGAGATATCCGGGAGGCCGAGGAGGACGGTAAAATCGGCGCCCTCCTTTCCATCGAAGGAGGCGAAGTGGTGGGGGGCTCTGTGGAAAAACTCCGGCAGGTCTACCAGGATGGTATCCGCCTCATGACCCTTACCTGGAACTATCCCAACGAAATCGGCTGGCCCAACGGCATAGAAGGACAGGACCGGGGGATTACTCCCAAAGGCTGGGAAATCATAGAAGCCATGGAATCCCTCCACATGGTGGTGGACACGAGCCACCTGAATGATGAAGGGACGAAGGAAATCCTCCTGCGCTGCCGGAGGCCGCCCATGGCGTCCCACTCCGATGCCCGGGCGGTGACGGCCCACCAGCGGAACCTGCCGGATGACCTGATCCGCCTCTTCGGGGAGAAGGGGGGCCTCATCGGTCTGAACTTTGCAAACCACTTCACCGGGACCACGGAGGTGACAAAGCTGGAAAACATCGTCCGCCATGCACTGTATATCCGGAACCTCGCCGGCATAGAGACCCTGGCCCTGGGTAGTGACTTCGACGGTATCGAACCGAAACTGGAACTGAAAGACGCCTCCGAAACGGACCGCCTCGCCGATGCCCTCCTGAAAGGTGGCTTCCACGAGGAAGAAGTGGAAAAGATTTTCTGGCAGAACGGGGAACGGTACCTGGGGGATATATTGGGGTAAGTGAGGAGGGAGAAGTTAGGAGTGAGGAGTTAGGAGTTAGGAGTGAGGAGTGAAGGTGGCGGCGCACAAATTATATAGCGCCGCCTTACAACGCCTGATAGCAGCTTCGCTGCTGGCCCTGTCTGACGTCTGAAGTCTCCACTACCCATTAGCATGCAGGCCCTTGGAGAAGGGCCGCGGCAAAGCCGCAGGATGGATGCGGCGGAGCCGCTAAATAGGCATATATACTTCGCGGCGCTATATGAATTGATGCGCCGCACCACCACTCCTCACTCCTCACTCCTCACTCCTCACTCTAAACTGGATCCCGAGGAGTGGACACGTCCGAAAGTGAGGCCCCCATATTTTGGA
>ERZ791746.247-NODE-247-length-55222-cov-14.362536_pt1 | contig 55222 bp, 32 predicted proteins | sample MGYA00510038_ERZ791746 | MGnify/ENA primary metagenome ERZ791746 (study PRJEB30046, sample SAMN00792018) | human gut metagenome | study: EMG produced TPA metagenomics assembly of the A metagenome-wide association study of gut microbiota in type 2...
GCAAGAATATTTGGCATGCTTGGGGTCTTGACAAAGGTCATTTCATAAGAGCTAGAAGCTCTCACGCGTTTGACTCTACCCATCAGCGTCGCCCCAACAGCCCGCAATACTGAAATATCGCTATTTCTCTTGTCCCATTTTTCACATTTTCCCCACCAAAAAGAGCTGCATCGGATACACATCCGGTGCAGCTCTTTTCGTATGTCTTATTTTTCAATGCCCACGAACTTATAATCCTTGGCTTCGATGGCTTTCCGGATATCTCCGTCAGCTACGGCCTTGTCCAGTGTGAGGACAGCGGTGCCCTTTTCATGGGATACGTCAGCCTTTTCTACGCCGTCCAGGGCTTCCAGGGCTTTCTTTACGGTCATTTCGCAGTGATTGCACATCATACCTTCAATTTTAACGGTTTCTTTCATCTTTGTTTCCTCCTTTGGAAATATGATTTTTTTATATTCATAATCCGCCTTGGCAATCGCATCTTTCATGGCTGCCTCGTCGGGTTGTGAGCTATAGGTAATATCCACGGTCCCCTTCGTATGGTCCGCATGGGCGGAAGTAATAAAGAGCAGGGATTCCAGCGCCTTCTGCACGTGGTGCTCGCAGTTTTCACACATCATGCCATCCACCAGCACCGTGGCATGGCTGCCTTCGGCCTGTTTTTCGGGGAGTATCCCCTTATATATGTAATCCGCATCCTCTATAGACTTCTTCATGGCTTCTTCATCCAGAGGTCCGTTAGCGGTTATTTTTACCTTTCCCGTAGTGAAATCGGCGGAGGCGGAATCGATGAATGGAAGAGATTCCAAGGCTTCCTTCACATGGCGCTCGCAGTTGTGGCAGGTCATGCCATCTACCAGTACCGTGGCCTCCTTTGCGGGAGATGCAGTCTGGGGCGCAGGAGCTGCTTTCGGAAGTTCCTCTTTTTTCGGCGCTTCCACATCCGGCAGGTCCACCATCTTTCTCTTCTTGTCGTGTTTCCTGTTATGCAGGTTGAAGAGATTGAGGCGAAGGGCATTCATGCAGACCGTGAAACTGGACAGGGACATGGCCGCAGCACCCCACATGGGGTTCATCCGGATTCCCGGGTACAGGCCGGCAGCCAGGGGGATAAGGATGATGTTGTACGCAAAGGCCCAGAACAGGTTCTCATGGATATTCCGAAGGGTCTCCCGGGACAGGCGGATGGCCGCAGATACGTCGGTGAGCTTCGAATTCATGAGCACCACGTCCGCCGAATCGATGGCCACGTCCGTGCCGGCACCGATAGCGATACCCAGGTCCGCCCGGGTCAGGGCCGGCGCATCGTTGATGCCGTCGCCCACCATGGCCACTTTACCCTGTTTCTGGAAGGCTTCAATGACCGCTTCTTTTCCATCCGGCAGCACGCCGGCAATGACCTTGTCCACTCCTGCTTTTTGGGCAATGGCTCTCGCCGTCTTTTCATTGTCCCCGGTGAGCATGACCACCCGGATTCCCATGTCATGGAGTTCCTCCACCGCCTGGGCAGAGTCTTTCTTGATCACGTCCGCCGCAGCGATGAGGCCCAGAAGTTTTCCGCCCTTTTCAAAGAAGAGGGGCGTCTTGCCTTCATCAGCCAAAGCTTCCGCCTTGTCTTTCATGGAATCCGTGGAAACCAGTGTGGAAATATAGTCCATGGATCCTCCGTGGATTTCTTTTCCATTCGCCGTTCCCATGAGCCCATGGCCTGAAAGATTGCGGAAGGAATCGAGGGCCAGGGCTTTGACCCCCTTTTCTTCCCCATAGGCCACCACAGCCTTTGCCAGGGGATGTTCCGATTTCACTTCCAGGGAATACGCTGCTTCCAGGAGATCCTTTTCACTGACTCCCTCCGCGGGAATGATATCGGTAACCGCCGGTTTCCCTTCCGTAATGGTACCGGTTTTATCCATGACTACGATGGCCATTTTCCCTGCATTTTCCAGGGACTCACTGGTCTTGAAGAGGATGCCGTTCTTCGCACCCATGCCGTTGCCCACCATAATGGCCACCGGCGTTGCCAGGCCCAGGGCGCAGGGGCAGGAAATGACGAGGACGCAGATGGCGTATTCCAGGGCCACCGATACCGGTGCTCCCAGGTACAGCCATACCAGGAATACCACCAGGGCGATGGCCATGACCGCCGGTACAAAGACGGCGGACACCTTATCCGCAATCCGGGCAATGGGGGCCTTTGTGGCTGCCGCATCGCTCACGAGCTGGATGATCTGGGCAAAGGTGGTATCTTTCCCCACCCGGAGAGCCCGGGCCCGGATGTAGCCATTCGTATTCATGGAGGCGGCACTCACCGTATCTCCCGGTTTCTTGTCCACCGGAATGGACTCGCCGGTCAATGCAGACTCGTCCACCGCCGTTTCCCCTTCCAGGATTTCTCCATCCACCGGGATAGATTCTCCGGGCTTCACGATGAAAACATCACCGATGGCCACCTGTTCAACAGGAACGGTCTCGGGATTTCCATTCCGCTCCACCACCGCCGTCTTCGGCGCCATCTTCATAAGGCTCTTCAGTGCGTCCGTGGTGCGGCCTTTGGAAATGGATTCCAGCAGTTTCCCCACCGTAATGAGGGCAGGAATCATGGCGGCGGACTCGAAGTACAGCTGGTCGTGGTAAATGGGCATGATGTCCATATTCGATGCCCCTTCGGTAATGAGCACCGTCATCTTATAGAAAACGTAAAGGGACCAGCCGAAGGAAACGGAGGAACCCATGGCCACCAGGGCATCCATGTTCGGCGCCCCGTGGAAAAGGGACCGGAAACCGGAGATAAAGAAGGCCCGGTTAATGGCCATGACAATGAAGGAAAGAATCATTTCCGTCAGCGCCAGGCCCAGATGGTTGTGGTCCAGAAATGCAGGAACCGGCAGGTTCAGCATGTTGTGTCCCATGGTGATATACATGAGGAACACAAGGAAAATAATAGAGAGAATGAGCCGCCGCTTCAGTTTCGGCGTCTCGTGGTCCTTCAGGGCTTCCTCCTCCGCCGCCAGGGTAGAGGTCTCTTCGGCGGAAGCGTTCATGGGTTTCGCCCCGTATCCCGCCTTTTCCACCGCGGAAACCACGTCCTTTGCAGAAACGTCCCCTTCCACGGTCATGGAATTTGTGAGCAGGGACACGGTCACCTGCTTCACTCCCGGCACCTTGGACACTGCCTTCTCCACATGGGCCTGGCAGGCCGCACAGGTCATACCGGAAACCATATACTGGCATTTTTCAGCCATAAAATCACCAACTTTCTGGATAAATACAGAGTTGAGAATCGATGCTGATGGATATAGTCATTCGCGCGGGGGCTTCTAGCTGCTAGCGGCTAGCCGTTAGGAAAACTGATCAGCCTGCGGCGATTTCCATTCGATACTTCCGGCAGTTACACGTGCCGTAGGCTATAGAGCTTTCCTAGAAGCTAGAAGCTGGCAGCTAGAAGCCCCCATCTGGACGCAACACGCTCGGCCACAAGACCACCGCCGCACAGCGGCTGGCCAGCTCAAGGCCCAAGGCTCACTGCCCAAGGCTTGCTGTATCTGCAAGCATGATAAATTCATCTCTTACCTGCCGTAGTGGAACAGCATGGGCTAAATTCTTAAAACTCGCGGCGCTATATGAATTGTGCGCCGCACCGCCACTCCTCATTCCTCATTCCTCACTCCTAACTAATAGCCGGACCTCAATCAATCCGACCTGGGAACAGCTCTATCAACCTCTCTCACTTCATCAGCTTCTGCAGCATGGTACAGAGCTCGTCCACCTTGCCTTCCTTCCCTTCCCGGATATCCTCGGTCACACAGCCTCGGATATGGGCGGCCAGGAGAAGCTTGTTGAAACTGTTCAGCGCGTTCGTCACCGCCGACACCTGCATGACGATATCGGGACAGTAGGCATCATTTTCTACCATTTTCTCAATGCCCCGGATCTGTCCTTCCACCGTCTTCAGACGGGTCAGAAGCTTTTTTCGTTCTTCCTCTGTCCGCTGGGTATGGCGGCATCCACAGGATTCTTCATCTGCCATGGTTATATCTCCTTATATCGAAAATCTTTTATCTCTTACGGTCCTAATACTACACCCCCCTGGGGTCCCCTGTCAAGAGGGTAAAAGATAGAGTTGAGATTTGAGAGTTGAGAGTTGAGAGTTGAGGTCCAGCGGCTTCGCCGCGATATTTCAGTGAGCTGTTGAGGCGACGCTGATGGGTATAGTCATTCGTGCGGAGCTTCTAGCTGTTAGCTGCTAGCTTCTAGGAAAGCTGGCCAGCCTACGGCACGAATGACTGACGGGAATACCGGGTGGAAGCGCCGCAGGCGGATCAGTCTTCCTAGCTGCTAGCCGCTAGAAGCTAGGAGCTCCATGCGAGTGACTCTATCCGCAAGCACGCCAACCGCCAAACCCCAACAGCTCGATAAACCGCAATTTTGCCATATAAAAAGCAGCAGCTTTTCGCTGCTGCTTTCTTATTCTCCCGCCATCTGCCGGGCCACGGATTTCACGGCATCCAGGTTATCCCGGTCCGTCATGTTCCATGTGAGGGCTGTCAATGTGGGGTAGCCCCGGTGGATCCAGAAGACATCCGTATCCGGTGCCGCATCGGGAAGCATTTTCCCGGAAAGCCAGAATCCCAGGTGCCCTGAGGGGTCCTTCATTTCCCGGATGGCATTCTCATACCGCTGGACGCCGAGCTTTGTGACCTTCAGGTTTCCCCAGGTGAGGTCCTCTTTATCCTTCGGCATGTTCAGGCTCAGGGTGCCTTTGTACTTCATGTCCACGAAATATTTCCTGATGACTTCAAAGGCAAAGGACGATGCCTTTTCCAGAAAATCCTTATCCTTGATGGTATCTGCCGACAGGGCAATGGAGGGGATACCGAACACCGCCCCTTCCAGGGCTCCCGCCACGGTGCCGCTGTAGAGACAGTCGGTGCCGTTATTGAAACCGTTATTGATACCGGAAACCACCAGGTCCGGCATGTCATTCCGGAGCCAGTGCTCCAGTGCCAGCTTGCAGCAGTCCGCGGTGGTACCGTTGCAGGAGAGGACAGAAATATTTTCCCCGTAGCTTTCCTTGTGCCACATGCGGAGGTAGGTCTGGAGAGACAGGGAGGAGGAACAGGAGCTCCGTCCCCGGTTCGGCGCGATCACCGTCACCCGCCCCAGGCGGGCCAGTTTCTTTGCCATCTCAATGAGTCCCGGCGACTCGAATCCATCATCGTTGGTCATAAAAATATGCATAGATTCACCTGATTTCTAAATCATTTATATAGTTTTATTTTACCATAAAGATAGAAGTACTTCTATATGGATTTCATAGAAAACAGGTAAAGGGAATATAAAGAGAAGAGTTGAGATTTGAGTGAAGAGAATTGAGGTCCAGCGGCTCCGCCGCGGATATGGGGATCTGCCAATTTCAGTATTGCGAGCTGTTGGGTTTGGCGGTTAGTATGCTTGCGTGTAGAGTCACTCACACGGGGCTGCTAGCTTTTAGCTTCTAGCTGCTAGGAAAGCTGGCCAGCCTGCGGCGCTTCCCATCCGGTATTTCCGCCAGTCATTCGTGCCGTAGGCTGTAGAGCTTTCCTAGTTGCTAGCCGCTAGTAGCTAGAAGCCCCCGCACGAATGACTCTATCCATCAGCCCCCTCAACAGCTCGTCAAACCGCAATAGTCCGTTTCACGCTCCCACTTTCTTCCGTATCCACCGTACCATGGAGTGGTCTTCGAAGAAGAGGAAAATCATGGGGAGTACAAGAAGCGTGAACACCGTGGACGTGAGAAGGCCGCCGATGATGACCCAGGCCATGGAGCTTCTGGTTTCCGAGCCCGCCGTCACGGCCAGGGCCGTGGGGATCATGCCCACAATCATGGTGAATGTGGTCATGAGGATTGGCCGGAGCCTCGTCTTCCCTGCTTCGATAACCGCTTCCTTCGGCTTCATGCCGTCCCGGTGCATGAGGGTGAGGGTGTAGTCCAGAAGGAGGGTGCCGTTCTTGGCCACCACGCCGTCCATGACGATGATGCCGATCATGGAATAAATATTGAGGCTGTCGTTCATGAGGAACAGGAAAAACAGGGAGCCGATGAGGCCAAAGGGCAGGGAGAACATGCGGATGAAGGATGTCTTCACGGACTCGTAGAGCACGGAAAGGATCATGTACACCAGCACCATGCCCATGAGGAGGGCCGCCAGGAGTTCCGTGAAGCTTTCATTCATGCTGTCCGCCTGGCCGGAGAACCGGAAACTTACGGACTTCGGGAGGCCTGCATTATTCAGGTCATTGGTCACTTCCGTGATGACCTGGTTCAGGGGCCGGCTTCCGGGGTTGCCGCCAATGATGATGGACCGCTGCTTGTCGGTGCGGTTGATGGTGATGGGCCCCACGTCATCTTTGACGGTGGCCACGTCGGAAATATGGACGATGCCGTTTTTCGTTTCAATAGGCACCGCCGCCAGGTCCGATTTCTTATAGTATTCGCCGCCCCGGAAATAGACATTGATATCCGTATCGTTGCCGTTGTTTTTGACATCATTGGGGAGGACGCCGGCGCTGCTGCCGCTGATGGCGGAAGACAGGGTATCGTAGAGGCTTCCTACAGTGACGCCGTAGAATTTCATCTTTTCCCGGTCCGGGATGATGGACAGTTCCGGCAGCCCTTCCTGATAGGTGGAGCTGATATCGGTGACCCCGTAATTCCCGTTTTTGATGAGGTCCTGGGCCATTTCAGAGGCAGTGATCAGGTCCTGCATATTGTTACCCCGGAACTCGAGGCGGAAGGCGCCGCCCCCCTGGCCAAGACCGCCGCCGGACGTACCGGATACGGAGGCCTGGTCTTCCTTGATGCGGACATCGCCGTCTTTGATATTCTGCGCAATCCAGGCTCTCATTTCATCGGTAATATCCCAGATGGAACGGCTCCGGTCCTGCCTGTTTTGAAGGGACACCCGGATACGACCGGAATTCACGCCGCTGCCGCCGCCCACCATGGCCATGTAATTCGTCACTTCCGGCACATTGGAAAGGTATCCTTCCAGCTGTGTGGTCACCTTGTCGGTGCGCTCCACGCTGGCGTCGGTGGGCAGCTTGATCTGCACGTTGAAACCGCTTTCATCGGTTCTCGGCATGTATTCCCGGCCGATGATGCCAAGGGGCACCATGGCGATAAAGACTGCCAGGGACAAAGCTACGCCGCCAAAAAGTTTCTTCTTGTTTTCAAAACTCCAGTGAAGAGCTCTTCCATAAAGCCGCTGCGTTCCTTCTTCCACCCGGTCCATGGCCGCAAAGAGGCGGCTGTGGCTCTGGGGCAGGCCGTTCCTGAAGAACCGGGATGCCAGCATAGGGGTCAAAGTAAAGGAAATAAACAGGGAGAACAGGGAGGCAAAGACGATGGTAAGGCCGAACTGCCGGAAGAACTGGCCGGTCATGCTGGTCATGAAGGCGATAGGCAGGTACACCACCACATCGCAGAGGGTGATGGCAATGGCTGCCATGCCGATTTCCATTCGCCCGTTTACCGCTGCCTCCATGGGGCTTTCCCCCATAGCCAGGTGGCGGTGGATATTTTCCAGTACCACGATGGAATCATCCACCAGGATGCCGATACAGAGTGTCATGCCCATGAGGGACATCATGTTGAAGGTAAAGCCTGCCATGTACATGGCAAAGAAGGAAGCAATGAGGGACGTAGGGATGGCAATCATCACAGCTGCCGCGGACCGCCAGCCCCGAAGGAAGAGGAACAGTACCAGTCCCGTGGTGAAGAGGCCTTCGATGAGGGTGCCCAGGGTATTGTGGAGGGCCGTCCGCACGTAGTCCGCAGAGTCGTTGACCACGATGAACTGGTAGTCCGGGTATTCGGTCCTGAGCTGGTCCAGTACCTGCATCACGTTATCCGCCGTGGACACCAGGTTGGCATTGGAGTTTTTGTAAATGGAAATACCGATGCCGTCCTCTCCATTGATGCGGGCATACCGGGATACCTTCTTGTCCTCCCGCACCACGTCTCCCAGAGCCGTAATGGGGACGGACTCCCCATTGGAGGCGGTGAGATGGATCTGCTTGATATCCGCCACCGTAGCATACTGGCCGTCCAGGCGGATCTGGGTCTGCCTGCGGTCGGTGTAGGAAGAGCCGGAGGGGGCCAGCTTGTTTTCCCGCTTCAGGGCGGAAATGATGTCATTCATGGAAATGCCGTAGTAGGCGAGCCGGTCCCGGTCCACCTTCACCGCGATTTCCTTATCCCGGCCGCCGGAAAGTTCCACATCCGACACGCCGTCGGCCTTGGTGAAATCATTGATGAGGGAATCGTTGGCCAGGGAATACATTTCATCCAGTGGGTGTGCAGAAACAAGGGCAATATCCATAATCGGCGACGCATCCATATCCCGTTTTTCCACCACCGGGTCGTCCGCATCGTCGGGCAAGCTCTTGCGGATGGCATTCACCTTCTGGGATGCATCCACCGCCGCCGCATCCACGTCGGCATCGAAGTTCAGTTCCAGTGTCACCTGGGACCGGCCGGTCTTTGATTTCGACGTGATATGCTTCACATTGGACACAGAAGACAGGGCATCTTCCACGGGCTTCGTAATCTGCTGCTCCACGGACTCCGCATCGGCACCGCTGTAGGAGACACTCACCACCACGTAGGGTGTATTGATCTTCGGATAGAGTTCCACACCGATCCGGTAATAGCTGTAGAGTCCCAGTGTCACGAAGAAGAGGACAATCATCACGATGCCAATGGGATGGGTGACGGAGTAGCGGGTCATATTGAACCGGTTCATACGCTGCCTCCCTCGACATCCACGGTCATGCCATCCTTCAGTTTCGAAATATTGGTCACCGCCACCTGGTCACCGGCAGAAATGCCCTTTACGATTTCGATGGAATCATCATTGTAGAGGCCCGTAGTGACCTCCACCTTCTTCACCTGATGGTTTCCATCCACCAGGAAGGCGTATTTCTTGCCATTATTTTCAAGGACCCCTTCCTTAGGAAGGAAAAGGGCATTCTTCCTTTCCACCGCCGTCACTTCACTCCGTCCGAACATGCCGCCCCGAAGGCCTTTGATATCCGGCGACAGGACGATACGGACCTTGTAGGAGTGGGAAGAAGCGTCCAGGGCGGGGCTGATGTAGGAAATGGTACCTGCTGCCTCTTCCCCCAGGGAATCGATGGACACCGATACCACCATGCCTTCCTTGAGCACCCCGATATCCTGCTCCGCCACGGCGCAGTCCATGTAAAGGGAACTGTTATCTACCACGGTCAAAAGCTTCTGCCCGGCGCTGGCCCATTCCCCGGCTTCCGCATCCCTGTATCCGATGGTACCGGAAATGGGAGAAACGATAGTCATATCTTCTTTCTGGGCCGCCAGGGAATCTGCGGTGTACTGCGCCTTTTCCGCAGCCGCCTCCTTACTGGCAATCATGGCCGGAACGCCGCCCACATCCTGGCCTGTGAGGGTTTCCAATGCCGCCTTTGCCTCCATCATGGCCCGGTACTTGTCATCCCGTTCCTGCCGGGATACCGCTCCTTCGCCGAAGAGTGTCTCGTACCGCTCATAGGTAGTGAGGGCATTGTCATAGTCGCTCTGGGCCTTCAGGGTGCCTGCATCGTAGGAAGACCGGCTTTCCACCGCGTCCGCCACCGCCTGCGCGCTCCCTGCCCGGCTTGCGCTGAGGGACAGGGAAATATCCTTCGTATCCTGGGAAAGGAGCACGTCCCCCGCTTCCACATGGTCACCGAGATCCACATTGATGGACGCAATGCGGCCTGCATACTTGGGCGAAATATCCACAGAAGCCCTTGGCACCGTCTCACCGGACAGCACCACCCGCTTCATCATGTCTTTCCGCTCCATGGTCTCCACCGTCACCCCGGGCCGGGAATTATACTTCTTACCGGACGTAGAATTCCGATGGGTATAGTAATAGATTCCTCCCAGAAGGACCAGGAGAATAAGAATCCAGAGAATCGTTTTCCCTTTTATAGAATGAACCCGCTGACCCATGTGAGAGCCCTCCAATACATAAAGCACGTTCCTTTTACTGTTCGCAATTTTCTTTATTATACACTGGAAATAGAGGGAATTGGGGCAAGGTAAAGAAAGATTTATGACTATTTATGGAAAGTTAAAAAAGCGGCGATTTGCGGATGACCCAAACTGCCAAATTGCGGTTTGACGAGCTGTTGGGGTTTGGCGGTTGGCATGCTTGCGGATAGAGTCACTCGCATGGAGCTCCTGGCTTCTAGCGGCTAGCTGTTAGGAAGGCTAATCCGCCTGCGGCGCTTCCTACAGTTTCCATAAGCTAACCTCCGTCGCCTACGGCGCCACCTCCTTCCCAAGGAAGGAGGCTAACCATTAGCGGCTTCGCCGCAGTTGGAGTCCTAATGGCACTATCCATACAACGTGAGAATGAATATACACGAGGCTCCCTTTTCCAAAGGGAGCTCCCCATCGGGGTGAGGGATTCTGCTGGAAGCGCCGCAGGCGGTTGGGCTTTCCTAGAAGCTAACAGCTAGTAGCTAGCAGCCCCGTGCCAGTGACTCTGTCCAACAGCATGCCAAACCGCTAGCTCTAACAGCTCGACAAACTGAAATTGGCACATGAAAAAACAGCTGCAGGCTCCTGTCCTGCAGCTGTTTCCATGCAATCACAATATGCGATATGCGATTATTTCTTTTCCTGTTTCTGCGGAATCACGCGGACCCTCTGGATATCGGGGTTGCCGTTCCTGTCCTTCGAAATGGTGTCGATGCGGATATACTTCATTTCAGAAGAGAATTCCTTCGCCAGTTTGTCCAGGGTACCGTCCCTGTTCAGAGCCGGGTTGGATGCGGCGCCGGCCATGATGGCCCTGTACACGATGGCTGCAAATTCGTAGCGGGTCATCATGCGGTCGCCACTGAAGGTACCATCCGGGTATCCTTCCAGAATTCCCGCCTTATGGAGAGCCGTCACGTATTCGTAAGCCCAGTGGTTGGCTGGCACGTCCGGGAAGAGGTCATTGCCCCTGTCCTGGATGGTACCGGCATTGACGCCGGTAAGCTTATCGATAAGGGCACTCTGCCGGTTCACCACGTCATTCAGTTTCGCCACGTTTTCCCGGAGGTCCCTGATTTCCTTCGCCATGGCTACCCGGGACGTGGATACGTGGTTCCCCTGGCCCAGCTTCACGCTGACGCCGGCGTTCACCATGTTTTCCCCGCCGCCGAAGGAGCCGCCGATGGAAAGCATGGTATCCTCATTGGGCTGGTAGAAGGCACCGATGGCGGCGGCATCGGCATTCTTGTAGTGGCCGTAGCCCGCTGCCACATCCCACTTGTCGTCAGGGTCAAAGTCCAATGGGTGCAGGGCTGCCAGGGCAGCAGCACCGGCGCCGACCTTGTTGATCCGGCTGCCCAGTTTGTTCACCACGCCGTTTGTGGCATTGAGCTGGCTCACGTTCACCGCATCGTCAGGTGCCGTGCCGGGAGCCACATTGTGGATCTGGTTGCCTCCCATGCTGACACCCCCATCTTTGATGGTGATGGTGCGGCCGCTGTCACCGGTCTTGATGGTGACACCGCTGTTGTCCATGGTCGTATTGCCGGCATTGAAGGTACTGCTGTTCACGGTGGTGGCATTAATGGTTGTAGCTTCTACGCTATTGAGACCTTTGATGTCCTTCGCCAGTTTCACGGTGAGCGTATCCTTACCGTCGGAAACGACGCCGATATTGCCGTCACTCAGCTCACCTGCAGCACCGCCTTTGATGTTAGTCGTGCTGTTCAGTTTCTGCTGCAGCGCTTCACCGCTGTCTCCGGCGAACTTCATGCCGTCGTCCATGGTGGCCACCGTATGTCCATCTACAGCCACCCGTTTGATGTCCGTAGTACCGTCCACGGCCTTCACAGATTCAGCCGCCTTCATGGAGGCTGTATGATTGCCATCCTGGAAGGTGAGCGTTCCCTCTTTACCGTCCGTGGTAATGGACTTCGTGCCGTCCTGGCTCTTCACGGTGAGCTTGCCATCCTTATCGTTATCGCCCAGGGTGACGTCGTTGTTCAGGGAAATGGCATAGTTGGTGCTGCCATCATCATTGGTGGTCGTATCCAGTTTCAGATTGCCGCTGGCGCTGGGCTTGCCGTTGACCGTAACTGTCGTATGCTGGGAAGCCTTATCATAAACCTGTTTCAGCTGGGCTTCCGTAGCCGCCCGGCCGGAGTTCTCATACTGCTCCGTATGATTCGTATCAAAGGTGGTGTTGGAGAGACCGGTAATGGTGCTCTTGTGCTGGTCATTGCCATCATTTTCTCCGTTGCCATGGATGGTGACTTTACCAATCTTTGCAGAACCATCATCGATAGTAGTATCTTTACCGACTGTCACCTTATTGGTGCTGACACCATTTTCATTGATAACTGTCGAAGTATTGCCATTTGTGATAGTCAGAGATCCTGCATTAGCAGTGGTGCTGGCCATGGTCTTACCGCTGGCATCAGTTTTAACAATAGTCGAACCTTCAGCAGTGGTCTTGTTGGTAACCTTGCTGCCATCATCATTGGTTTTTTCCATAGTGGTGGAGTCGATGTTCAGGTCCTTATTCAGGGAAACCTGGATCGCTCCATCTTTCACAGAAGTACTGATGTTGCCGGCCTTGGTTTCCGTACCATCCGCTTTATACGTACCGTCACCGTTGACGGCGATAGTCTTGCCCAGGGCCTGCGTCACTTTTCCGCCGTTGGCAGAAAGGCCGAAACCCCCGTTAGCACCGGGTCCGATAAGGTCAGACACCGCCTGGTGGAGCTGGTCTTCCGTAGCTGCCCGTCCGCTGACATAGCTTTCATTATTCCAGGTCTTATTGTCAAGTCCCGTGATGTAGTCACCGGCTTTACCTTCTTTAGAAGTAATGGGCTTTCCTTCTTTGTCAACGCCAGTAATGACATCCAGTGTCTTGTCATCAAAATGACGAATCGTGATTGGGTCGGTACCATCTTTCTCGGTACCATTAGCATCTCCACCCAAAGTCAAAGAACCATTCTGATGCAGGTTAATCTTATCGCTGAGGGATACCTTAACAGCGCCATCTGCGACAGACGTCTTGATGTTGCCATCGTCTGCGACTTTCTTGGTCGTGGCATCATAGGTACCATCACCGCGAATCTGCAAGGTTTCATTGAGTTTCTTGGCAATCGGCGTAGCAGTATCGTCATCACCAATGAATTTCAAGCCATCATCCATGGTAGCAACTTCATGGTCACCCTTAGCATCCTTATAAACGATGCGGCTGGCCTTTTCCTCGCCGTTGACGGTGGTATTCTTATCCAGATTCAGGGTCTTTGTACGGTAATCAGTGCTCAGATCAATGGATGTACCATCTTTACCATCGGCGCCTTTCGGACCGGTCAAGCCGATATGGCCCACACCGTCTTTGCCGGAGATAGAGACTGCATCTTTACCGTCCTTGCCGGCAATACCGACTTTACCATCAATACCGGCATCGCCAGTCTGACCATTTGGACCGATGATAGAGACGCCGGATTTACCATCTTTTCCATCATCGCCTCTGACAAAGAGACCGTCCTTTCCGTCTTTACCGTTTTCACCATCGTGGCCAATAATGACCGTGGTGCCGCCTTTGGTATCCACCGTAACCTTGCCATCAGTACCATCTGCACCTTTTTTGCCGATATTGAGCTGATCGTTCAACTTGATGTTGTAGGTCATCTTGCCGTCGGTGCCCTTCATAGCTGCAATGTGAAGATTATCTGCTTCTCCGCCGGCATAGTCGCCATATTGGCCCCCTCCGACTTTAGCAGCCGTCGGTTTTGACTTGTCATTCACCGTCACTGCGGTATGGGCTCCGGCTACCGAATCCATAGCCTCCTTGACTCTCTTCAGCTGTGCCACGTTCACGGCATCCGTATCTTCACTGCCAGCTGCCACATTGGTAATCTGCCGGGTGATATTCTTCGTCTTCGTGACTTTCTTGCCACTTTCATCATAGTCGATGTATTTCGTCGTTCCGCCTACAGAAACGGCCCCTTCCGTGGATGTCCAGGTGATGTCATCGGCTGTGGCTGTATCGGGCATGAGATATGCTTTCTTATATTCAGTACCACCTTCCAGATTGCCGGCGGCTCTCGTGGCATTGGATCCGGCGCCCAGAGCTACACTGCCCCGCTGGCTGGCAATGGACGAATCACCCAGTGCTGTCGTAAACGCATTTTCATAGGCAGAGGAACCTGTACCGATAGCCACGCTGCGGGTAGCTTCTGCCGAAGCAGCATAGCCAATAGCCACGCTGCCGCCACCATCAAGAGGATTATTCGCATCATTCGTTTCCGTGCCAGCTACCGAACTCAGGCCCATTGCTACAGAATAGCGGCCCCGTGCCTGCGTACCACTGCCGATAGCGACCGTCGAGTCATTGACAGCATGCGTATCATAGCCGATAGCAATAGACGAATCTTTAGCTGCACTGGTATGGGAACCCATAGCCAGCGAATGCTGACCGGCCGCCTGCGTATCGGTACCAATGGAAACAGCGCTTTCTCCGGAAGCCGTTGTCTGCGTCAGGTTCGTATCGTCTTTTGTACCAACTTTTTCACTAACGCCAAAGCCGATGGCCAGAGATCTGGCGCCAGATGCTTCCGCATTTTCACCGATGGCCACAGAAACTGCATTGTCCTTATTGTTGGCTTTTGTATCTTTACCTAGGGCAATAGAATTTTCATTGATTGCCTGACCACCCAAGCCCGCTAAGGAGTTTTTCCCTTCTGCTTTGGATTTAATGCCGAAAGCAGTAGAAGCTTCACCGGAAGCGATGCTTCCCTGGCCCCAGGCAGTCGATTCTGCTGCCGTTGCTCTGGTTGCATTGCCAAAGGCCGTAGCATTTTGATGACCATCTACATTGAATCCGTTGGTTCCGCCAACAATTTTCGTGACCGGTGCGTTGGTTACAACGTTACCCGCCGTAATAACGCCATTCTCATCGATACTCGTTACTTCACGGATATCACCATGATAGTCACAAATATATTTTTTATTGTCTGTACCTGCTAAAATGACATAGTTATGGGTTTCCCCGCCATTGACAGTATATGTGCCAGACTGGGTATTGCCATTGGCATCGATATAAGCCTTATAACCGTTCTTATCAATTTTAGTGGACTGATTATTATAGTTGACAATGACTGCCCCATTTTCGTCAATAGCACCGGCCATGGCATCTTTACCAAAAGCCGTTGAATTTTCACCAGCTGCTACGGTATTATTCCCCCAAGTTGTCGTGTACTGACCGACAGCACTGGTCCGGTTACCATGGGCCATGGCGCCTGTAGAAAGAGCCTGGCTGGCGTTGCCAAAGGCGACGGAATCATTGAATTCGGCTTTTGTATTTTCACCAAATGCTAAGGACCGGCCACCTAAAGCTTGTGTATTTTCACCAAAGGCCACCGACTGCTGGCCTTCATTATCTCTAACACCTGCTACCGTATTTCGACCAAATGCCAGAGAAGCGGCACCCTTGGCCGCAGCGCCCTCACCAAAAGCAACGGAAGCCGCCCCTTTGGCCGTATTCGTATACGTAATAAGGTTACCTTTTCTATCCGTGGTCTGGAGCCCGCCAAAGGCTGTGGAACCAACGCCGATGGCTTTACCATACTGGCCGATGGCCGTGGAACCTTTGCCGGTGGCGGTAGCACCGTAGCCGATAGCTACCGCGTTTTCGGCAGTGGCAGAAGCATTGGGTCCAGCAGCCATGGCATTGACTCCGCTGGCCCCGTCGTTGGCAAAGTTGCTGCCGTCACCGGTTTCCGTGGAATGGACGCTGTAATAGTGCATATTGATCTTCGTGGTCGCCAATTTCAGCTGGGCCACGTTGACGGCGTCCGTATCCAAGGTACCGGCAGCCACGTTGTTCAGCTGACGGGTAATGGCAGCCTTTGTCACATTGCCTTTTTCATCCCGTTCTTCTGCCCGGCCGAAGGAAACGGCTTCATCTGTCGAGTTCCAAGTGGCGGAAGATTCCGTGGACGCTTTGCCCGTAAGGGGATCGAAGCCCTGGATATTCTTGTCCGCCCCGGATTTAGAATTTCTGCCAATGACAATGGAATTCGTTCTCCAGGCATCGGCTCCTTCACCAATAGCGATAGCACTGTCGCCCCAGGCGCTGCTGTCCTTGCCGATGGTAATAGCTTTGTTGGTCTGGGCATTAGAACCGATAGCAATGGCTTCATCGCTGTAAGCCTTGCCTCCACCAATGGCCGTGGAATTCAAACCTGTAGCACTGGAACCGGTACCCAGAGAAACACCATTCACGCCCCAAGCGTTGCTGTCCTTCCCAATAGAGACGGCATTAGTATTCGTGCCGGCACCGGACCCGATGGCTACACTGCCAGCTGCCCAGGCACCGCCGCCACCAATGGCCGTGGCATTGGCACCACTGGCCTGGGACCCCACGCCGATGGCTGTGGATTCGCTGCCACCGGCCTGGACACCATACCCGACAGCCGTACCGGAATTGGAAGCTTTGGCCCCGCTACCGATACCGATGCTGCCGGTGCCGGATACGTTTGAAGCGTTACCAATGGCAATGGATGAAGTATCCTGTGCCGTGGCACTGTTGCCCACAGCAATGCTGTTCGTGCCGTTCACAGAAGCACCACCCATAGCCATGGTATAACTGCCGTATGCATTGGACCCATAGCCGATGGCGGAAGTATACAGTCCGCCGGCATCGGTACTGTTGCCTAAAGCTGTAGAGCCATTCCCATTGGCATGGCTGTTCTGGCCGATGGCCGTCATACCGGAATATCCGTTATAATAACTGCCAGCAGCCGCTCCACTGCCAATAGCCACAGCCTGATTGCTGTTGGCCGTAGAACCGCCAATGGCCACAGACTGGCTGTTGCTGGCATGAGAATTATAGCCCAACGCCGTAGACTGGCTGCCCGTAGCAGACGTATTGAAGCCGACTGTAGTAGCCTGCTGGCTCGTAGCATTGGCATTATTCCCTACGGATACAGATTGACTGCCCGTAGCCGTACCGCCTACGGTCACAGATTGGCCGCCGGAAGTCGTGGCTCCTGAACCGATGGCAGTTTCATTATCATTATGCGTATTGCCGCCAACGGCAATGGAAGATCTTCCCGGGCTGTTAGCACCATAACCGATGGCCGTCGATTGCGTGCCAATAGCATGACCGCCTACGGAGACAGAATGTTCCCCTTGTGCCGTCGAATTATTCCCAACTACCACGCTATTATCACCAGTAGCATGGCCGCCGACTGCTACCGAAGAGATTCCCTGAGAAGTGGAACCCGTCCCAACCTGTACTGAATAATTTCCGAGGGCATGACCTCCGATGGCCACGGATTCCTCTCCCTGAGACGTAGCGCCGTAGCCGATGACCGTACTTCCTGAACCCTTTGCAATGGCACTGGATCCATAGGCTGTCGAGCTTCTGGCCTGGGCCTGGGCATTGGAGCCCATGGCCGTGCTGTCTTCCTTAAAAGCAATAGCCCCATAGCCATAGGCTGCAGAGTTCTGTCCCTGGGCCTGGGAATCCGTCCCGACTGCCGTCGAGTTGTCCCCAAAGGCCAGCGCTCTCACACCGGCTGCCAGGGCGTTATCCCCGGTTGCCCCATCGTTCAGGTAGTTATTGTTTCCTGCCTGATCCGTAGCTTCCGTAGTTTTTACACTGTAGTAATGAATCATGGCCTTTTTCAGCTGGGCCAGGTTCACGGCGTCGCTGTCTTCACTGCCGGCGGCCACGTTCGTAATCTGGCGGCTGCTGCCGGCACTGCCTACGGAAATGGCACCGCTGCCGGATTTCCAAACACTATCTTCAGCAGTCGAAGTCGTCCCGGTCTTCGGGTCCCAACCGGAGATACCGCCTGCCCGGTTGGCCGTAGAACCCATGCCCAGGGCTACGCCGCCTTCTGCCGAGGCATTGGCCTGTTTACCAATGGCCACCGTATCTTTTTCTGCCTGCGCATTATCCCCAATTGCCACAGCAGAAGATTGCGCTGTAGATTGGTAGCCAACAGCTACGGCATTTTCTCCGTCCGCTTCCACTTCACTGCCGGCGGCGATGGAATTGCTGGACGGCTGATAGAGAGTGACGGAATAGAGTTTATTTTTATTGTCTGCTTTCTGATAATTATATTTCAAGCTGCCATCTGTATTCTTATCGGCCTTGGTGGCATCGGTAGTGATTTCCGTCTTCGTCACCATTTGGCCGGTCGCAGCATCTTTTTCCTGATACGTATGGATATACTGAGGCGTCGTGGTGGTCTTGTTATCGGCGTCCCGGAATACCTGCGGTACCTTGGTGGGCTTGCCATTGCTGTCCTTATACCAAGCCGCATCGTCCTGACTGGTAGTCTTATTACCGTCCGCATCGGCATAATAGGTCGTCGGCTTATTTAAGACCCTGGCCTTATTGCCGATGGCCGTGGAAGCATCCCCTTCCGCATGGCTATTATAGCCCAGGGCAGTGGATCCCTCCTGTGTGCCACTGCTGGCCTCGGTAGAACGTTCAAGCTCATGAGCCTGACCTTCCCCGTCAACAAGCTTCGTATTGGAGGAACCATCCATGGCCTGTCCATTCCCTGTGCCATCATCTCGAATTGTATCCGTATCTGTCCCAATCGCCGTATTATAACTTCCGGAATTATTTTTCCCTTCCGTCTTCACATTCTTACCAATAGCCAGGTTTCCATTAGCATCATAAGTAGCAGCGGCTTGATTACCGAGGTCCACTGCGTAGGAATCCATGCCACCATACAGGGTGCCGCCGAAGGTGCCACTCACCAGGAGGGCCGCGATGAGTGCCTTTTTCAGATGCACCGCACCGGCGGAGCCTTTCGTGTTCTTTCCGTGATTCAGTGCGATTTCAGAAACCACCACGTATGCATTGCGTGCGTGGCTCCAGATGACTTAGAATACTCTGTTCATGAATTTACCCCCGTTTCTTTCAATCATCCACGCCAGCTCCCGGCATAGACAGCTGATAAAAAAATAAATCCAGTTTTCGAAATACTCTCTCTATTAAAAATTCTATGAGCCGCAGTACAACCGGTGAATATGTAATCCCAGCATTAGATATATTATTTCTGCATTAGAATTTATTATTGCACCAAAAACTGCGTATATATTTATTAATTTACCACTGACAAGACAATTTGTGTTATAAAAAATATTTATAAATGCTTAATATTCGTATTCATTTATGTCATAGAATAATGGTTAATATTACTTTTATAGAATATCAATATTGACTTATAGGCTTACCGAATCAATGGTAAAGAATAAATAAAGCCATACCCATGGGAAGGGTATGGCTCTGCAGTTTCTGACTGCACCAATCGTATGCCGGAATGCATACATATGCACACGGCCTTGCGCTGAACAGGCTCTGCGGACTGAGTGCCGGATGGGGAAAAAACGGCTGAACGGGAAGGGCTTCTATAGCAGTTTGCAAAATGGCTGTCTCTATCCATTCCCGTCATCTATTCTTATTATTTTTGCAAACTGCTATAGTTTCTTGCTGCCAGAAAAAATGGACGGACTGCGGCGCATCCATCGGTTTCCATCACCATCTCTCAGTCCGGTGGACAGCTCTCTTCCGGGAAGAGAGCCTCCGATAGAGTCATCTCTATGTTTTGGTGCAGTGTCGTCAGGATTCCTACTGCGGCATAGCCGCTGGACCCCAACTCTCAACTCTGCCTTTTCCCACCACAAAACTCCTGAAGTATTCCTATGCCGCTGCACGGTTGGGCTTGGAACGCCGTCTTCCGGGGATGGGCCGGGAGGATCCCGTGAGGGGTTCCCGTGCTTCCGGGGAAGTCCGGTGACTGCTGCCGCTCGTGATTTCTGGCAGGTTTTCTTCAGGAGCTGTTGGATGATTGGGAAGAGGGGAGGGAGCCGCGGCTTTCCCTTCTCGCTTCCCTGTTTTCGACGCGTCGGAGAAGCAGAATCATAAGAAGACGTCCTTCTCCCTTCTTCCGGTTCCATGGATCTGCGCATCCGGATCCGGGAAAATTTCATCCGGCCTTTCCGCCTCTCATCTGTATAGTATCTGGGAAAAGGGAAAAGTCCCACAAAATTTGAGTGAAGAATGACATACAAAGCCTGGACCATTCAGCCTTGAGCATTGTGCTGGACAGACCTTGGTTCCCTATCCATCAGTTCCCATCACCAGCTGCAATCCTGCGCCGCAGGCGGAACCTCAATTCTCAAACCTCAAATCTCAATTCTAAAAAACCGGCAGCCGCAGCTGCCGGTTTCTATCACGGGTCGATTTCTTTTTTTCTTGTCAGTTTTGCCTGCTGGAAGTGCATGCTTCTCGTATGGATGGTATGGACCCAGCCCTTCTTGTGCCGGTCTTTCCAGCCAAGGATGGTCACCGGAATCCAGGAGTACATGAATATGGGGTATACCAGCCAGTAGAGGTAAATCTTCAAAGGCACTTCGATCTGCAGCAGTACGATGAGGGGCACCACGGACTGGATGAAGCCGATGACCGCCCAGAACTGCCGGGGCACCAGTACATCATTATAGAGGATCACCGTGAAGCAGGGGTAGAACATATTGATGTAGGTCATGACCAGGTAGAACGTGGAGAGCAGGAGGAAGTAGTTCTGCAGGAGCTGCATGATGCCGTCGAGGATGACGATGCTGTGGCGCCTGATGCCTTCCTTAAAGAGGATGGGGATATAGCGCTCGGAGCAGTCGAACTGGCCCTGGGCCCACCGTTTTCTCTGGCGGCAGGAAGCCATGAAGCCCAAAGGCTTTTCGTCGTAAATGATGGCGTCATGGACCCAGCAGGTCCGGATGCCGTGGGACAGGCATTTCATGGAGAATTCCATGTCCTCCGTCAGGCAGTCGCAGCCCCAGCCGTATTTCTTCACGATGTCCGCAGCGATGCACATGCCCGTACCGCCGAGGCAGGAGGAGAGGCCCAGGTTGTACTTGCCCAGGTGCCACAGGTGGTTAATAGTCCAGAAGGCGATGGCAAAGGTACCGGATACCCAGGTATCCGTGGGGTTCTTGGCGGACAGGTATCCCTGGAGGACTTTCTGTCCCTTCAGGAGACGGTTGTTCATGACCGCCAGGAAATCCAGGTGCACCAGGTTATCGGAGTCGAAAACGCAGAAAGCGTCGTAACCCTTATTCAGGGCAAAGATTTTCGGAAATACCCAGTCCATGGCATAGCCCTTCCCCACCAGTTCCTTGTTCGTCCGTTCGAAGACGTAGGCGCCGTGGGCCCGGGCGAGGTCCGCCGTGTGGTCGGTGCAGTTATCCGCTATGACGTAGACGTCATAAAGTTCTTTCGGGTATTTCAGAAGTTTCAGGTTGTCCAGGAGGTCCCCCAGCACCATCTCTTCATTATGGGCCGGGATGACCACGGCGAAGCGGCTCTTTGGGGGAGCCAGGTTCTTTTCTTTTCGATGCCACATGCCGCATACAGCGATCACTGTGTAGTAAATCGTGAAGAACGCCACAATGAGCTGTATAGGAATCATGATTATATCGAGTATGTGAGTCATCATTCAGTCTTTCCGCCATCTCCTCTGTTCACTTTTCTGTGGGCTTTCCGCTTTGCCTTGCGGCGGTTCAGGAATGTATTCATCATGCCGAAGATGATGAAGGCCGCAGACAGGGCTGCTGCCCAGATGGGCCAGTAAAAGAATGTGCAGATAATGAAGAATGCCAGGCAGATAATGATGGCCGGCAGGTGCAGCTGGTCCGCACTGGCGCCCTTGTTATCGGGATAGTGAATTTCGCTGACCATGAGGAAGGCCAGGATGAGCACGCAGATCACAGCCAGCCAGTTCCAGATCTTGGCGCCGGAAAGGACGTAGGATGCCACAATAATACCGGTCATTGGGCAGGGAAGTCCTTCGAAGTAGCCGTGGACGCTTGTGACCTTCACATTGAACCGGGCCAGCCGGAAAGCACAGAATGTACCCAGCAGGGCGCAGGGAATAAAACCGATGGGTCCCAGTTCATGGAGCTGGTAGGCGTACATGAGGGCCCCCGCAGCGATGCCGAAGGAAATATCATCGGACAGGGAGTCCAGTTCCACTCCCATGGGTCCTGCGGTATGCAGTGCCCGGGCCACGCGGCCGTCCAGGGCGTCTGCCACCATGGCAATCAGGATGAATACCGCGGCGGTTTTAAAATTTCCGGATATGGACATCATAATAGACAGCCCGCCGAAGAACGCATTCGCCGCGGTCACTGTATTTGCTACCCATGATTTATTCACTTACTTCAGCCTCCCTACCACCGTGAGTCCGCCTTTCACCTTGTCCCCTTTTTTGACAAGGATGTCGCAGTCTCCGGGAATATAGAGCTCCGTGCAGGAGCCAAATTTAATCATACCGTAGAGTTCCCCTTTTGTCAGATGGTCTCCCAGATTCTTCCAGGATACCACCCGTCTCGCCAGGATGCCGGCAATGAGGATAACCAGAATGGACCGTTTCTTGCCGGTAATACCGATGGCCCCCTGTTCATTGACGAAGCCTACCCCCTCTTTATAGGCAGGCAGGAACCGGCCCTGGGTGTAGGACTGGTACCTGATGTCCCCTTCCATAGGTGCCCGGTTGCAGTGGACATCGAAGATGGAAAGGAAAATGGTAATCTTATGGCACTTTTCCTCGAGGAACATGTCTTCTTCCACATCATGGGATACATCCACCACCGTGCCATCCGCCGGAGAGACGAGGACATCGTCGCCACCGGGAATTTTGTTATTCCGCGGCGGACAGCGGAAGAAATAGGTGAAATAGATGCACAGGATGAATGGGATCACGGCGATGTAATACCATTTCACATAACACAGGGCCAGGCCCAGAAGAAACGTAACGAGAATGAAGGGATATCCTTCCGGTAATATAATCGGTTTTTTCAGCATCACTTACTCCCACGTTCTTTTTTCCATTTTTTGACGGCTCCCATGAATTTGGGAAGTGCCATCATCCGTCCGATGCGGCTGGGCTGGAGGTACAGCCGGTATGCCCACTCCAGACGGTGCTTCTGCATCCACAGGGGCGCCCGCTTCAGGTTGCCGCTCATGACATCGAAGACGCCGCCGATGCCCATGGAGAGGACTCCCAATTCGTCTTTATGGGCGTAGAGCCATTTCTCCTGCTTCGGCACGCCAAGGCCGGCAAAGAGGAGTTTGGCGCCGCTCTTTTTGATGTCTTCGATGATTTTCTTTTCTTCTTCTTCATTGAAGTAGCCATCGTGGCATCCTACGAGGGTGAAACTGCCATGGTCTTCCATGAATTTTTTGGCCGCCTTCGCAGCGACTCCGGGATTTCCACCGAGGAAATAGACGGGCCAGTGCATGGCGGAGGCCATCTTCAGCAGTTCCACCGTCAGGTCGGCTCCCGTCACCCGTTCCGGGAAAGGGGTGCCCAGCTGCTCTCCTGCCCAGAGGACGCCGGCACCATCCGGGACCACAAGGTCCGCATGGTTCAGGATCTTCCCCAGCTCCTTATCCTTTTGGGCTATCATAATCATTTCCGCATTGGCCGTGGCAATCATGGAAGGCTTCCCTTCCTCAATTTTTTCCTTTGCCCAGGCCACCGCTTCTTTCATGGTCACCGCATGGATGCGGATATCCATAACAACATGGGATGTAATCGAATGATCTGTCATTTTACTTTACGCTGTAATTCGGTGCTTCCTTCGTGATGCTCACATCATGGGGATGGCTTTCGCGGAGCCCGGCACCGGTAATTTCTATAAACTGGGTCTCTTCATTCATGGCTTTGATATTCGGTGTGCCGCAGTAACCCATGGCCGCCCGAAGGCCCCCAATGAGCTGGAAGAGAACGTCGGAAACATGACCTCTGTAAGGAATACGGCCTTCAATGCCTTCCGGTACCAGTTTCTTTGCATTCTGCTGGAAGTACCGGTCCTTACTGCCTGCCTGCATGGCGCCCAGAGAGCCCATGCCCCGGTAGGATTTATAATTCTTGCCCTGGTAAATAATAGTTTCTCCCGGGCTTTCTTCCGTGCCTGCCAGGAGGTTGCCCAGCATGACGGAGGACGCACCGGCACCGAGGGCCTTGGCGATGTCGCCGGAATACTGGATACCGCCGTCGGCAATAATGGGGATACCTGTTCCTTCGGCTGCCCTTGCGCAGTCATAGACTGCCGTAATCTGGGGCACGCCGATGCCTGCAATGACACGGGTGGTGCAGATAGACCCCGGTCCGATGCCTACCTTCACCGCATCTACGCCGGCTTCAATAAGGGCCTTCGTGGCATCATAGGTAGCCACGTTGCCTGCAATGAGTTCCAGATGGGGGAAATCTTTCCGAAGTTTCCGGATGGTCTGGAGCACTCCTTCGCTGTGGCCATGGGCCGTATCGATGACGAGGACGTCTGCCTTCGCCGCCAGGAGGGCTTCCACCCGTTCTTCCACATCCGGAGTGACGCCGATGGCAGCGGCTGCCAGGAGCCGGCCGTCTTCATCTTTTACGGCGTTCGGATATTTCTTCATTTTTTCAATATCCCGGATGGTGATGAGGCCCTTTAGGTATCCCTTCTCATCCACCAGGGGCAGCTTTTCGATGCGATGGGCCTTCAGGATTTCCTTGGCTTCTTCCATGGTGGTATGTTCCGGTGCCGTCACCAGGCCTTCGGATGTCATGATATCGCTGATGGGGCGGCTGAGGTCGGTCTCAAACCGCATATCCCGGTTCGTAATGATGCCCACCAGTTTTCCTTCATCCGTAATGGGAACGCCGGAAATGTGGTACTTGTTCATCAGTTCATCGGCGTCGGCCAGTGTATTGTCCGGTGCCAGGTAAATGGGATCCACAATGACCCCATGTTCCGACCGTTTCACGAGCTTCACTTCCCGGGACTGTTCATCGATGCTCATGTTCTTGTGAATGACACCGATGCCCCCTTCCCGGGCCATGGCAATGGCCATTTCCGCTTCTGTCACCGTATCCATGCCGGCACTCATGATCGGGATATTCAGCCGGATATGACGGGTGAGCCGGGTGCTCACATCCACATCCCGGGGCAGTACCTCGGAGTGGGCAGGAATCAGGAGTACATCATCAAAGGTAAGACCTTTCTTGCCAAATTTATCTGCTCTCATCATAGCCTCCATTTCAAGAAACAGGGTTTCATTCTAAATAACAGGTATATGACTTTGATTCCATCACTAATTTAATCATTATAGCATAAATAGGGTGCAAGGAAAAAGGAAGAGTTGCGAATTGATTGGAAATAAAGGGGATATCGAGACCGGTAGAGGAGCTGAATGCCTGCCAATTTCAGTGAGCTGTTTGGTTTGGCGCTGATGGGTAGAGTCATTCATGTGGAGCTTCTAGCTGCTAGCTCCTAGCTTCTAGCTTCTAGGAAAGATCAACAGCCTACGGCACGAATGACTGATGGAAACGGTAGGAAGCGCCGCAGGCGGATCAGCCTTCCTAACAGCTAGCCGCTAGTAGCTAGAAGCCCCCGCGCGAATAACTCTATCCATCAGCCCCCTCAACAGCTCGTCAAACCGCAATAATCTGAGCAGCTCACTGCTCATACAGTTTCTTAAAGAATGCCCCGCCAAAGCGATGGGAGAGCTCCTCTTTGAAATCCATGCCCCGGTCCACGGCTTTGGCGGCTTCCCTCCTGGCGTCTTCCAGAAGAGGCAGGTCCTTTACGATGTCCGCCGCCTTCAGGTCCGGCATGCCGTGCTGGTGGTAGCCGAAGAATTCGCCGCTTCCCCGGAGGAGGAGGTCCTTCTCCGAAAGGAGGAATCCGTCCTGGATCTCGCACATGAGCTTCATCCGGAGCTGGGTCACTTCATTTTGGTTATCGGTGTACAGGATGCAGTAGGACTGGGCGCTGCCGCGGCCTACCCGGCCCCGGAGCTGGTGGAGCTGGGACAGTCCGAACCGGTCCGCCCCGTAGACGAACATGATGGTGGCGTTCGGCACATTCACCCCCACTTCGATAACCGAAGTGGCTACGAGGAGATTCAGTTTCCCGTCGTGGAAATCCTGCATGACCTGTTCTTTTTCATCATTTTTCATACGGCCATGGACAAGGCCTACATGGAACATGGGAAATACCTGGGTCTTCAACTGCTCGTACACCGATACCGCCGATGCCATGTCCTGCTTTTCGCTCTGTTCCACCAGGGGGCACACCACGTAGACCTGGTGGCCCGCCATCATTTCCCGGCCCATGAAGTTGAAGACCCGCCGGAGCAGGGGGCTCCCGATGGCATAGGTCTTCACCGGATGCCTTCCCGGCGGCATGCCCCGGATGGAAGACACATCCAGGTCCCCGTAGATGGAAAGGGCCATGGTCCTTGGGATCGGGGTGGCAGTCATGACAAGGATATGGGGATAGCCTCCCTTCGTTTCCAGTGCCTTTCTCTGCTTTACGCCAAACCGGTGCTGCTCATCGGTGATGACGAGACCCAGGTGGGCAAAGACCACGTCCTCCTCTATGAGGGCATGGGTACCAATGAGCACGTCAATGGATCCCTCTTTCAGGCCCTTGAGGATTTCATTTCTTTCCTTCGTCTTCGTCTGCCCCGAAAGGTAGGCCACATGGATGGGAAGGCCCCTGTAGAATTCCTGGAATGTCTGATAATGCTGGCCCGCCAGTACTTCCGTCGGCGCCATGAGGGCGCCCTGGTAGCCGTTTTCCACCACCTTCGCCAGGGCCAGGGCCGCCACGGCGGTTTTGCCGCTGCCCACGTCCCCCTGGATGAGGCGCTGCATGGGAATAAGGCCTTCCATGTCGTTTTCAATGTCCGTAAATGCCTGCTTCTGTCCCTCGGTGAGGGTAAAGGGGAACTGATGGAGGACAGACTTCACCAGCTGCCCCGACGGTGCGCATTTGATGCCCATGACATGGCTCTGCCGCTTCTTTCGAAGGAGCAGGATACCGGCCTGCATGAAAAAGAGCTCTTCAAAGGCTGTCCGGCGGCGCGCTTCTTTCTGCTCCTCCCAGCTCACGGGATTGTGCATGGCCTTTGCCGCCTCCAGCCGCCCCATGAGGTGCTGGGATGCCAGAGTCTCCGCCGGCAGGTTTTCCTCCAGGTCCTCCACGTTATCCAAAGCAAAGGAAATCATATTTCTCATCTGCTGGATCCGGATGCCCTCGGTCAAAGGGTAAATGGGTACCAGCTTTTTGAATGTCAGCAGTTCTTCCGGCGACACGAACTCAATTTCCGGATTGGAAATCTGGAGTTTTCCATAGTTATATTCGATTTTCCCGTAGGCCAGGACGTGCATACCCCGGCGGAACTGCTCTTCCTTCCAGGGCTGGTTGAAATACACCAGGGTTACCGCTGAAGTACCGTCTGTCAGAAGGACATTCAGGATGGTCATGCTGCGGCGGGGCATGATTTTCCGCATATCCGCCACTTCGCCGTAAATCACTGCCTCCTCATCAGGCCGGAGGTCTTCCATCTTCGTGATCTTCGTCCAGTCCTGGTACCGCCGGGGATAAAAAGAAATCAGGTCCTCCACCGTATGGATTCCCAGGCGTCCCAGTTTCTCTTTCATTTTCGGGCCCACGCCTTTGACATATTGAACGGAATCTGATAACTTCATAGGACAATCCTTTCATATATATAGGTAAGATGGATGCGGGACTATTTCAGTGAGCTGTCAGGGCTTGGCGGTTAGTATGCTTGCGTGTAGAGTCACTCACACGGGGCTGCTAGCTTCTAGCGGCTAGCTGTTAGGAAGGCTGATCCGCCTGCGGCGAAGCCGCCAATGCACCCCAACCTCCCCTCTTTAGAGGGGAGGGGGACCGCTTGCGGTGGAGGGGTACCGTTGGAAGTGCCGTAGGCTGTAGAGCTTTCCTAGTTGCTAGCCGCTAGTAGCTAGAAGCGCCCGCACGAATGACTCTATCCATCAGCACCGCTCCAACAGCTCTACAAACCGCAATTTTCTATTTTCATTATAATTCCATAATTCATGAAATTCCATGGCGCAAAATACTTGCTTAAAAAAAGCAAGTGTGATATATTATGAATGTTGCAATTGCGGAAGTGCAAGGAGGTGTAGCACATGGCTAATTATTGTGAAATCTGCGGAAAGAAAACCGCTACGGGATTCAACGTATCCCATTCCCATCTGAAAACAAAGAGAACCTGGAAGCCGAACATCCAGAGAGTTCGCGTATTAGTAGACGGACAGGTCAAGAGAATGAATGTCTGCACTCGTTGCCTTCGTTCTCATAGAGTAAACAGAGACATCTGATTTATCTGCATTTTCGGCCGGCAATCGCCGGCTTTTTTGCATGGTTAAATGTGACGCATATTGACGGGTAGAGTCATTTGGAGCGGGGCTTCTAGCTTCTAGCGGCTAGCTTCCAGGAAAGCTGATTCGCCTGCGGCGCTTTTGGTCAGCATTCTGATGGATAGAAACACCAGCACGGAGCCGCAGGCGACTGAGAATCCAGTGACACGCTTCCTCCGGTGGTAAGCGCCGTAATGATGTAATATATAAAAATAGAATGTGAGATAGAGCCCCGAGATCTCCCAGATAGATGTCTCTGACAATCTTACAACGCTAAGCACGGTAAAAAAAGCCCTGTATTCCCGAAAGCAAGAGAGATTTCTCGACTCATCGCAGCTGTAGCGATTTTTACCTGTACAATCATTTGCATGCTGCCACCGCTCGAAATGACGTTATGGGGGTAGATTCCACTTGTGAATCTATTACTAAGTTATCATATAATTAAACTATCATTAGCACAAATGTGATTGAGACAAGACGCTAGAAGCTGGCAGCTAGAAGCCCCCGTCCAAAATGACTCTGCCCGTTAACAGCCAAAACCGCCGCATTGCGGCTATCCAGCTCAAGGCACAAGGCTGAAGGCTCAAGGCCCCGCCCAATGTGGCCGCTTACTTTTACATACATAAGTATGAAAAAACCGCCCGCAAGATGATTCGTCCTGCGGGCGGTTTCTTTCATCTTCCCTTCACCCAGGGGTGGTTGGACCGTCTATGATGGATCCGCCGCCGTCCCCAGGGGGAGATTCTTCTTCTTTCCACCGGGCCCTGCTGTTCTTTATCCAGCTCCGACAGGTCCGGTGCCTTTTTTTTTTATTCGCTTTTAGTTTTGTCGTCAGAGGGAGAAGGAGCTTCTTCAGTTTTTCCAGGATCTGCATCGGTTTTTCCTTCTTTCCCGGCCTTTTCAGCTTCCGCTCTTTTCTGGGCCGCCCGTTCTTCGATTTTCGCCCGGTATTCTTCGGCCGTGGTCTGGATGGTGACCTTTGCCTGTCCCGCAGCCTCCACAGCGGCCTCTTTATAGCGATTCGTTGTTTCTTTCATGGTGTCCGACAGTTTCTGGGCCTTTGCCTGGGCGGTTTCAGCCTGCTGCCGGGCCTGGACCTGCAGCTTCGCTGCCTGGATCTTCGCTTCCTGCATCTGCACCCTTGCCTGGGCTTTCAGCTTCTCCGATTTCAGCTTCATCTGCTGGGACTGTACTTCAGACTGCCGTTTCATTTCTTCCGACTTTTTCTGGAGTTCATCCATCTGCGCCTTAGCCTGGCTTCTCAGTTCGTCCGCCTTTTTGGAAGCATCCTTCCGGAACTCCCGGGATTTGATACGGGCAATGGCCTGCAGGTCCCGGGCTGTCTTTTCTGCCGTTTCCTGGGCTACTTCCGAAGCGCCCATGGCTGTATACTTTGCCTTGTCGATCTGCTCATCGGTGACGCCCGCCTTTTTCAGGGCTTCCACCAGTTTCCCGCCAAGAATGCCGGCGGATTCTGTCAGCTGCTGGGCCAGGTGGTCCACGGCGGCATGGGCTTTTTCCGGATATACATCGTCCCAGCTCTTCTTCAGCTCTTTGGTGAAATCTTTCTTTTCATCGCCGAGGGGCTCATCTTTCTTCGGATTGTCTTCCAGTTCCTTTTCTTCCTTTTCCCCTTCCGCCTTTTCTTCTTCAAACACAGCGCGGTAAGGTTTCGTATCATCCGGCATGCCGTCCTTGATCCACTTCTGGGCCGCCTTGCCGATGCCGTAGGTCACAGATACACCAATGGGAATCTGCATGAAACTGATGGGAATAAGGGTAGCCAATGTGGAACCTACCACCGTGGCCCCCAGGGAGCCGATGAAGGAGAGCACTGCCTTCTGGTTCAGTTCTACGCCATAGACAGAGCCGATTTTGGAAATCATGTAGACTTCGTTTGCCACGAGGGCTGCGGTGCCAAGGAGTGGAGCTGCCACGATGACCCCTGCCCGGGCAGAAGCCCAGCGAATCAAGCTTTCCGCTTCCTTGTCCCTGTCATCGATGATATTCACTTCCAGGTCCGCCTCCGGCGTATCCAGGGATTCTTCTTCTCCATCTTCCGGCTGTTCTGCCGGGAGCCCGGCCTCTTCTTTTTCCGCAGGGAGGCCGGCTTCCGTCTTTTCTGCCGGTACCTTCGCTTCCTCTTTTTCCGCCGGCGGCATGGCTTCTGCTTTTTCCATCGGTGGTTTTGCCTCTACCTTGACATCCGGAGCCGACTCCGGACGAACTGCCGGTGTTGTTTTCATTTCTTTATCTTCGCTCATAGAAACCTCCTTGCCCGGTCTGGCGGGGCTATCAACCATAAGTCAATTATATATTTCTATTATACCGAAAATGAATCAAATTCACCATATTTTCTGTAATTTTAGCATCATTACCAGTCCGTCAGACCCCCGTCTACGGGGATGGCGGCACCGGTAATAAAGGATGCTTTCTCTGACAGGAGGAACGCAATGACCTCCCCCACTTCCTCAGGTTTTGCAATACGCATGAGGGGATACCATTCTCCCATTTCCTTGCGGCTGCCGCCGTAGTCATGGATCTGTTTCTCCAGAAGCGGCGTATCCACGTCCCCCGGGCATACCACATTGGCCCGGATATCCTCCACCGCCAGTTCCAGGGCCAGGGAGCGGATAAAGGAAATGAGGGCCCCCTTCGTAGCACCGTAAAGGCTGCACTGCACATTTCCCTGGAGCCCGGCATCCGAAGACACGGCCACAATGCTTCCCCTGGCTCCCCGCATGAAGGGAATCGCCGCCCTCGTGAGCTTCATGGCGCCAAACACATTGACGTCGAAGAAATGGGCAATTTCTTCATCCGTCGTATTTTCCAGCAGTTTTTCTTCATAAATGCCTGCCGACAGTACCAGTCCCTGCAGCTTTCCCAGTTCAGCGGCCGCTTTCACTGCCCTTTCGCAGTCTTCTGACGACGTGGTATCACCGGGCACATAGACACTCCCCGGCACGGATTCCGCCGCTTTCTTTCCCCGTTCTTCGTTCCGCCCGAAAAGGACAGGGCGGATGCCATCCTTTACGAGAATCTTCGCCGCAGCCAGGCCGATGCCCGATGTGCCGCCGGAAATAAGAACTGTCTTGATCATAGATACGCTCCTTTGGGAATGTTTTCAATACTGCCAATTGCGGTTTGACGAGCTGTTGGTGTTCGGTGCTGGTGGGTAGAGTCATCCGAATGGAGCTTCTAGCGGCTAGCTGTTAGGAAGGCTGATCCGCCTGCGGCGCTTCCACCCGGTATTCCCGTCAGTCATTCGTGCCGTAGGCTGGCCAGCTTTCCTGGAAGCTAGGAGCTAGCAGCTAGAAGCCCCCGCCCGAATGACTCTACCCACCAGTATCGAACTCAACAGCTCGACAAACTGAAATATCGCAATCCCATCACTTTGCCAGGGACGATACATAGACGAACTGGATACCTTCTGCCTTCAGCTTCGGTACCATCTGACGGAATGCTTCCGCCGTCTTCGGGCGGCAGTGGCCGATGATGACATAGGTGCCGTATTTTTCTGCCCGGTTGGCCGCTTCCCGGATCATAGCGGAAATGGCAGCCACATCGGCTTCGTTATCTACAAAAAGATCATTCCTCACGTAAGGTACGCCGTAGGCAGCCGCTGCCCCATCGGCGGCGGTGGTGGAATTCGTACGGCTGTCGAAGAAGAAGAGATGACGGTGATGAAGCTCATTCATCACCACGTCCATGGTGCGCCTGTCAATGGTGGCCTTAGAGCCCTGGTGGTTATTGATACCCACGGCTTCCGGCACCTGGGACAGGGAATCTTTCAGCATGGACCGGATGGCCTCATCGGACATGGAGGTAAGAATGACCTTCTGTTCCATACCGATGCCGGATACGGACTCCATGGGCTGGTGCAGGATCACCGGCAGCCCATGGGCGTGCCAGGAGAGGGCAGCATCCCTGGTGTGGACCTGGTTCGGCATGACCGCCAGGGTCAGTGGGATGCCCATGGATTCATAGACGTGCTGGGATGCCAGATCCCGGCCTGCGTCATCGATGACCACCGCCAGCCGGCCTTTCACGGTGGCCGGTGTATTCGGCTTCGGTGCCGCTGCCGGTGCAGAAGCTTTCACTGCTGCAGGAGTCCCATTTCCTTTAGAGCCTTTGGAAACAGCCGATGAACCGGTACTGCTTCCCTTCGCAACAGAAGCGGAAGAAGCAGAAGCGGTTCCCCTGCTGCCGGCAGAAGAAAGGGCTTTGGAGCTATTACCGGAAGTACCTGCGGAGGAAGACGTGGAGGCTGTCTCCTTTCCTGCAGGAGCCGTGCCGGTAGACCGGGATGCCACCACAGTCTTTGTTTCGCTGCCGGTTTCCGTTTTTTCAGCAGAAGAGGGCTCGCTTTTCCCTGTGATTTTAGAAACGATGGCGGGGAGGCTGAAGGAAGCGGTTTTCTCCTTTGCCGGAGCCGCCCCGTTTTCTGTCTTGTCCGCTGTCTTTGCGGTATGGGAAGAAGCAGCAGGCGCCTCGTTGTCCGCCTTTACATTGACAGTGACCACCTTATCCATGGCAGCCTTGATCTTTTCCTTGACGCTTTCCGGGGTGCCCTGGTCTTCCTTCGGCACGAGGCCCTGCATTTCCTTATCGTTGAAAAGATGGCCGATGGTTGTCACATTCTGGGCCACCTGGGAGTCCGGGGCGTTCGTCATGCGGTCGGTCATATAGGCAGCTCCCATAATGAGGGCCAGGAAGAAGAAAAGCACCATAAACGGGTGGCCTCCCTTTCTCCGAAGGGTCCGGGACTTTGTATTTTTCCTGCGTGTCATAGTTTTTCCTCATTTCATGGAATGAATGGCGAATTTATTTTCTATATTATATCATACCCCTTGTCATTCCATGGACAGCTGCCTCACATGCCTCTTCCTTTCCACCATGATATAATAGAGGAAATTGGAAGCAATAAGGAAGAGAGGCTGATTGTAATGAAACTGGTCGTAGTAAATAAACTGTCCGATGAAAAGATCAAAGCCCTTCAGGAAGCGGTGCCGGGATCCATCGTGGAAGCCTACAAATCGCCGAAGGAAGCGCTTCCCCACGTGGCCGATGCCGATGCCATCGCCCTCTGGGGTTTCCAGAATGTGGAGCCCCTGCTGCAGGCGGCGCCGAACGTGCGCTGGGTCCATTCCCTGTCCGACGGCGTCGAAAAACTGCTGACTCCCAGCATGATGAGCCGTCCCATTATCCTCACCAACTCCCATGGTGTCCATGACCGGGCAGTATCGGAACACACCATGGCCCTGCTCCTGTCCTGGTTCCGCCGCATTCCCGATGCGGTCCGCAGCCAGGCTACCCATGAATGGGTGAGGCCCCATGGGGAGTCCCTCTTCGGAAAGACCATCCTCATCGTAGGATTCGGCGGTATCGGCCGTGCCATTGCCCAGAGAGCCAAGGTCTTCGAGACCCATATCCTGGCAGTGAAAAAGCACCTGACCCGGGAACTTTTCGCAGACCACGTGTATACCCAGGAAGAAATCATGGAAGTCCTGCCGAAGGCGGATATTGTCATTGCCGCCCTTCCTTCCACACCGGAAACAGAGAATTTCTTCGATGCGGAAAAATTCAAAGCCATGAAGCCCTCTGCTCTCTTCATCAACATCGCCCGGGCTTCGGTGGTAGATGAACCGGCCCTCATCGATGCCCTCCGGAATAAAACCATCGCCGGCGCCTGCATGGATGTATTCTCTAAGGAGCCCCTGCCGCCGGACCATCCCTTCTGGGATATGAAGAATGTCATCATGACCCCCCACATCGCCTCCATGGTGCCGGATTTCTGGAATAAGCTTACCTATCTTCTGGAAACGAACTTCATCGCCTTCAGCCATGGTGAGAAAATGCTGAATGAGATTGATAAGCAGAAGGGGTATTGAGGGAAATCGAGATTGAGGCCGAGACCGAGGTCGAGATATACAGCGGCTTCGGCGTTGATGTGCAGCGTCACTTGCGATGGAGCTGCTAGCTTTTAGCTTCTAGCTGTTAGGAAAGCTGGCCAGTCTGCGGCGCTTCCCATCCGGTATTTCCGCCAGTCATTCGTGCCGTAGGCTGTAGAGCTTTCCTAGTTGCTAGCCGCTAGTAGCTAGAAGCCCCCGCGCGAATGACTCTATCCATCAGCATTCTATCCGCTGTAAAGCGGCTGTTCCGCTCATGGCTAAAGGCTCAATGCCCCGACCCTGTTGACACGAAACGAAACATCCCAATAAAAAAATCCCCGGAAGAATCCGGGGATTTTTTATTGGTTTATTTTCCCATGGCGTCAGTGAAATTCTTGATGATGACGATCGGGGTTTTCTGGTTATCGTTGCCGAAGGGGTTATCGATGAGAATCTTTGCAATCTGCTTCGGATCCAGGCCCTTGCTCTTGCCGAGAACTGCGGCCCGCTTCAGGTCATTTACGTCAGCGATAACGGCACCGTAGGCACCGGTGGCTGCCTTGATTTTTTCGCACACATTATCTGTGTCCGCCGGCCCGTAAACGAGGCATTTATCGAAAGGCGGCATGGTGCCGGTGACATCATCGATGAGGGATGCCTGGCGGCAGCGGGCATAGAAGACGCCGTTCTTGCCGAAAATCTTGGCTACAGCGCCAAGGATGAAAGAAAAGAGCATATTCCACTTGCCCTCTTCATCCATGGCGGCCTGCATGCCGTAAATGCTGGCCATGGAACCGGCGGACGGTACGAAGCGGTTCATGAGCCGTGCCTGCCAGCATACATTCAGTTCTTCCGGCCGCACGTAGCGGTTCTGGGTGATGGCTACCACCGATTCAGCGGAGCACACGATATCGTGGTCCGTGATCTGGTCGCCGGCGTATTCCTTGATGGCTTCCACGATATTGTCGTGGTGGGTGAGAATCCGGGTATGAATCGGTACGAGTTCAAGTTCTGCCATTATTTTCTCACCTCCGTTGTGTATTCATAGAGAGCATTCTGCAGCTCTTCCCTGGTAATTACGATTCTTGTCTTCGCATAGTAGTAGTCGCTTCTGGCTACGACCTGGTAAATGATATCCATGCCGAATTCCGGGAACGTTTCCAGGTCGGAAAGAATGCTTTCGCCCTTTCCTTCAATGTCCAGGGTAATGAGGAATTTCTTTTCCTTACCGGGATCCAGGATGAAGGCCTGCCAGTAATCATCGTCCCTGGGGGTATCAAAATCCGTCAGGTGGCCGGTGACCCGGGCCTTGTCGTACTGTTCAAAGGGGATGTAAATACGGACGAAGGCATCCATAATGGTGCCCAGCTGCTTGCCCACATTCTTGATGGGGATGGTAAAAGACAGGGTCACATGGCGCATGCCCATGGACTCCACCTTCAGCGGGGTCCGCCTGGATTTCAGCATCCGGAGCACGCAGTCCCCTTTAATTACAGCCACTGCCCAGTAGGCAATAAAGCCGAGGCAGATGAGGAGGACAATGACTGCCACAATTTTCAGCACTAACAACAACATTCTTCACTCACACTCCTAAAAGATTTGTTTTTTCTACGGTTACCGGCCCGAAAAGCCGCTTCACCAGTGGCGCCGCATGGGTCAGCTCATCGGTGAAATAGAAATGGCTTGTCCCCTTTTCCCCAGCCAGGGCACCGGAGGCCTCCAGGATTCCCATCCCCTTCTCCACCGTAGGAAGGGCGGGGTCAATGAATGGAACTCCCGGCAGGGCTTTCCGGAATGCTTCCGGCGCCAGGGGGTAGTGGGTGCAGGCCCAGTAACCGGCATCTATACCTAATGCATGATACTCCTTTGCGGCCTTCAGTACAAGGGAAGAAATGAAATTTTCCTCTTTTCCCTGCTCAATGGCTGCCGCCACCCCGTCACAGGGAACCTCTACCAGGTCCAGGCCGGGAAATTTCCTTTCCAGATACTTCTTATGGGCATGGGTCCGGATGGAAGCGGGGGTTGCAAAGATGCCCAGCTTTTTCGTTCCCGCCGGCAGGGTGATGTCGAGGCTCATCTTCACCACCGGTACATTCCCCTCCGTGAAGGACGGAGGCACGTTGAAGGAAATGGTATTGCAGGCGATGATGATCATCTTTACATTCTTCGAAAGGAGGAAATCCTTGATTTCTCCGGCAAACCGGCCAATTTCCTCCCGGCTCCGTTCCCCGTAGGGATTCCGTTTACTATCCCCCAGAAACAGGATGCCCTCATCGGGGTATCTTTCATGGAGCACCTTTGCCACCGTAAGGCCTCCTACGCCGGAATCCATGACGCCAATCGGTCTGTTGTCCATTACGCTCTATCCCCTTTGGAAATATCAATGAGCTTTGTCAGCTTTTCTTTCGGAAGCCGCACGATCCGGCCGGTCTTCATGTCGGTGTACGTATTCACCGTATGGCCGGTGGTGAGAAGGGCTCCCGTCTTCTCTGAAACCACTTCATAGTCGAAATCCATCCGTGCCCGGTCCACTCGCCTGAGGTAGGTCTTAATGAGAAGCACCTCGTCGTAATGGGCGCTCTGGTGGTACTTCACGTTCACTTCCACAATGGGAAATACAATGCCCTTTTCCATGAGCTCCGTAAGGTCCACATCCCCTTCCCGGAGATACTCCACCCGGGCCTCCTCGAAGTAGCGGAGGTAATTGGCATGATGCACCACCTGCATGCCATCGGTTTCGTAGAATTTGACTCTGCGTTTATATATATACATAATTATTGACCTCCATATGTGTTTTATTTTACCACAGAATGGGGATATTGGGTGTGAAGGGTTTCCTGCACTTAAAGTAACATATAAATGCCCCGCGATATTTCAGTGAGCTGTTGAGTTCGACACTGGTGGGTAGAGTCATTCGAGCGGGGGCTTCTAGCTGCTAGCTCCTGGCTTCTAGGAAAGATCAACAGCCTACGGCACGAATGACTGCTGGAAACAGGTAGGAAGCGCCGCAGGCCGGCCAGCTTTCCTAGTAGCTAACAGCTAGAAGCTAGCAGCCCCGTGCCAGTGACTCTGCCCAACAGCATGCCAAACCGTTCGCTCCAACAGCTCGTCAAACCACAATTTGTGGCCTTCTCGCCAAAATAGAAAGCCCCGGACCGGAGTCCGGAGCTTTTTATTTTCCGTAAGTATCCCATTCCATTTCCATAAGCCGCCAGCTGTGGTCGGCGCTGTGCTTCTGGAGCTGGAGGATATCCTTTTCCTGCTCTGTATTCTGTGAAAGAGCTGTCTCCGCTTCCCAGCGGATATCATTGAGCTGGTCATCGTACTGGGATGATTCCACATTCATCATCCGTTCCTGGAGGTCCGTAATGAGGAATTGCTGGTACACCACCACCGCAGCCAGCACGGCCAGGGCGACATAAAAGGGCCTGTTCCTCTGCCAATCCAGCTTTTCTTTCCAATGGTCCAGGGAAATCATGATTTCTTCATTTCATCATCCAGTTTTTTATTTTCATTCAGCAGCGCCAGATGGTCCTTCGTGAATTCGATCCACAGCCGGGCTGCCCGGGAGAGGAAGCGTCCCTTCTTCCAGATAGCATAGAGATGGTGGGTCATCCGGGGTTCCGTCATCACCCGGGTCACCACTTTGCTGTCCTCGCTGTTTCTCGGGCAAAGCCGGGACGGCAGGATGGCCACGCCCAGGCCACTGGCCACGGTCTGCAGCATGAGTTCCCGCTGGCTGGTCTCGAAGACCACCTTCGGCGAGAAACCGATTTTCTTGCAGTTCGTCAGGATATCATCGTGGAGGTTGAAATCATCCCGGTACAGCACCAGTGGATAATCGGCCAGGAGCTTCATGGGTACTTCCTTGTTTTCTTCCAGGGGGTATCCCTTCGGCATGACCACGCACATCTCATCTTCCGACAGGAAGAAGGATTCGAAATCCTTATTCGGGATGGTGCAGATGATACCTACATCAATGATGCCTTCCTGTACGGAGGATTCGATGACCTTGGAGCCGTGTTCGTAGAGCTTGATGGCAATCTGGGGATAGGTTCTCTTGAATTCCCCCAGCAGTTTTGCAAAGACATGGGCATCGGTAATGGGCGGAAGGCCGATTTCGATGGTATCCTGCTTCAGTTTGAATTCATTTTCAAAATCCGATTTCAGGTGTTCGAAGACGAAGAGGCACCGCTTGGCATAGTTGTAGAAAATGGTGCCGGGTGCCGTGATTTCTACGGTCTTTGCATTGCGGATGAACAGGGTGACTCCCAGTTCTTCTTCCAGAGACTTGATCATACGGCTGATGGCGGACTGGGAAATATGGAGGTTTCTGGCTGCTTTGCTGAAACTCTTCTGCTGGGCCACTTCCATGAAGTATTTGAGATGACGGTAATCCATAGGGCGTTCCTCCTGTCCTTCCGGATATAAACAGGCAGATCCGGATACCATGCGGTTTCTGCCGTGAATCCTTGTGCAAAGGTCCTCTTTATTCTATAATGAAGGTGCCTGGCAGGACTTAGCCCAAATGTCAGTTCATCATGATTTGTATAGAAGAAAGTTGGACTATCTATGCATATTTATCATAGAACTATTGTACATAATTTCCGGCTATCTTGCAAGGGAAGGTTCATGAAAAGGAGCGAGAAAGCGGGGAGTTTCCGCTTTTTGCCATTTTTCAGAAGGATTTTCATTCATTCATTTCCTCGGAGGAAAAGGGAATTTCTGCAGGGTTTCTGTGTACCCTCATTTCTTTTACCGATCCGCAGGGAAGAGTGGCATTTCATTTTTACAAAGGAGTGTTGATTCTGTGAGAAAAGTAAAAACAATGGACGGCAATACAGCAGCCGCCTATATTTCCTACGCCTTTACAGAAGTAGCTGCGATTTACCCCATTACCCCTTCCTCCCCCATGGCGGAATCGGTGGATGAATGGGCTGCCCATGGCAAGAAGAACCTCTTCGGTGATACGGTGCATGTGGTAGAAATGCAGGCTGAAGGCGGCGCTGCCGGTGCTTTCCACGGCTCCCTCCAGGGTGGGGCACTGACCACCACCTACACCGCATCCCAGGGGATGCTCCTCATGATTCCGAACATGTACAAGGTAGCCGGCGAACTGCTGCCGGGCGTATTCCATATCGCCGCCCGTGCCCTGGCCAACCATGCCCTGTCCATTTTCGGCGACCACCAGGATGTCATGAGCGCCCGGGCTACGGGCTGCGCCATGCTGGCTGAAGCGAACGTCCAGGAAATCATGGACCTCGCCGGCATTGCCCACCTGGCTGCCATCAAAGGCCGGGTCCCCTTCATCAACTTCTTCGATGGCTTCCGTACGAGCCATGAAATCCAGAAGGTAGAAGTCCTTGACTACGATGAACTGGCTCCCCTCATCGACCGGAAGGCACTCGCAGAATTCCGTGCCCGCGCCCTGAACCCGGACCATCCGGTCATCCGCGGCACCGCAGAAAATCCGGATGTCTACTTCCAGCACTGCGAAGCGGCGAACCCCTTCTACAACGCCCTGCCTGATATCGTCCAAGACTACATGGACAAGATTTCCAAAATCACAGGAAGAAGCTACCACCTCTTCGACTACTACGGCGCACCGGACGCTGACCGTATCGTCATCGCCATCGGTTCCGTCACCGATATCTGCAAGGACGTCACCGATGCCCTCAATGCCCATGGCGAAAAGGTGGGTGTCCTGAACGTCCATCTCTACCGTCCATTCTCCGTGAAGCACTTCCTGGAACAGATCCCCTCCACCGTGAAGAAAATCGCTGTCCTCGACCGCACCCGTGAACCGGGCGCCATCGGCGAACCGCTGTACCTGGATGTGGTATCTGCCATCGCCTCCTCCGGCCGCTCCATCAAAGTCTGCGGCGGACGTTACGGTCTGGGCTCCAAAGATGTGATCCCGGAAGATATCATGGCAGTCTATGAACATCTGAAAGATGAAAATCCGCGTCACAACTTCACCCTGTCCATCAACGATGATGTGACCGGCCTGTCCCTGGCTCCCGTACCGGTTCCGGAAATGCCGGCAAAACTGGTATCCTGCAAGTTCTGGGGCTTCGGTTCCGACGGTACCGTAGGTGCCAACAAGAGCGCCATCAAGATCATCGGCGACCACACAAACCTCTACGCCCAGGGCTATTTCGCCTATGACTCCAAGAAATCCGGCGGTGTCACCATTTCCCATCTCCGCTTCGGCGAAGACCCCATCCGGAAACCTTACCTCATCCGGAAGGCTGACTACATTGCCTGCCACCGTCCGTCCTACATTTATAAGTACGACCTCCTCCGGGGCTTCAAACCCGGCGGCATTTTCCTCCTGAACTCCCCCTGGAGAAAGGAAGACCTGGACCGGGTACTGCCGGCAGCCATGAAACGGAAACTTGCCGCCCTTCATGCGAAGTTCTACATCATCGATGCCTTTGAAATCGCCAAGAAGATCGGTCTCGGCGGCCGCATCAACATGATCATGCAGTCTGCCTTCTTCCACCTCACCCACATCATCCCCGATGAAGATGCGGTGAAGTACCTGAAGGAATCCAATGAAAAATCTTACGGCCGCAAGGGCCAGAACGTGGTAGACATGAACAATGCCGCTGTAGATGCCGGCATGACCGGCATCGAAGAGGTGGAAGTCCCGGCATCCTGGGAACATGCCACCACCGGCGGCTCTATTGCCCGGGTAGCCCGTCCTGACTTCGTGAAGAACGTGTGCGACGTCATGAACCGGCAGGAAGGGGACGACCTCCCTGTATCCACCTGGAAGGGCCTGGAAGATGGCACATTCCCCTCCGGCACCTCCAAGTACGAACGGCCGGCAGCTGCCATCAATATTCCTGAATGGATTCCGGAAAACTGTATCGAATGCAACCAGTGCTCCGTGGTATGCCCCCATGCCACCATCCGCCCTGTCCTCGTAACGGAAGAAGAAGCGGAAAAAGCACCGGAAGGATTCATTGTGAAGGAATTCCGGGGCCCCGTGAAGGGACTGAAATTCCGTATTATCATTGATCCCGAAGACTGCTACGGCTGCGGCATCTGCGCCAACACCTGCCCCGCTCCGAAGAAGGCTCTCGTCATGAAACCGGCAGAAACCCAGCTGCCGAAGCAGAACCTCTGGGACTACGCCATGAGCCTGCCGGCCCGGAAGAACCCCCTGGGCAAGGGCAACCTCAGAAGCGCCATGTTCGAACCGACATACTTCGAATTCTCCGGTGCCTGCGCCGGCTGCGGCGAAACGCCGTACATCAATATGGTGACCCGCCTCTTCGGCGACCGCATGATGATTGCCAATGCCACCGGCTGTTCCTCCATTTACGGAGCCAGCTCCCCCTCCATGCCTTACACAAAGAATGCAAAGGGTGAAGGACCGGCATGGGCAAACTCCCTCTTCGAAGATAACGCAGAATACGGTCTCGGCATGCACCTGGGCGAAGGCAAGCTCCGTGACCGGCTTACCAATAAGCTGAAAGCCGTTCTCCCTGCTGCAGATGACACCGTAAAGGGCGCCATCGAAGAATGGCTGGACAAGAAGGATGTAGGAAACGGCACCAGAGACCGGGCTGACAAGCTCGAAGCCGCCCTCACTGCTGAAGTGGCTGCCCATCCGGAATACAAGGAACTGCTGGACCTGAAAGACCACTTCGTGAAGAAATCCCAGTGGATCTTCGGCGGCGACGGCTGGGCCTACGATATCGGCTTCGGCGGCCTGGACCAGGTCCTCGCTTCCGGGGAAGATGTGAATGTCCTCGTCCTGGATACCGAAGTGTACTCCAATACCGGCGGACAGTCCAGTAAATCCACACCGGCCGCTGCCATCGCCAAGTTCGCAGCTTCCGGCAAGAAGACAAAGAAGAAGGACCTCGGCATGATCGCCGTCACCTACGGATACATCTACGTAGCCCAGATCGCTTTGGGTGCTGACATGAACCAGGCCTTCAAAGCCATCAGCGAAGCTGAAGCTTACCCGGGACCGTCCCTCATCATTGCCTACGCTCCCTGTATCAACCATGGCCTGAAAGCGGGCATGGGCAAATCTTCGGAAGAAGAAAAGAGAGCCGTGGAATGCGGCTACTGGTGCAACTGGCGCTACAACCCCCAGCTTCTGGAACAGGGCAAGAACCCCTTCCATCTGGACAGCCGTGAACCGAAGGGCAACTTCCGTGAATACCTCATGGGCGAAGTCCGCTTCGCTTCCCTGGCAAAACTCTTCCCTGACAAGGCAGAAGAACTCTTCCAAAAGACCGAAAGAGATGCCCGCCAGCGCCGGGAAAACTACGTCCGCATCCAGAAATCCTACGATATGGAACTGGCTGCAAAAGCAGAACAGAAATAATCTGTGCTTAGCGGTATGAGAAAAGGACTGTGAGAAATCACAGTCCTTTTTCTTTGCGGAGGGAAGGATGCCCTGCCAATTTCAGTGAGCTGTTAGAGCGAGCGGTTTGGCATGCTGTTGGACAGAGTCACTGGCACGGGGCTGCTAGCTTTTAGCTTCTAGCTGCTAGGAAAGCTGGCCAGCCTGCGGCGCTTCCCATCCGGTATTTCCGCCAGTCATTCGTGCCGTAGGCTGTAGAGCTTTCCTAGTTGCTAGCCGCTAGTAGCTAGAAGCCCCCGTGCGAATGACTCTATCCATCAGCACTCTCAACAGCTCTACAAACCGCAATAGTCACATACCTCAATCTATGGTATAATCTATATAGATAATCATCAATTTTATTACAAAGGAGGATTCCCATGGATACCACAGTGAAAAAAGGCCTGCTCTATGAAATGAAGAACGGATTTCCCATCACCCTGACAGAAGAAGAATACAAAGCCAGGGAAAAAGAAATCCGCTCCATTGCTTCCGATCTCTATGTCAATATGGACGTGCTGGACCTGGTAGAAAAGGACTACAAGCTGAAACTGCTGGTCCTCTCCATGGCATCCTACTTCGGCTTCGACCGGGTGACAGGGGAACAGCTGCTGGATGCGGCCCACCTCACCTGCCCGCCGGAACTGAACCCCATGAAATACTTCTTCATGAAAGCCGGCTGGACCCCCTACTACCTGGAGTACACCTTCAAAGAGGACCTGGGCACCCACTTCCATGAAGTCATGGACACCTTCTACACGGACGTAGAATTCTACATGGACATGTCGGAGCACCTGAAATACGTGCGCCTCCCCAACGCTTTGAGAATTATCTGAGGATTATTGATACTTTTAGCAACAGCAAATTTCTTGGCTACCCCTCTGGAGGAGCTGCCAAAGGCTGAGGGGGTGTATCTGCTCTAAGCTGCTAAACCTCAACTTTACCATCCCCCCAATTACCAAATAAAGAACTCCCATCACAGTCACTTGCTGTGATGGGAGTTCTTTCAGTTCAGCTTTATTTCCAAATCATGGACCCATTATTTCTGGAGTGCAGCCAGCTGTTTCTTCAGATTGTCATTTTCTTCTTCCAAAGCAGCCTGCTTATCTTTCAGAGCCTGGATGTCCTTCATGATATCGGAAACAGTGCCGGCGCTCGGATTGACCACGCGGCCACCCTGACCGATTCTCCGGGTGTAGCCGATATTGGCACCCATGCGATGTTCATCAGCGCCCAGGTCCGTAGCCACACCTACAGAAAGGAGAGCGTCATGGTTGAAGTGGTAGAATCCACCCAGAGCCAGAGCTTCCGTACCATCATAGGTACCTACAGCGGCAGACAGCTGGAAACGGGCATCCCCTTCATCATAGGACAGCGGATGGAGTCCGCTCATAGCCATGGACAGGGCACCTACGGTGTCCACTTCCTTAGATACGTCGTGAATCCGGTCCTGCAGGCGGGTTACTGCATCCTCACGGGTTGCAATTTCCTTATTGAGGCCGGTCTGCAGTGCGTTATCGGCAGCAGTCCGTTCATTGGCTTCCTTCGTATCTCCTGCTTCACGAGCTGCGGCTTCATCAGCGATGGCTCCTTTATTAGCTGCAATATCAGCTTTGTTCTGAGCAATGTTTCCTGCATTGGTATGGATTTCAGCATTGGCTTTATCAATGCCCTTCTGTGCCATGTCCTTTACGCTCACAATGGCTTTGGAATTCTGCTGGATTGCCGCATTCTGGGTATTGGTAATATCGACTACATTCTTTGTCAGGTTGGAAATGTTAGTTGTGTTGGCATTGATTTTCTGTTCATCGACTCCGATAGCGTTATCTAAGGCAGTTAAATTCTTACCCACTGTATTATCAGCGCTGACAAGATTTGCCTGACCTGCCTCTGTTGTTCCATCTTTAAGGCCGCTAGATACGTTTACCGCTTTCATAACCTTGTGGTTTGTTCCAACCGTCAGATTTCCTTCTTTATCTACATGAAGGGCTGTGCTTGTTTTATCAGTTTTAAACTGTTGATCAAGAGCATTCACGTTCTGACCTACGGTATCACCTGCTTTGACATAGTTGCCCGATGCAAGAGTGTTGTCCACGACACCCTGCATACCTACAACTTTATTATTAGCAGTGACATTCGTCTGAGCTACCATTTCTTTCGCGCCCACAGTAGCCTGTGTGGAAATATTTCCTGTTGCAGAAATAGTCCCTTGGGAGGTAATGCTGTTACTTCCAATCAGATCTTTCCCTTTGATGGTTCCGGAAGCTGTAATTGTTTTACCGGAAATTGTATCTTTTGCAGTAATATTACCACGGCTGTTAACACTGCCAGCATTGACAGCACCGCCAGCATTCACATTTTTTGTAACGTTTATTGTGTCTTCCATTGACGAATTAGCTCCAACCGTCTGCATGCCTAAAACGGTTCCTCCGGCAAGAATAATGGAAGCGGCAATGACCCCAGATAACTTTTTACTTTTAATCATATGCAATCCCTCCAAAAATAAATTGTTTTTCCATCTGCGTCAGGAACAGGAAACGCATCTTTCCTATAGGATATTCTCCCTGAAATTTTCTCCTACCTGCGGTGGAAAAACTAGGTTTAATTCTAGAGTACTACCCCCCCGGCTTTAGTCAATGTTAAAGATATTTTTTTGCTTTTCTTTATGTGTTAAAGTCATTACTGCCACTATTTCTGATGATTTAATGTCATTTAAATAGGGACGATTCAGCAGAGTTTATCGAAATCTATTCAAGCAAATTTCCCTATGATTTTCAAATAGTCAATATTTAATTAAACATAGATTTACGTAAGTTTTGTATTTTATGCCAACTGCTTGTTTTATTGATAATGCAAAATGCAAGCAAAAAATCAGTCTCCATAAGCATATACTTGAAATTGAATTTACAATAAATTTCTTGTCATTGAATTCCGCCACCCTAACCAATGTACGAAAATTTCCGTTCTTCCATATGTCACTAAATCAGGCTGATGGATCGGACAGTTTGGCAAGCTGACGATTGGAGGCAGGGCTTTGAGCATTGAGCTGAAGGCTCACTGATCAAGGCTCGTGACTTGCCCATCATCATGCAGACCCCACAGCACGTCCCAATTACCCATTCAGCAGAATTTCACGCAAACAAAAAGCGCCTCCCTGCAAGGCACTTTCTGTTTCGCTTTTCTGTCCGTTACCCCTCTTTCTCCATCCTGCCGCTGCCGATGCCCATCGCTGCGTTCCGCTGCATGGTGACCTTATCCACCGGTATGGAAAAGTCCGGCCCGAAGAGTTCATGGGTCAGGAATTCCGGCTCCACCGTATCTACGATCCGCTTCGCCGCATCCGTCGTAAAGGGCCGGTGCTGGTCGATGCTGATGATGTGGTGGCCAATGATTTCCGGTGTAATCTTTGCCGGCGGTGGGCCCACATGGGTCCGCTGGTAGTCAGCGGAAATAGAACAGGACAGGTGAATGCCCCTGATAAGGCTTTTCATACTGCCCAGCCGGTTCACCACACGGCAGACGTAGTCCGCTCCATCCGATTCGGTCCGGATATTCCAGTTCGTGTTCATGAGATGGCCAGTATCCAGCATGATCCCCACATTCTTCCCCGGAAGCCGGTTGAAGAAGTAGTCCACATCATCGGGCTTCAGGGTATAGAGGCCCGGCCAGAAGATATTTTCAAAGAGTACAAGCACCGATAAAGGGACTTCATCGGCCACGGCGCTGTACACCTCTGCCGCTGCCTTCAGCACTTCCTTGCTGCTGTGGCGAAACTGTCGGGTCCAGATTTCTTCCACGCTGCAGTCTGCCACATGCCACACAAGGTACGCCGGCTTTTCTGCCAGCGCCGCCCGGATATTATTCCGGATCCGCCGCTCCCAGGCTTCCACCGTGGTACCTCCAAAATAGTCGATGAGGGACTTCTCTGTAGGGAAGTCCTTCTTATATAAATCGCTCCGCCCCAGATAAAAATTCATCCAGTCCGGCCAGTAGGCCAGATGGCATCCAACGGTGAGCGAGGGTACCGGATGTTTTGCCGGCTCCTCCCCGTACACCAGATTTTCAATGCCGTCAAGATGGAGGTCTGTTATTATTTTTCTTATATCCTCTTCCCTGTCATACGGCATCATATAATGACTCACTGACTGCTTCAATATGCATCCCCTCCGCCGGTCATTTATTTTTTCTCCTCCTTCGGAATGCTTGCATTGTACACATCCACCACATGCTGCGCTTTCTGTACCGCCTCATTTCTCTTGTTGATGATGTCATTGGCATCATTGGTGGCTCCATCGATATACTTCTGTGCCGCTTTGATGTACTCATTCACCGCATCCGCATATTTTTTGAAATTCTCGTAATCCTTCACCCCGCCTGCCGGAGGCTGGGGCTCTGCCGGAAGCACTCCATCCACCGTGGGATAGGGCGTAGAAACATTGGTAGCCGCCGGATCCGCCTGCGGCGCCGCTGCGTCCTCCGCCCAAGCGGGAGAAGCCCCCATCACCAGGGCTGCCACCAGAAGGGATATACATAATTTTTTCATAGAACCACTCCTTTCCTGTTACACTAAGAGCGCCTGTAACCACATAAAAAGCACGGAAAAAGGATATAAAAGCCATTAGCCTAAATCATCCAATCCGTGCCATGCGAATGTACTGATTCTTTTCCGGAAACATCCCGGCACCCTGACTCGGTTCCCCGCCTCCCGATGCCCTTGTGAAGGGACTGCCATCGAAAAACTCCCCATACAGCTGCAGCACAGCTCCGGCCTCCCACCGGATTCCCCGAAATGTTTCTGTTGTGTTTTTAATATTATAAACCGTACGACCATCATACAGTCAAATAATGATTGTTATTCCTATTCCAATCTATTATACTCCAGTCCATTGGGAAAAGCATGAATATCACCGCCAGCAGCACTTTTCCCTGCAATTGTATATTTGATTTGATTATTACATTCTGATAAAATGAATAAACAATTGGATTATTATAAGTTTTTATAATGATTTTAACACATTTCTCCAGGCAGCATTTACTATGGATAAATCAAAAACCTATCTGACGGCCGGCAAAATTGCCAGGCTATACAATATTTCCAAGCAAACAATCATCTTCTACGAAAAAAGCGGATTACTTATGCCTGCATGTATTGGAGATAATGGATACCGCTACTACACAGAATCCCAGCTCCATACATTGGAAACAATCCTTTTTCTGCGAGAAATCAACACTCCCATTGCCATAATAAAACAGTATCTGTATCACCAATCTGCAGATGGTATCTTAGCAATGATCGAGAAGAAAAAAGAGGACTGTCTCCAACAGATTATACGGGACAAAGAATTACTGCATGCTCTTCACCACTGTGAGAAACTAATCAGCAGCCTTCCACAGATGCCTTTGGATCGCGTCCTTCTGCATGAAATGCCGGAATGCTCCATGTTTGCTACTTCTTTTGAAAATATGGAAAACAAAAAAATCCCCTTCACAAAAGCTCGTTCGATACACATGGAAAAAGTCTATTCACTTTGCTCCTATAAAGACCAGCTGACCGGGTATACCATCAGCTCAAACGATTTCCTTGGTCATCAATTTTCCAAAATAAAACGCTTTATTACGAAAGCCGATACGCCCCATTCAGGTGGACTTCCTGGCAATTTTACCAGACCCGCCGGTTTGTATACTTTTATTTATACTAAAGGATCCTGCATTGAGCAGTCCATTCATGCCCTGGAGGGATTCCGCAGATTCTGGGAAAATAACCAGCTAGTCCCGCAAGGTGATATTTATTGTTTTCCGGTAAGTAACCATTGGACTGCCAAAAGTCAAAAAGAATATATAAGTTCCTTCGCGATTCGCGTCATTACCCCGGAATAATTTACAAAAGCCATTTCCCTCGTATGATGGTTAGTGATTATCGGCTGAACCCATTCCATGAATGAATCCCTACTTCCTTATGATTCCAATTCATTAATAGATACAAAAAAGACCTCCGCAGAGGTCTTTTTTGTATCTATTGTCTATAGATCTGATAGATATCAGAAAGTGTACCGTACGCCTACGTCGGCTCTCCACTTCGTTGCCATGTCGGCTTCGAAGGTCCTGGTATAGGTACCGTAGAGGTATACGTTCTTTCCGAGGCTCAGGCTGCCGCCCAGTTCCATGTCCAGCCAGGTATCGCCGAGGTCCACCTTCGTGGATTTCAGGCCGCCGTCGTCGGCATAGAAGTCGGTCTTGAAGTTCCCTGCAAATTCATGGGCCAGGGCCAACTTCGCATAGAGGTTGCTCTTCGGCAGCTGACGGCCGATGCTGAAGCCTACGCGGCCAATGGCGCTGTTGAAGCCATGCTGGTGTACGTACAGGGTGCCAAGGTCACTGGTGCCTTTGAAGTTCTTCCCATTCAGACGGCCTGCCGTGAATTCCACACTGGGATCCATGTAGAACCCGCTGTCCCGGACGAACCGCTTCCCGTATTCCAGGGAAATGGAGTTGCCCCAGGCTTTGTAGTCCCCGTGGAGTTTATTCCCGATTTCGTTGGATACGTCAAACTTATTCTTTATCTGTCCCGTCTTCACAATCACGTCGAAATACTTCCCGTCATTGCTTACCCGGGTGCCATAGACTGCGAGGGTATTCATCTTTTCCTTGCCCTTGCCGCCGATGTAGTGGGACTTGCCGTCACCATGGTCCAGGGCAAAGCCTACGGTCCAGTCGCCGACCTTCTTGTCGAAGCCCGCCTGGCCGATATCATAGTCCTGGTTCAGGTAGGTATTCTGCTGGTCGAATTTGTTCTTTCCGCCCATGTACCTTGCCCATACGCCCGTTTCTCCCTGGCCCAGGCGAAGGTCACCCATGCGGCGCTGGATATCGTTGTTGTTGCTCCGCCACATCATGGCGCTGCCGAGGAGGGCACTCTTGGTGCCTTTCATCATCTGTGTTTCTTCACTGCCGTATTCAATGTCCAAGCTGCTGCTCGGTGTATCCGGCGTATCCGGGTTGGTTGGAGTATCCGGATTTGTCGGAGTATCCGGGTTAGTTGGCGTATCCGGGTTGTCAGGATCGGTCACTTTCTTTGTGCTGTCATAGTAGCCCTGTCCTTCTGTGCCGGTACCGGTGGTTCCATTGGAGAAGCCGATGGCTCCCAGTTTCATGGATTTGGAGGATGCGGTGAGGCCGTCTGCGATCTTTACATAGCCTGTCAGGTGTCCATCGGCATAGCTGGTGTAATAGAGCTTATTGGCCAGCTTGTCCAAAACGTCAGCCACCAGCGTCTTATCTGCTTCACTGTCGCTTTCATTGAATCCTGCTTTGATTCCTTTGCTGTCCGTGATGAGCTCGATCTGGGATCCTTCTTCGGCCTTGGTAATCTTGAAGTCACCGCCTATGATGTTTTTGGGATCCGATTCATCATGGCTGTAGAATACCTTTGTCGTTCCGCTGTAATCAAGAACGGTGATGGGGTTGGTATCCTTCTGATAGATAATACCGGCATGGCTGCTGTCGCTGCCGCCATGGAGAGTTGCCAGCTGGCTGCCCTTCCAGACCTGCTGGTCCTTATCGAGGGTGGTGGTGGTGACATGGGACTGCTGTTCATTGGTCCAGGTGGCCCCATTCTGGAGATACAGGTTCACTTCCCCGATATCGTGCATGGTGTTGCCGCCGGTTCCATAATCATCGTTGTACTGGTCGTAGGCTGCCACGCCGGTCCAGAAGGAGCTGCTGTCGGTCAAAGCCACATTCAGCTTGCCCGCATTGGTCCAGTCCACCAGCTCGCCGCCGGAATATTCCACCACCCGCTTGCCATACTGGCCGGTGGCATACATGTCACCGGTGATCTTCGTGGTGCTGCTGCCGGCTTTTCCATCTTTCATATTGATATTGATGGTGCCCTTATCCACCCGGGCTGCATAGTAGTTGTGGTTCTTTTCGGTATCTTCGGCTGCCGTAATGGTGCCGCCGCCTACGGAAATCTCCGCATCGGCGCCGGAGATCTTCAGGGAAGATCCGGTAACTCCGGTAATGACCACATTTCCGTTCACCGTGACCTTGGAGTAATTCCCCACAATACCGATGCCCGCTGTGCCAATCCCCATGCCCCGGGTATTCTTGCCTTCCACACCGGCAATGGTAAGGGGCCCATCCATATGGACTTCACTGTTTTTCCCGTTCACCGCAATGCCGCTGGCACTGGAGCCTTCGGTGGTGACTCCTTTGATTTCTACCGGTCCCTGGATGGAAAGGTCACCATAGCTTCCCTTGACAAGTATACCGTTGGCTGCGGTCCGTGATGTATTGGATGCCGTAATGGAAAGCTTCCTGTCACTGGAGCCATTCTTTACATTGATATGGGCATTATCGGTGACATAGATGGCCGCGGCCTGCCGGTTATCGCTTTCTGCATCCAGCACCAGATTCCTGCCATCCATATCGACCACCATGGGGTTCTCCCTAGATGCCCCATTGTAGGCATCTTCCGCATAGAGGGTGCTCACATAGTTGGAACCATCCATGGACCTGGCGATGCTGTTCTTCACGGTCACCGTGCCGCTGCCACCATCGTCCCTGGTCTTGCTGATCTGTTCAGAAGCAGTAATGGGTCCTGTCTTGTAGGTGATTTCCGATGCCGGCGTGTAGTCATAGTATCCCTGGCCGGCGGTGGTTCCTTCTTTGGTGCCATCGGAGAATGTGATGGCTCCTTCCTTCCCCACTTTGGCGGTGGCACTGGAAGAAGTGAGGCCTTCGGCAATCCGTACGGTGCCGGACAGGTTCTTGTCCTTCCCATAGTTGGAATAGAAGAGCTTGTTTGCCAGCTTGTCCAGCACGGCGCTCACCGTATTTCTATCTTTCCCGCTGTCGGTGTCCTTGAATCCGGCAGTAATACCTTCAGTGCCGGTGACAAGGGTAATCTTGGAGTTGGCCAATGCTTTTTTGATGGTCAGGTCCCCGCCGCTGATGACAGTGGGATCAGAAGCATCATGCTTATACACTACTGTGCTGTTTCCGGAATAGTTGTACACCGTAATAGGCTTGTCACTGTTCTGGTAAATGGTGCCGCCATTACCGGTAATCTGGTAGACCTTACTTCCTGCGAAATCGGTTTTCTTTGTTTCTCCGGAAAGGCCGGTTTCGTGGATCCAGGAACCGCCGGAAGCCAAAGTCACACTCAGGTGGGCAGCGGGATCATTATAGGAAGAAGTAGTTTTAATCACGCCAGCCCCTGTCCACTGGGATCCGGCGGTAAGATTCAGATTAACGACGGATGATGCATCGTCGGACAAATACATATCCCCTTTAACCGTAAGGACGCCGGGCGTAACGAGCATACCGCCGTTCAGGTTGACTGTACCTTTATTGTTATACACCGCATAGTACTGGGCAGAGTCATTACCTGCTTTCATTTCTTTAGCCTTAATAGTTCCGCCGGAAGTATTGACTGTACTTCCTGTACCCACCCGGATGGCGCTTCCGTTGACGTCCGAAATATCCAGGTTTCCCATGACACTGAACGTATTGTTCTTGCCATAGAGGTAAATACCGGCTGTACTGGCACCAGCGGTATTTGTATTTTCTACATTCTTTATAGTCAGATTTTTGGTGAATGCGGCAAACCCATTGTCCCCCATCATGTATATTCCGGAAGTGTTTCGTGTTCCTTTGGAAAGTACATGGTTGATTTCCACATCGGTCTCCGCAGTCAGTTGCGCACTATCGCCAGTCAAAATACCGAATACATTTTTGGAACTTGTAGATGCATTGCCTTTTTCATCGATTCCAGCAGCTATGGATACACTGCCTTTACCCACAGTGTCTGTGAGGGTAATATTCTTATTGTCATCCACAAACAAAGTATCCATGTACCTGGTACTGTTGCCGCCGGTTGCGAGCTGGAGTTTCTTTCCCTGTACATCTACGGTCATAGAATCTCCGACAGTGCTTCCCGCATACAGTGCACTGACTCCAGTCGGAGAAATGGGCTGTTCTTCTGTCACATATACATTGACCGTACCACTGGCATCGGATTTTCTTGTTTCCCCGATGTTTTCGGATGTGGTAATGGGGCCGGTCTTTTCTTCACCGGAGGGAGTATCCGGCGTATCTGACGATGCGTCATAATAGCCCTGCCCGGCTGTCTTGGTCCCGGTGGTGTCAGTAGAGAACTGGATGGGACCGGACACCTGGAATGTGGAAGACGTGAGCCCGGAAGCAATGGCTACAGTGCCGGTGAGATTACCAATACCAGAAGTACCGGTGTAGTACAGTTTTTGGGCCAAGGCAGACAGCACCTTGCCGGCATTGGTTTTATCGGTTTTCGGATCAAAGGAAAGACCGGTGGAACTGGTAAGCATGGTCACCGTGGATTTCGGCTGGGCGTAACTGATTTTGAAATCACCGGCTGCAAACTTTGCGGGGTCCGAAGCATCGTGGTCATAGACCACCGTCACATTTCCTTTATAGGAATCGATGGTAATGGGATTTGTATCCTTCTGGTAAATCACGCCGCCATCGGATTCCAGGTAAGCCGCTTTACTGCCGGCCCAGGACGTCCAGTCATCGGTGCCCGTATGGGATGCATAGGCCTCATTGGTCCAGGAAGCCCCGTTTTTCAGGAGAAGCCTTACATCACCGGAATAATAATTGGTACCATCATCTTCCCATTCATCATAGGTCTGGTCTGCCCGGTACCCCATAACTCCGTGAAGGTAAGAATCTTTGCCGGCAAGACCCAGGTAAATAGCACCGGATTCAACGGATGAAGAATATGCAGCTTCGCTATTTGGTACCTTACGGGTATAGAGGTCACCATTGATCTGCACCGTGGCATCTTCATTCCGGATACTGCCCCTGTCATAATTGATATTCACATAGGTAGAATCGCCGGTAGCTGATACGGCAGCCGAATCCTTTGCCGTCTTGTCTGCAGTAATTTTGATGGTGCCGCCGCTCTTCCCTTCCAGGTCGATCCAGCCCCCGGCAGAAGATACGTCCACCCCATGGGCAATATTCTTCGCCGTCACAGAGATGTCCGCATTGCCGATGACATCCACCTTGGCACCCTTCGCATTCCATGCATAGATGCCATAGGATTTACCCATTTCCTTTGTATTATTGACTTTGACATCAATATCCCCGTTGATATTCATGGTGTTAGGGGACTTATTCATGATGCCGTCCAGCATCATCTGGTGGCTCCCGGACACATCCATACTCAATTTTCCTGTGCTGTTGACGGTGAGTGTGCTGCCGGAGGAATTTTTAGAATAGTCAATACCAGCCTGGTAATACTGGGTATCGGGGGTAATAGTATTATCCCCTGTAAAATTATAGGTGAGTCCCGATTTTACCCCTGCATAATCGGAATCGGTCCCCCCCGTAATCGGTTTTGTAAAATCTGCCGCCTGCGCCGTGCCCGCCAGAAAGCCGGCAGCCAGCGAAAGCAATACGGCCCTGGCCAAAAGGCCAGACCTTCTTCCCCAGGATGAAATATTCTGTTTCATACCAAATCTCCTCTACTGCAATAAAAACAATATGAACCGGATAAAACCTGCTAAGACCCTCCTTCCCCGTATCAGATCAAAATCCCTGAATTTCTATGGTGGTAAAAGTATCCCCGGAAGACTCACGAATCCCGGGAATAGAGGAATGCAATCAACTTTCACGGAACTCCGATGGCTGCAGCCATTTTTTGTCCAAAATAAAATGGTTCCGGGCAGACAAAAAGAGTGCCCGGAACCATTTTTCCGCAGTCCGTTCCAGTTTCCGATGGGAGATGCCGACTGTACGGTCTTCTGTAAAGGTGTGATGCTGCTTGTCCCCCTGGCTATATGGATTTATCTCCAGATACTGCATCAGCAGATATCCAGCTTCTTTTTATGTCGGCTCTGGCTCCTGTGAATTCTGGCAGCCATGGAACGCCGATGTTTCATCAGTTCCGCAAGAATAGCCATGAATTCCAGTCGATTGACTTCGATGGTCAGCGAATCAGATTCACAACATATATTCATCATCCTTTTCAGTCCTCCATAATCCATGTATATCCTCCTTTCCATACACATCGACCGGTGGTCTGAAAACTCCTATTGGATTATATATACATAATCCAATTTACATATTAAGTATATACTGTATGATAGTCATACGGTCAATCATATAATGGATATACCTCCATAAAATATGCCTTATAATTTATCCGTTATATCAATATATTATAGTAATTTTTATCCAAATTTTATATAAGATGAAATAGGATTTCCGATTCTATTCATTTATCTTTCTATATTGCGTATTTTCACTGATTTTCTCATAATTTAACTACATATGACTTTCAAAATTCAATGAGGCTCTGGAATGATGGTACGCCTCTATTTTTTATATTTATAGAATAAATTATTTCTATATTACTCATAGTAATTACTTGAATGCATAAGAATGTGTATTCATGACTTCGAGTAATTCCGATAAAAACATAGACCAGTACCGCTTCGATTGAAAGCTCAATATGGACCTGCTACCCTCTCGGGAGAAGTCCCGCGTAAGCGGGCAAGGGGAGCATTTCGGGTGGCTCAGCCACCGGGATTTCCGCCGCTTCGCGGATAATGCACCCCCTCAGCCTTCGGCAGCTCCCCCGGTGGGGCAATGCTATTAAGTTAAGAGAAAAACGAGCAAAATATGTCTTTTAGGGATG